>Ga0265293_10002318_pt1 | contig 38692 bp, 35 predicted proteins | sample Munlanlewell138R_FD_192505 | JGI IMG/M metagenome (GOLD analysis project Ga0265293, IMG submission 192505) | Leachate microbial communities from a municipal landfill in Southern Ontario, Canada - Leachate well 138R | ecosystem: Engineered > Solid waste > Landfill > Unclassified | place: Canada... | reverse complement strand
ACCTGCACCCGCTGACCGGTCTTGAAAGCACCGCCGAGGACGCTTGCCTCCGTCCGGTCAGCATTTGCATCGGCAACACGTCCAATGCCCTGCCCCAGTTTGCCCTGGGCAGTGCGGACATGCTGGTCGAGGTACCCATTGAGGGGGGGTTCACCCGCCTGATGCTCCTCACCACCAACTACAAAAATCTTGAAAAGGCAGGCTCGGTGCGCGCCACCCGCAACTACTTAGCGCGCATTGCCGCCGGATTTGACGCCGTGCAGTTTTATGCCGGCACGGTTGACACAGGACAGTCCACCACCCTCCCCTATGACACCATGGACTACCTCACGCAAATCCTAACCCATACATACTACCCCGACCAAAGCCGCCCCGCCCCCCACAACCTGATGACCGACGGGACGCGCATCGCCGCCGGTCTTTCGACACAGGCGTACCGGACAACCCTTGACGAGCAGTTCACCCTGCCCTTTGTGTTCTCTGAGTACGGCAAAACCCGTCTCCCCGCCGAGCGAAGCGCCAATGCTCTCAAGATCACCTTTTCCTCTGTGCAGGAGGTAGAGTTCGCCTACCAGCCGTCCACCAAAACCTACCTTCGCGACCAGATGGGCGAGGCGCATCTCGATGGCGGGGACAACCAGCAACTGGCCTTCACCAACCTGTTCATCCTCTACTCCGACGCCATCACCTACGAGGGGGCGGACGGCAGCACGCTGGAGCTGAACCTATCAAATGGCGGCAGCGGGTACTACTGCTATGGCGGCATGGCGCAGCAGATCACCTGGACCATGGATGAGAACAACCATATGTCTTTCTATGATGCCGGGGGACAACTGCTCACGGTGAACCGCGGCAACTCCTATATCGGGTTTGTCAAGGCAATCGAGAGCCACACGGTCATCATGCAATAATCCGTTTTCGCAAACCAAAACCCGGAAAGTTCTGTCATTTCAAAGGGGTGCACGACAAGCGTGCGCCCCTTTCTCTTCTTTATATAAAAAATATATTGACAAAGCACGACATATGTGCTATGATGTACCTACCTCTGCGGTGCTTTTTTTTGTGCGTTTTTATTGCGGTAAAAAACGACAGTTGCCCGCGTGAGGGAGGTATTGACTGGAGTGCAAAACTCTAAATTCGTCAAGGAGGTGCCGACATGAGAGTGAGAATCACACTGGCTTGCTCCACTTGCAAGCAACGCAATTATGAAACGATGAAAAACAAGAAAACTCATCCGGACAGAATTGAGCTAAACAAGTTCTGTCGTTTCTGCCGCAAACACACCCCGCACAAAGAAACCAAATAATCACGGGAGGAACAGACGATGGCAGAAAAGAAGGAAAAAGCCACCATGGAAGCCAAGCCCGGCTTCATGGTTCGCTTCAAGAACTTTTGGGTTCGGTTCGGCAAAAGGGCCAAAAAGATTTGGCGCGACTATATCAGCGAAATGCGAAAAGTCGTTTGGATGCCCTGGAAAGATGTCAAGAAAAACGCTTTTCTGGTGATTGTAGCGGTGGTTGCCTCCGGAGCGATCATTGGCGTTGTTGACTATGTCTTTGCGGAGGTCATTAACGGCATCGCCGGGATGGTTGGATGAGGCAATGAGTGATTTTGATAAAATGAATCTTGGCCCGAAGTGGTATGTGGCACATACGTATTCCGGGTACGAGAATAAGGTCAAAACCAACCTTGAAAAGATCGTTGAGAACCGCGGCCTCGGTCACTTGATTTTTGACATAAAAATTCCGGTGGAAATCTCGGTGGTCAAAAATGACAAGGGTGAACAGAAGGAAGTTGAAAACAAGATTTTCCCCAGCTATGTGCTCGTGAAAATGATCATGACCGACGAGAGCTGGCATGTGGTTCGCAACATCACCGGGGTAACCGGCTTTGTCGGACCGGGCGCCAAACCCATTCCCTTAACCGATGAGGAAGTGGAAGCGTTCAATGTAGAGGTCCGCCGCGAGGAACTGGGCTTCAAGATAGGCGACACGGTGCGCGTGATCTCGGGTGTTTTTGCCGGGTACAGCGGCGTGTTGGACGCCCTCAGCGAGGACAGCAAACAAGCCACGGTCATCGCTATGACCGGCAGACGCCCCATCCCCATCATTGTTGACGCTAAGGATATCATCGCTGAAAAAGAGTAGTTTTCAGACAAGTCGGCCGTTTGTGTCGGCCGCAGCCCGTGGGAGGGAGAAAATTTTTGATTCTCCCGTATGAAGTACCACAACTTGGAGGTTTATTGTCATGGCAAAGAAAATTTTGGGCTATGTGAAACTGCAGTTGCCTGCAGGCAAAGCAACCCCCCAGCCGCCCGTCGGCCCCGCTCTGGGTCAGTACGGTGTGGCGATCGCCAACTTTACAAAGGAATTTAACGAAAAAACAAAAAACAGCATCGGCGACATTGTCACGGTGGTGATTACGGTGTACGCCGACCGCTCCTTTACCTTTGTCACCAAGTCTGCCCCCGCTTCTTTCCTGATTAAAAAGGCGGCAGGCGTGGCATCCGGTTCTGGTGTTCCCAACAAGACAAAGGTCGCCTCTCTCACCAAAGAACAGGTGCGCGCCATCGCCGAAAGAAAGATGCCCGACCTGAACGCCGCTTCGCTGGAGTCCGCCATGAGCATGGTGGAAGGCACCGCCCGCAGCATGGGCATCACCATTGAAGAGTAAGGGAGAGACGAGCATGAGCAAGAAATATAAAGCAAATGCAGCCCTGATTGAGAAGGGCAAGCTGTATGACATCCCCGAGGCTATGGCGCTGGTCTGCCAGACTGCCACTGCCAAGTTTGATGAGACGGTGGAGATTCACATTCGCTTAGGCGTTGACTCCCGCCACGCCGACCAACAGGTCAGAGGCGCCATCGTGCTGCCCAACGGAACGGGCAAAACCGTCCGGACACTGGTCATTGCCAAGGGCGACAAGGCCGCCGCCGCACTCGCCGCCGGCGCCGACTACGTGGGCGCAGAGGACATGGTGACCAAAATTCAAGGCGGTTGGTTTGAGTTTGATGTGGTCATCGCCACCCCCGATATGATGGGTGTTATCGGCCGACTGGGTAAAGTGCTGGGCCCCAAGGGCTTGATGCCGAACCCCAAGGCAGGTACCGTCACGCCGGATGTTGCCAAAGCGGTCGCTGAGGCAAAGGCAGGTAAGATTGAATACCGTCTGGATAAGACCAACATCATCCACTGCCCCATCGGCAAAGCTTCTTTTGGACCGGAAAAGCTGAGTGAGAACTTTGAGAGTCTGGTCGGCGCCGTCATCAAGGCAAAGCCCGCCGCTGCCAAAGGTCAGTATATCAAGAGCTGTGTGATTGCCTCGACCATGGGCCCCGGCATCAAGGTCAACTACGCGAAATTAATGTAATTCATCCTTTGGTGGCGGCGCATGCCGACACCGCAAGCATCTGCCGCAACCGCCACGCCCGTGGCTGTTGCGGCAGAAATGGTAAGACTTAACTGCCTCACAAAATCCGTATCACCCCTTGGGTATTGCCTCAGAATCGCTTTTTGCAACCCTTTTTCTGTATCTGCCTCATTTATAATTTAATGAAGAAATTTACGCCACACGGCTTTCCATACACGCGGCATTTACTGAGAGCAATGTCGTCCATTGCCCGTCTTGATGCCGCAGATACCGAGGTTTTCCCATGAAAGAACACAAGCCGAACTGGCTGCGGCTGGATAACGCCGCGAAGATATATCCCGCCGCCAAGCGGCGCACGTGGACCAACTTGTTTCGCTTGTCCGCCACCCTCACCGAGCCTGTTGACACAGCGGTGCTCCAGTCAGCGCTGGAGCAGACCATTCCCCGCTTTCCGTCCATTGCCGTGCGGGTCCGCCGCGGGATGTTTTGGTACTACCTTGAAAAAATTAAGTCCGCCCCAAAGGTAGAGGAGGATATTGCCTACCCTTTGAGACACACCCCTTTTCGCGCCCTGCGCAAGTGTGCCTTCCGCGTGCTGTATTTTGAGAACAGAATCGCGGTGGAGTATTTCCACGCCATCACCGACGGCAACGGGGGACTGGTGTTTTTGAAAACCCTGCTCGCCGAATACCTCACGCAAAAATACGCGCTGTCCATCCCCAGCGGCGACGGCGTGCTGGACCGCCATGACGAGCCGACGGAGGGGGAACTGGAGGACAGCTTCCTGAAACACGAGGGACGGGTCGCCGCCAGCCGTGCCGCTCCCACCACCTACCGTATCTCGGGCACCCCCGAGACCGACGGTTTTCTGCACCTGACCACCGGCATCTTACAGGTGCCGGAAGTGTTGCGCATGGCGAAATCCTATGGGGTCACACTGACCGAGCTGTTAACGGCCGCCATGGTCGCCGCCATTGTCGAGATGCAGAACAAAGCCGTGCCCAATCCCAAGCGGCAGCGCCCTGTCAAGGTGCTGGTCCCCGTGAATTTGCGCCGGCTGTTTGAGAGCACTTCCCTGCGCAACTTTGTGCTGTTCATCACCCCCGGCGTTGACCCGCGCATGGGCAACTACACGTTTGAGGAAATTGTGAAAAGCGTGCATTACCAGATGGGGATGGAACTGAGCGACAAGGTGATGAAAACCCGTATTACCACCAATGTCAAAGTGGAAAAAAGCATCTTTCTGAAAATTCTCCCGCTGTTTATCAAGAACATCGCGATGAAGGCGGTGTATAACATGGTGGGCGAGTCCAAGTCCTGCCTGGCCTTTTCCAACCTGGGAGCCGTCAAGCTCCCCGCCGTAATGGAAAGATACATCCAGCGTATAGACTTTATCCTGGGCGCGCAGGCCACCAGACCCAACAATTGCGGCTTGCTCTCTTATCAGGACAAGCTCTACATCAACCTGACTCGCAACATCCGAGAGCCCGTGCTGGAGCGAGCCTTCTTTTCCTACCTGGTCAAGCTGGGACTTGGCGTGAAAATCGAAAGCAACCAGAGGTAAATCATATGCCCTATTGTGTCAAATGCGGGGTTGAGCTCGCCGAGAGCGAGGACAAGTGCCCCCTGTGCCATACGGTCGTTTATCACCCCGATCTGCCGCTCATGACGGCAAACAGCCCCTACCCTGCCCAAAAAGCGTCCCAGACCGAGTCTGTCAACCGCTATGGCGTGCTGTTTTTTCTGTCGGTGCTTTTTGTCAGCATCATTGCACTGACCCTGCTCATTGATGTGCGTTTCAGCGGCCGCATGACCTGGTCGGGCTACCCTATCGGCGCGGTCGGGCTACTCTATGTAATCACCATGCCCCCGCTGTGGTTCAAGCGGCGCCACCCAATCTTCTTTGTGGCGCTCGACTATGTTGCCGTCGCGATCTACCTGTGGCTGGTGGCATTCCTGACGGGTGGCGGTTGGATGCGCCCCTTTGCCCTCCCCCTCCTCGCCTGTCTGGCAGGACTCACACTCATTGTGATGGCGGTCAGCCGCTATCTGAAGTGCGACCCAATCTATCTTTACAGCGGTGTGGTCATCGCCATCGGGCTATTCACTGTGTTACTGGAGGGATTGATTAACCGCACATTTCAGATTCGCGAGACGCTTGTCTGGTCGCTCTACCCCCTGGCCTCCTGCCTGCTGGTCGGCGTTGCCCTCGTGGTCGTCGCCCTATGCAAACCCCTGCGCGAAGCGTTGCACAAAATCTTTTTTGTGTAGTCGCCACAGGTGCAAAACTACAAGCGGGCACAGCCCCTTTCCCTTACCTTGACCCCACACCCAGCACAGCAGGCAGCACTCGTTTGGCGCCTGCTTTTTTGATGGTTTTCGCCGCTTCGGCAAGGGTGGCGCCGCTGGTAGTGATGTCGTCTACCAAAATCACCACCTTGTTTGCCGGTGCCTTCCCCTTTTTCACCGCAAAAAGCCCCTTGATGTTTTCCAGCCGCTGCGCGCCGTCCAGTTCCTTTTGGGCGCGCGCCGCCCGTGTTCGGCACAACAGGTCGTCATAGGCGATCCCCAGCTCCCTGCCCGTCAGCCGTGCCAATGCGGCGGCATGGTCATAGCCCCTGTGCAGTCGCGCCCGAGCGGAGGCGGGAATGTTGGTGATCAGGCATTGGTCTGTCTTCTTTGGCAGCTGCCCGCGCAGGGCGGCTGCCAATTCCTTTGCCAAAAAGACATTGACATCTCTGAGGTGTGCGCTTTTTAAGGCATAGATCAGCTTGTTTTCCGGTTCCTCCCTGTACTTGGGACGGTAGCGAAACACTTTGACCAGCCGCCGCACGCCATGCCTTGACAAGTACTCTGTCGGACAGGCGCAACTCGATAGCGGTGCCAGACAGCACGCGCACCGGCGCTCCTTGGCGTCTTCGTACTTCTCCAGGCAAGCAGGGCAAAGCGCGCCCCCGTCCGGTCCCAACACTTGCCGGCAGGCAACGCACTTCGGGACAAAGAACAAATTGAGCAGCTTGTCCACCCACGGTCTCACTTTTTCCCCCTCCTGCGCCCTTGCTATCTGCGTCCTTGTTCGCTGCGCCGCTGGCGCGTCCGAAAGCTGTTTGGCTTAAAAAAGGCGGCAACTGCTTGTGTTCAGTTACCGCTTTTTCGAAGCATTACACCTTGCTTAATGCCTGGTCAAGGTCGGCGATGATGTCCGACACATCCTCAATGCCCACCGACAGGCGCACCAGATCGGGGCTGATCTTGCACTCCGCCAACTGCCCGTTTGTCATTTGGCGGTGCGTGGTACTGGCAGGATGAAGAACGCAGGTGCGCACATCCGCCACATGGGTCACCAGAGCGGCGAGGCGCAGGGCGTCCATGAAGCGCTCTGCCGCTTCCCTGCCCCCTTTCACGCCAAAGGAAATGACGCCGCAGGTGCCGTTTGGCATATACTTTTTTGCCAGCGCCTCATAGCGGCTGCCCGGCAGAGTGGGATAGTTCACCCAGCTCACCCTGTCATCGCCCGCCAAGTAGTTCGCCACTGTCTCGGCGTTCCGGCAGTGCCGCTCCATGCGCAAAGCAAGCGTGTCCAGCCCGGCATTGAGATAAAAAGCGTTAACCGGGGACTGGACTGCGCCGAGGTCACGCATCAGTTGCACGACGATCTTGCGGATATACGCCTCTTTCCCGAATTTCTCGGCATACACAATGCCGTGGTAGGAGGGGTCGGGGGTGGTCAGTCCGGGGAAAGCGTCGGGATGTGCCATCCAGTCAAAATTGCCGCTGTCCACCACCACCCCGCCGATGGTGGTAGCATGGCCGTCCATATACTTGGTGGTGGAATGAATGACAATGTCCGCGCCAAAGTCAAAGGGGCGGCAGTTGATGGGGGTGGGAAAGGTGTTGTCCACCACCAGCGGCACACCGTTGGCATGCGCCACTGCGGCAAACTTTTCAAAATCCAGCACAATCAGCGCGGGATTTGCCACACTTTCGGCAAACATCGCCTTGGTATTGGGGCGAAACGCCGCCTGCAGTCTGTCGGCATCCCAGTCGGGGTCCACAAAGGTAACCTCAATGCCCATACGGCTCATGGTGACGGCAAGCAGGTTGTAAGTCCCGCCGTAAATCGCGGCAGAGGCCACAATATGGTCACCCGCCTGGCAGATATTGAACAGGGAAAAGAAAGTGGCTGCCTGACCCGAACCGGTGAGCACCGCCATCACCCCGCCCTCCAGCGCGGCGATTTTGGCAGCGACCGCATCATTGGTCGGGTTGGCAAGGCGGGTGTAAAAATAACCGTCCTGTTCCAAATCAAAGAGTTTCGCCATCTCGGCGCTTGAGCCGTACCGAAAGGTGGTGCTTTGCACGATGGGCAGCACGCGGGGCTCTCCGCTTTTCGGCGTATAGCCTGCCTGTACGCATTTTGTGTCGATCTTCATCAACTTGCCCTCATTTCTTGTTGGGATAGCTGTCCTTCAGTCCGACAATGCGGATGAAGGTGTTATCATACTTGTGGTCCTTGATGAAATAGCCCAGCCGCACAAACTGATACCGCTGCCCCGGTGCCGCCCCTGCCAAGACGGGCTCTACCTTGGCATGACTGACCTTTGTGACAGAGGCGGTGTTCAGATAGTCCCCATAGCCCTTTCCCTCGGGAATGGCGGAGACATCCTCAATGGTGAACAACTTGTCATACAGCATCAGGGTGGCATCTTTGGCGTGCGCGGCGGAGAGCCAGTGAATGGTTCCCTTCACCTTGCGCCCGTCCCCGGGCATACCGCAGCCCGTTTCCAGGTCAGCCCGACAGCGGATTTCCCTGATCTGTCCCTGCTCGTCCTTCACAAGCTCCTCACACTTGATGATATATGCCCCCATAAGCCGCACTTCCCCGCCCGGCTTCAGGCGGAAATACTTGGGCGGCGGGACCTCGGCAAAGTCCTCCCTGTCAATGAACAGCTCTCGCGTAAAGGGGAGCTGCCGCTTGCCTGCCGTCTCGTCATTTGGGTTGTTCGGCAGCTCGAAATACTCCACCTGATGCTCGGGGTAGTTGGTAATGACCACTTTAATGGGATCGACGACCGCCACCCGCCGCTCTGCCGTCAGGTTCAGCTCTTCCCTGATGCAGTGCTCGAGCAGCTCATAATCCACCACGCTCAGAGATTTTGACACACCCGCCCGGTCCAAAAAATCAAAAATGGCGGCAGGGGTGTAGCCGCGGCGGCGCAGCCCGCAGAGGGTGGGCATACGGGGATCGTCCCAGCCGTCTACCAGCCCCGTTTCCACCAGCTCACGCAGATAGCGCTTGCTCATGACCGTGTGGGTGACATTCAGCCGGGCAAACTCCCACTGGTGCGGCTTGTGTGCGAAGCCGATGTTGTCAATCACCCAGTCGTACAGCGGCCGATGATTTTCAAACTCAATGGAACACAGCGAGTGGGTGATGCCCTCCAGCGCGTCCTGAATGGGGTGGGCGTAGTCATAGAGCGGGTAGATGCACCATTTATTTCCCTGCCGATGGTGCGGGGTGTGCAAAATACGGTAGATGGCGGGGTCGCGCAGGTTCATGTTGGGGGACGCCATGTCGATTTTGGCACGCAGGGTTTTCGAGCCGTCCGGGTACACCCCCTCTTTCATGGCCTGAAAAAGGGCGAGGTTTTCCTCCACCGTCCGCTCACGGTACGGGCTGTTCCTGCCCGGCTCGGTCAGGGTCCCGCGGTAGAGACGCATGTCTTCTGCCGACAGGTCGCAGACATACGCCTTTCCGTCCTTAATGAGCTTTACGGCAAATTCATAGCACTGCTCGAAATAGTCGGAGCCGTAAAAAACGCCGCCGTCCGGCACCGCCCCCAGCCACAGTAAGTCCTCGTAAATGGACTTGACATACTCCTCGTCTTCCTTTTCGGGGTTGGTGTCGTCATAGCGCAGGTTGAACGTGCCGCCGTACTTTTTTGCGGTGCTGTGGTTGATGCGAATGGCCTTGGCACTGCCGATATGCAGGTACCCGTTCGGCTCGGGCGGAAACCGGGTGTGGATTTTCAGCTCCGGGTTTTCCGCCAGATCGCGGTCAATGATATCGTGAATAAAGTTCGAGGCAATCGTGTTGTTTTCGCTGTCAGTCATTAAAGGTTCCTCCGCCCTCTCATCTGTCGGTTGTTGGTTTTATCGGTAGTAGGGGAGCTCCTGTGCCATGGTGGACGAGCCGCCGTGTCCGGGGTAGATGCGGCAGTGGGCATAGCGCTCGCACAATTTTCGGATAGACGCGAACAGTGCCGCCTCGTCCCCGCCCCATAAATCCGTGCGGCCATAGTCGCCGCCTGCAAAAATGGTGTCACCCGTATATAAAGAATCGCCGCATAAAAAGCAGCAGGAGCCTTTGGTGTGCCCGGGTGTGGCGACCACCTCCAGGGTCTGCTCTCCAAAGATCAGTACCTGCCCGTCCTCGAGCAGGCAGTCGGCGGGGACCGTCCGGAAGTCCTGCCCAAAGAACAGGCGATACCCGTTCTTGTCCCCGTCAAGCAACGCAGGCGCGTCGGCTGCCATGATCGCCACCGGCGCCCCTGTTCGTGCTTTCCATTCGGACAGGTAGAGCAGGTGGTCAAAGTGCGCATGCGTGAGCAGGAGATAGCGAATGGCGGGCGCCGCTTCCCTGCCCGCCATCACCCGGTCATACGGCACGGACGGGTCAATCATCACGCCCGCCGTCCCGGCCCTGTCGGTTACTAAGTAGCCGTTGGCGCCAAAGCCGCCGCCGGAAAAAAGCTGGCTCTTCAAAACAGCCCTCCCGTCATCTTCTTGTCATAAATTATACCATAGTGGGCAGGAAAAGTCTATTGAAATACGAAATTTCTTGAGAATTGCTCTGAATTCTGCCGAGCAACGGGCGAGAGGGTGGGCATCGGCTGATTGTCATCGCAAAAAGTGACGAAAAGTTGGGGCAACCCTCACTGCTTTTCAGGCGTACTTCGCAAAGGCACCGCTCTGTGCCCGTTTGGATTTCGAGATGCGCTCATAGCACAGATGTATTTTCATCGGCATAAACTGATAATGCGTAGAGCAAAACCAAGAAAGGAGTGCCTGTGTGAATGAAATGACCATCATTGTCGGTTCGATGACCTATGCCAGTAAGGCAAAAAAAGCGCTTTCGGATGTCGGTATTCGCGCCAGAATCGTCAAAACCGATACGAACTACAGTCGTGGATGTATCTATGGCGTGACTTTTTCCAATGAACAGTTTTTAAGTGCGGTCGCCGAACTGAGAAAGCAGGGCATTCAGTACGAACTGATCAAGGACAGATAAACATGAACCCTATTTACCTGGATAACGCCGCCACGACCTTTCCCAAGCCCGCGCTTGTGAAGGCGGAATTGATGCGCTGCGTTCATGAATATTGCGGCAACCCGGGCAGAAGCGGCCACCGGCTTTCCTTAGAAGCAGCCGAGCAAATATTCACATGCCGAGGTGAAATTTGCTCGCTTTTTCATTATCCTTCCCCGGAACACGTGATTTTTTGCCACAACGCCACCCATGCCTTAAACCTCTCCATTCAGTGCATGGTGGTGCACGGCTCCCATATCCTCCTCAGCGACCTGGAGCACAACTCTGTGTTTCGCCCCATCCATACGCTGGCACAGAGGGGGCTTGTCAGTTACGATATTTTCCCGCACCGCGGCGACATCATTCAGAATCTCAAAGCGAACCTGAGGCCGGAGACCGACATGGTGGTCTGTACCCACACCAGCAATGTCAGCGGCTTTACCTTTCCCATCGAGGAGATGGGCGAGTTCTGCAAAGAGCGTGGACTCTGCTTCATCATTGACGGCGCGCAAAGCGCGGGGCATCTGGACATTGACCTCGGGCGGCTCAGTTTTGACGCCTTCTGCGCCCCCGGCCATAAAGGGCTGCTCGGTGTGCAGGGCTCGGGGTTTGTCATTTTGAAAACCCGACGCCCACTGCGGGACTTCATCGTGGGGGGCAGCGGCTCGGATTCGCTCTCCGCTGCCATGCCGACCTTTCTGCCCGACCGCTTCGAGGCGGGCACACTGGCCACCCCTGCCATCGTCTCACTCTTGGAGGGTGTGCGGTACCTGCAAAAAGAAGGATTGGCGACAATCGGCGCACAGCACCGGTCTTTGGTGCGCCGCCTCAGCGACGCGCTGGCGGGAGAAAGGGGGATAGAAGTGCTATCTGTCCCCGACAACCCCGCAGGCATTGTCTCTTTTAACATCGAGGGTGTACACCCCGCCGAGCTTGCCGAGTACCTTGACCAGAAAAATATCTGTGTCCGCGCGGGCATCCATTGCTCCCCGCTGGCGCATCGATCCTTAGGTACCCTGCCCCACGGCTGTGTACGTGTCAGTTTCGGGCCTTTTAACCGGGCAGAAGACATTGACTGCCTACTGGAAGCCCTCTCCGCACGCGAGAGATCACCGTGAGAAGCGAAAGGTGCAGCCCTCCCCTTCAATTCGATACACACCGCCGCTCAGCCGCCCAAGTAAAATTGAGCGGCCCGAGGCGCGCTTGCCATAGAGTGTCCGGCAGGGTCTGTCTACGCTGACACGCAGCGGCTGCTCGGACTTGTTCACCACCGTTAAGACCATGTAAGAGCCGTTTTTGCGCACAAAAGCAAGGGCGGTTTTTTCTATTTTCAGCAGGTGAAAGCTCCCCTCTGCAAAGGCTGCCTCGCCCCGCCGCATTTCCCCCATCTCCCTGAAAAAGCCCACCAGCGCCTCATCCATCCGATGCCACGGAAAGGGGGCTCGGTTGAACGGGTCTTTGTACCCCTCCATGCCGGTCTCATCCCCGTAGTAGATGGTGGGAATGCCGGGCAGGGTCATCAAAATCAGGTAGCACAGCCGCAGCAACCGAACGGCATACCGTCTCTGCGCGTCGCTCAGGCGGGCACGGGCGATCTGTTCATTGGTCTTTTTACTGTAATCCACGCCACCCAGCAGGGTCAGAATTCGCTCGGTGTCGTGACTGCCGAGCAAATTCATTTGCAGGTGCATGACATGCCGCGGGCAGTTCTGCATCACCTCACACAGCGCGTAGGAGAGGGTGTCGGTGTCGTCGTACTTCATATAGGAGATGATGCCCACCCGCAGCGGGTAGTTCATGACCGCATCAAGCTGCCGACCCCAGAAGTACTGCTTTCGCGTGTCATACGCCGTTTTGTTGGACGCGTCCTCCCAGACCTCGCCGTAGAGGACTGCCTCTCGGTTATGGGCATGCAGCCGCCGCTTGATATCGCATAGGAAGCTGTTCTCCAGCTCGTCCGCCACATCCAGCCGAAACCCGTCAATCCCCAGCCTGGCATAATGGGCGACCACCCCCTCCTCCCCCACAAAAAACGCCCGACAAGCCCGACAACGCAGGTTGAGGGTGGGCAAAATGGAGATCCCCCACCACGACCGATACTGATCCGGGAATCGCTCAAAGGTATACCAGCGATAGTAGGGGGAGTGTCGGGATTGGTACGCGCCGATGCTCGGGTAACGACCGTACTTGTTGAAGTACAGGCTGTCGTCCCCCGTATGATTGAACACCCCGTCCAACATGATGCGCATCCCGTGCCGGTGCGCCCGCTCAATCAGCTCCTGCAGCACCGCCTCCGACCCGAACATCTCATCCACCTTCAGATAGTTGCCCGTGTCATACTTATGGTTGGAAAATGCTTCAAACAGAGGGGATAAATACAGGCAGTTGACCCCCAAGGAGGCAAGATAGGGCAGTTTTTCCATAATCCCGCGCAGGTTCCCGCCAAAGAACATATTGTTGGCCAGCGGGGCGCCCGGGTAGGGCGGGTACTGCGGCACGCCGTTTTCCCAGTCCCGGTTGAGCAGTGCGCCCTTGCGGACACGCACCGGTCCCGCGGAAAAAAAGCGGTCGATAAAGATATGGTAGATGATCCCCCCAAACAGCCACGTCGGCCGCGGGTAGTGCTCCTCATAGATCAATAGCTGAAAAGGAAGCTCCCCCACCCCCGCCCGAGCGAAAACGCCTTGGTCGGACGCGGTTTTATGGGCGACCCCTTCCCCGCCCGCAAAGCGGGCGCAGAAGGTGAAAAAGTAGAGCCCGCAAGGGCGCTCACCGGTGGGAATCGTGACGGAGTAGCACTCGCTTTCCCCCTCCATACTGCACCAGTGCATCGGCAGGTGGGCGATCTCCTCCGCGCCGTCCTGCCGCAAAGCCAGCGTCAGCGATACCATCCCCAGCAGACGGCGGCAGCGCAGCTCCAGCCGCACGCTGTCCCCCCGTGCCACCGCCCGCCGGTGCGGGTTGTCTGCCTCGGCGGACAGGTACCGCAGGGAAAAGGACAAGCCCGGCGCATCCCTGACCAAAGGACAGATCGGTTGCATCTCTACCTCCCCACGGGAGTGACGTGCCAGATTTCCTTTGCGTAGCGCTCAATGCTGACATCTGCGGCGAAGCGTCCCGAACGCGCCAGATTGAGGAGGGCACGCCGGTTCCAGTCGGCCCGGTCCCGGTAGTCGAAGAGCGCCTTTTGGTACTCAAAACAGTACGCATCAAAGTCGGCGATGCACATATACGGGTCAGCCACCGTGTGCCCGCCGTTGATCAGGTAATCAATCATTCCCTGAAAGAGCTGCCCGCCGATGGGTTTTTCAAGCCGGTCAATGGTTTTGTGCAGCCGTTCCGAGCGGTGGTAAAACTCCCGCGCCTCATACCCCCCGCGCCAGAGCTCCTCCACCTCCCGGTGATTCATCCCGAAAATGTAGATGTTCTGCTCACCTACCGCCTCCAGAATCTCCACATTGGCCCCGTCCAGCGTGCCGATGGTCAACGCCCCGTTCATCATCAGCTTCATGTTGCCCGTACCGCTCGCCTCCTTGCCCGCCAGGGAAATCTGCTCGCTGAGCTCGGCAGCGGGAATCAGCCGCTCTGCCACGCTGACATTGTAGTCCTCCAAAAACAGCACCGAAAGTGTCTCCCGGGTCAGCGGGTTGCTCTCCAGCTCCCGCGACAAAAAGTAAATCAACTTGATGATGCGCTTGGCCATCTGATAGTTGGGAGCGGCTTTGGCACCGAAAATGAAGGTCTGGGGGGGCACCTCCAGGTGCGGATTTTCGCATAGGTCGGTATAGAGTGAGAGAATTTTCAGCACATTCAAGAGTTGCCGCTTGTACTCATGCAGACGCTTGACCTGCACATCAAAAATTGAGTGGGGGTCAATCACCCTGCCGGTTTTCTCCTTGACATAGGCGGCAAACGCCTGTTTGTTTGCCAGCTTGATGGCCTCCATTTCCGAAAGCACACTGCGATTTTGTGCAAATTTTTCAAGTTCCCCAAGCTCCGAGGGGCGGTCAATATAGCCCTCCCCGATGCACGAGGCAATCAAATCCGAAAGCCCTGGGTTGGCATAGGTGAGCCACCGCCGATGCACCACGCCGTTGGTCACATTGGTGAACTTTTGGGGCGCCATTTTATAAAAATCCCTGAACACCGTCTTTTTCAAAATCTCACTGTGCAGGGCGGAGACACCGTTGACGGTATGGGCGGCAATCACGCTCAGGTTGGCCATGCGCACCTGCCCGTATGCCACCACCGACATGCGGGAAATCCGCTCCCAGTCCCCGGGGTACAGCCGCCAGAGCTCGACGCAAAACCGGCGGTTGATCTCCGCCATAATCATGAAGATCCGGGGCAACTTCATGCGGAACAGGTCCACCCGCCAGCACTCCAGCGCCTCGGGCAGGACGGTGTGGTTGGTATAGCTGGTGCAGGCGGTGACAATCTGCCACGCATTGTCCCACGTGTACGAATACACATCCATCAGAATGCGCATCAGCTCCGGGATGCACAAGGCAGGGTGCGTGTCGTTGATATGAATGACCAGCTTGTCGGCAAAGCCCTCCAGGGAGCCATGCGCGGAAAAATAGTCACGGAAAATGCTCTGCAGTGATGCCGAGACCAGAAAGTATTGCTGGGTCAGCCGCAACAGCTTGCCCTCGTCATGCTCGTCGGGCGGGTAGAGCTGGCGGGTGATAAGCTCGGCATTGTCGGATTCCCGCAAGGCCTTGATATAGGACCCCTGCGAGGGGAAGCCTCCCGGTTGGTTGTAGGGCTCCTTGGCCCGCCACAGGCGAATGGTATTGACCGCGCGACTGCCCGTCCCCACCATCATCAGGTCATACGGAACCGCCCGTACCTCCTCATAGTCGGTGTGGGTGATGCGCAGCTCCCCATTGACCCATGCCTCGCTGACCTGCCCCCCAAAGCGGACGGTCATCGTGCGCTCCGGTCGGGCAAACAGCCACTGTCCGCCCCCCTCGTTCATCCACTCATCCGGCAGCTCAACCTGTTCCCCCTCCACCAGCCGTTGCTTAAAAAGCCCCTGTTCATAGCAAAGAGAGTATCCGTTGGCATAATAATCCCCGGCAGACAGCGAATCCATGAAGCAGGCAGCCAACCGTCCGAGCCCGCCGTTCCCCAGTCCCGGGTCGGTTTCACAGGCATACACATCCTCAAATGTCTTGCCATACCCAGCCAGCACCTCGCACAGCGCAGGGTACAGCCCCATGTTTTGGGTGGTGTTGTATAAAAACCGTCCCACCAAAAACTCCATGCACAGGTAGCAGACCAGTCGCGCGCCTTTGGCGGCCACCCTTTTTTTGAACTCGTCCCGCTGCTCCTTCATGAGGTCCTTCAGCACCTGCACGGTGGCCTGGTAGAGCTGCTCATTGCCGGCCTGCTCCGGGTGGGTGATGCCGCGGCTGTGTAGCTTTGTCTCGATGCTCTGCCGCAGTTTTTCTGCGCTCATCGGACCTTCTCCCCTGCCCTGCCCTGACTGCTCGTCCCTCTCCCGCACCGGTTGTTCTTGTCTTAGTTCATTCATATCAAACTTTCCTCTTCCTGTTTGAGCGTTTCTTGTTTTTGCGACAACAGTTGTCGGTAGAGCTCGGCATACACCCGGCTCGAGGCATCCCACGAAAAGTCGCTTTGCATGGCGGCGTGCATCAATCGCTGCCACAGTGCCGGCCGGCGGTAGAGTGCCAGCGCGTCTTTGATCTGGTACATCATTTCCTGCGCGTGAAAGTTCTGAAAGACAAAACCATTCGCCCCAGATTTCCCCTGCGGGATGATGCTGTCCGCCAGCCCGCCCACGGCGCGCACCACAGGCAGGGTACCGTACCGGCAGGCAATCATCTGCGCCAGCCCGCACGGTTCGCTTTTGGAGGGCATCAGGAACAGGTCGGCGGCGGCATACAGTTGCTTGGACAGCGCGCGGTCAAACCGGATGAGGGAGCGCGCCTGTCCCGGGTATTGCGCGCACAGCGCGGTGAATGCCTCCTCATAGTGACGGTCCCCCGTACCCAGCAACACAAACTGCACGGGCAGCGCCATCAGCTCGCCAAAGGCGCGCAGCACCAAGTCCAGCCCCTTCGCCTCGGTCAGCCGAGTGACCATGACCAGCAAGGGACACTCGGCTGACAGGGTAAGCCCCAGCTTTTCTTGCAGGGCCGCCTTGTTTTGCGCCTTGCCCTCCCAGGCGTCTGTCTGCTCATACGGACAAGGAATGTCTCCTCCGGTGGTGGGGGAAAACATGGTTTGGTCGATACCGTTCAAAACCCCCCGCAGCTTCCACGTATACGCCCGCACTATATCCGAGAGCCCATGCGCAAAGAAAACCTCCTCCAGCTCCTTGGCATAGCGCGGGCTGACCGTGCTGAGTGCGTCCGCGCACACCAGCGCCCCCTTGAGCAGGTTGAGCGCGCCCCCGTACGACAAAACGGACAGGTAGCGGCTGTCCAGGTCAAAAATGTCGCCCAGCAGATACGGGTCAAACTTCCCTTGGTACTCTATGTTATGGATGGTAAACATGGTTTTGATCCCGGCAAGCAGGGGATGGGTGCGAAATCTTGTTTTCAGGTAAACGACACTCAGCGCCGCCTGCCAGTCGTGGGCGTGCAAAATGTCCACCGACAGCGGCATGCGCATCAGCATCTCAATCACCGCGCGGCAAAAGTAGGCGAACCGCTCCCCGTCGTCGTGCTGCCCATACAGGGAGTCTCGCAAAAAATACTGCCGGTTATCAATAAAGTAATAATTGACCCCGTCCATCACCAGCCGGTGCACCCCGACATAGGACTGCCGCCAACCGTACATGAAGCCAAGCTCGCACACCCGCTGCATTTGCTCGCGAAAACAGGGGGGGATCGAGGTGTACAGCGGCATCACCACCGACACCTCACACCCGTCCCCATACAGTGCCTTGAGGCTTTTGGGCAACGCCCCCATCACATCCCCCAGCCCGCCGCTGGCGGCGAAGGGGACGACCTCCGCGCTGACATATAGAATCCTCATCACATCCCTCACACATAGCACCCCCGTCCATCATACTGCTCAACTTCCTCTCCGCCTGCCGGCGGCACTCACACATTGCATCCCCGCGAAATATAGTAGGGCAGATGTTTGCTGCCGCTGAGCTGGCTGTGGTCGCTGACCACCACCTCCTCATCGCTCACCACACAATTGAGCGTACTGCCCTGCCCCACATAGGTCCCTGCAAACAAGACCGAGTTGCGTACCGTTGCATGGCGGGTAATCCGCACCCCGGGAAACAGGATGGAGTTTTCCACCTTTCCCTCAATGATACAGTCGTCGGCGATCAGCGAGTCATAGACCTCCGCCCCCTCCTTGTAGAGCGCGGGCGGCGTATGCTGCAGACTGGTATAGACCGGGTTCTCGCGGTTAAAGAGCAGCGACTGCCGCGCCGCCTCATTGCGGGTCAGCTCAATGCTGTGGTGATAGTAGTCGAGAAAGCCGGACAGAAAGGCCGCGTACCCCTCGTGGCAGTACGCATAGTACTTTTTCTCCCCCGTCTGCTTCATCAGCACATCATCGGTCAGACTGCGGTGGTTATAGGCCAGGGCTTGATCAAGCACCCGGTTCAGGTAGCGGGTGCGAAAGACAAACAGGCTCAGAAATCTCTGCGGATACTCGGGGTGATACCCGGTGCTTTTCACCATGTCGAGCACCTTTCCGTCACTGTCCGCCCGCATCATCAGCACAGGAAACTTGGCGGTAAAGGAAGGCGGGCAGGGGGTGGTGAGCAGGGTCAGATCGGCATCCTTGTTCCGATGGGCGCGTATCACATCCGCCAAGCGGATGCTGCAGATATCGGTACAGTCCGAAAGGACCACAAACTCCTCCTTGTACTCCCTGAGGTACGCCGCAATGCTTTTGAGGGTCTCCATACGGTGCGCATGGAGCGGCGTGTCCCCACTCCCGGAAGTTTGGTAGGGCGAGAGGAAGCGGATGCCCCCCCACGGCCGCGCCAGGTCCCAGTCCTTGCCGCACCCAATGTGCTCGGCGAGCGAGCGGTAGTTGTAGTTGGCAACAATGCTGATATTCTGAAGCCCCGCATTGACCATACCCGACAGCACAAAGTCCACCAGCCGGTAGCGGCAGGCAAAGGGAATGGCGGCGACCGTGCGCTGTTCGGTCAGCCGCGAGAGGGTACAGTCGTTGAGGTTGGACAGAATGATCCCCGCTGCGTTCATTCAGATCACCACCAGCCTCTCCGACCCATGCGCTTCCGCCCCGTCCATCACCGTGAGGTTTTCCTTCCCTGCTTGGGGACGGCCTACTTGTGTGAACTCCGGCACCTTGGTGTCACAGTCCACAATCGCATCATACACCGCCGCCCCCCGTCCCACATGGACCCCCTCCAGCAGCACCGAGCAACTGACCGTCGCCCCTTCCTCGACTGTCACCCCGCGCGAGAGCACCGAGCCGATGACCTCGCCGTTCACCACGCACCCTTCGCTGACCAGACTGTTTTCAATTTTGGCGCGGTTGCCGATCCACTGGGGCGGGCACACCCTGCCCCGACTGCCGATAGGCGAGTGGCTGTCCCACAGATTCATGCCCGGCACCTTTTGCAGCAGCTCCATATTGGCCTCCCATAAGCTTTGGATGGTGCCGACATCCTTCCAGTATCCGAGGAAGGGGTAGGCATAGAGCCGCTCCCCGCAGTAGAGCAGATTCGGAATCACATTGCGCCCAAAGTCGTTGGCGGAGTGCGGGTCTGCCTCGTCAATGTCGAGATACCGATACAGCGTGTCAATATTGAAGATATAAATCCCCATGGACGCCTGGTTGTTTTTCGGCACTTTCGGCTTTTCCTCAAACTCATAAATGCTGCCGTCCTCACGGGTATTGCAGATCCCGAAGCGGCCGGCCTCGCTGAGGGGAACCATGATGGTGGCGACCGTGCAGACGGCGTTGTTTTTTTTGTGCGCCGACAGCATTTTACTGTAATCCATCCGATAAATATGGTCGCCCGACAGGATGAGCACATAGCGGGGCGCGTACCGGTCAATGAAGTGCTTGTTCTGGTAGATGGCGTTGGCGGTCCCCTTATACCAGCAGCTCTCCCCGTTTTTTTGGTAGGGTGGGAGGATGCGCAACCCGCCCCGCTGCTTGTCCAGTCCCCACGGCCGCCCGTCCCCCAGGTGCTCATGCAGGGAGAAGTGCCGGTACTGGGTCAGCACCCCCACCGTGTCAATCCCAGAGTTGACACAGTTTGACAGGGTGAAGTCAATGATCAGATATTTGCCGCCAAAGCCGACGGCGGGCTTTGCCGTCTCCTCGGTCAGCGGGCAAAGGCGGCTACCCTGCCCGCCCGCTAAAATCATAGCCACGCATTCTTTTTGTATCATTCTCACTCCTGCCTCAGACAATGATCAGTTCTTCCCCGGTACTCGCCTCCATGACCACACCCGAAAAAGGCGCCATGTCCAGCACCCAGTCTGCCCCCTCGTCCGCGCGTACCGTCTTTTCTGCCTCGGACGGCTCCGTGTCCGGTGCCGCCTCCGGCGCCGGCGGGGTGAGGCAGACGCTGCCGGGGGAGGTCTCAAAGACAATTTGATACTCCGCGCCCTTTTGTGCGGGGATCCGAATGCCCGACAGAGGCCCCCCGTTGAAACTGAGCACGACCACCAGCACCCTGCCGTCGGCACCATACCGCCTGAAAGCGACCATGTTCCGGTCACACTCGTCGGCGTACAGCCACTCAAAGCCCTCGGGGGTGAAATCCCGCTCCCACAGCGCCCCCTGCGCCAGGTAAAAGTGGTTGAGCGCCGCCGTATAGGCCTGCAGGCCCCGGTGTGCGGGCTGCTCGGTCAGCTCCCACGGCAAAGCGCGCCGGTAGTCCCACTCCTCCCGTTGCCCAAACTCACACCCCATAAACAACAGCTTTTTGCCGGGATAGGTCATCTGTAACAGCAACGCCACCCGAAATTGCCGCAGTTTTTCCTCCGTGCCGCCGTGCATTTTCTCAAACAGCGACCGCTTGCCATAGACCACTTCATCATGCGAAATGGGTAGCACAAAGTGCTCGTTGAAAGCATAGACAAGCGGAAAGTTCAGGTGCCGGTGCACATAGCGGCGGTAGATGGGGTCTAAGCCGAGGTAGGCAAAAAAATCGTTTGCCCAGCCCATATTCCACTTCAGGTGAAAGCCCAGTCCCCCAAGATCAACCGGGGTGGTGACGCCCGGCCAGGAGGTGGATTCCTCGGCAATCATCAGCACATCGGGACAGGTGTCCCTCACCGTTTGGTTCAACTGCCGCAGGAAGGCGGTGGCCTCCAGATTTTCATTTGTCCCGAACCGATTCGGCTCCCACTCCCCCGGCTGTCTGTCATAATCGAGGTAGAGCATGGATGCCACGGCATCCACCCGCAAGCCGTCGATGTGGTAGCTCTCCAGCCAGTAAAGGGCGCTGGAAATCAAAAAAGACCGCACTTCCGTCCGCCCCAGATCAAAATAGCGGGTGCCCCACCCATAGGATTCCCGCCGATGAGGTGCCTGATACTCATAGAGCGGCGCGCCGTCGAATTCATAGAGCCCCCAAGCGTCCTTGGGGAAATGCGCCGGCACCCAGTCCATCAGCACGCCCACTCCGCCCCGGTGCAGGTAGTCAACAAAATACTTGAAGTCCTCCGGCGTGCCGAAGCGCGAGGTGGGCGCAAAATAGCCGCACACCTGATACCCCCAGGACGGATCATAGGGGTGCTCGGTCAGGGGCAAAAGCTCAATGTGCGTATAGCCCATGGACTTCACATAGGGCAGCACGTGCTCCGCCGCCTCCCGATAGCTCAGGTACCCTCCGTCCTCCCGCCGCAGAAAGGACGCCAGGTGCACCTCATAGATCGTCATGGGATGCGGTAAAAAGGCCTCCCCCTCACCGGGGACCGTCCGCCGGCGGTGCTCCAGCCAAGCCTCATCTCCCCACTCATAGCTCCCCTGCCAGAGGATGCTGGCGCCGTCCGCCCCCCCGCGGGAAAAACGAGCAAAAGGGTCCCCTTTCAGCACTGTCCCCGCGTTTGACTCGACCTTGTATTTATAGACCTTCCCGTGCAGGGACTGTGCGCTCTCATACGAGAGCTCCCAGATGCCGCCGTCATTCAGCCGCCGCATGGGCAGCCCCTGCGTCCAGTCGCAGAATTCCCCCACCACCGACACCTGCCGCGCGGCGGGCGCCCAGGTACGGAATGTATAGCGGTAACGGTCCTTTGTCTGCTCGATCTGACACCCCAAAAACTCATGCGCACGGATTTCCGTTCCCTCGTGAAAAAGATATTCCCGCAAGGCGCTGTTTGTCTCTGCCATGCCGCCTCCCTTTGCTTGTTTCAGTCATCTATATCATGAGAAATTTGCTCGTGTATTATACGATTTTTTCGAGTCCTTTCTCCCTGTGGCCATATAGAGTAATATGCACCGTTTTCACCCAAACAACACAAAAAAAGCTGAAAGCCGGTCACAACCGACTTTCAGCTTCGCTGTCATCTAAAAAATCAAATCACCGCTTCCGCGTGGCGCATCACATGGCAGCAAATATTGACCGCCACCGGCAACCCGGCGATATGTGTGGGCGCATGGTTGACCTTCACGGCAAAGACGGTGGTCGAACCGCCAAAGCCCTGCGGCCCGATATCCAGGGCATTCAGGCTCGCCATCAGCTTTTCCTCCAGCAAGCGGTACCGCTCGTCCGGGTGGGGTTGGCCGACCTCGCGCAGCAGCGCTTCTTTGGCAAGCAGGGGGGCAGTCTCAAAGTCCCCCCCGATGCCCACGCCGACAAAGAGTGGCGGGCAGGGCTGTGCCCCCGCCGAGCGCACGCAGTCCACCACAAAGTCCACCACATCCGCCTCGGAAGCCGAGGGGGTCATCATCTTGAGCCGGCTCATGTTCTCACTGCCAAATCCCTTGGGCAGGCAGCGCAGGCGCAACTTGTCGCCCGGGATCGCCCTCAGGTGGATGACCGCGGGGGTGTTGTCCCCGGTATTCTCGCGGGTATAGAGCGGGTCACGGACGATCGAGCAGCGCAGTTTCCCCTCCGTATAGGCGCGTGCCACGCCGGCCTGGATGGCGGTACTGAGGTCTGCCCCCTCGATATGGACCTCACTGCCCAGCTCGGCAAACACCACCGCCATCCCCGTGTCCTGGCAGATGGGCAGGCAGTGCGCTGTCGCGGCCTCTAAGTTTTGACACAGCAGGGTGAGCACCTCTTTGCCCACCGGATTCGCCTCCAGCGCCGCAGAGGCGCGAATACACCTCTCCACATCAGAAGGCAAGCGCCGGTTGGCCTCGATCAACAGCGCCTTGACCGTATCGCTCACCAGTGAGGCATCAATGGTTCGTATCTTTGTCATGTCCTATCCTCTATGTTCCCTTGGCCGCCTGCGCTAAAATTTCGCGCATTTGGCGGCGGCTATGATGTCTTGTATATATGCTACCATAAATTTTGCGATTTAGCAAATCAATTTTTCGCCAGGCCCACCCAACCATCCGCACCAGCTGCCGCAGGGCAAAGGAGAGCGGCCACATCACCCACCGCCACAGCGTTTGCAGGCATGTCGAGAGCAGCAGTTGTGCGCCGAGCAGCAGATACAGCACGGGCACCGCCAGCACATACCGCAAAAAAAGCACCCCGCCCAGCATCCCGAGCAGGGCAAACCAACGCAGTTGCCCTTGGTTGGTGGCATACGCAAATACCGATGTCGAAAGCCCCACAAACAAAAAGTAGAGGATGTCGGTCAGCACCACCACGCACTGTGCGCCCGCACCCCGCCGTACACAGCGGCGCTCCCGCTTGCACACCCTGCCCGCGCCACGGCGCGCGGCTGTGCACTCTGCCGCTGCAGTCCCCGTCATGCCCTTGCCGTTGGGCGTTTTTTTTGAATCCCTCTTTTTCAGAAAAGGCAGCCGCCGCGCGATCGCCTCCCGTACCGCGCTCATCTGCCCATCCTGCTCCAGCCCCGCGCTCACACGAAAGGAGCGCAGCAGCGCATACAGCAGCCAGCAACCGCCGCCAAACAGGAGGGCATACAGCAACTGCCCCCAGAAACGCAGCATATCAACGCTCATGATTTGCCGAACATTTTTTTCAAGAGCCCGACGCTTTTCTCGCTCTCGCGCCCGTCCGCATAAAACAAAGCGGCGATTTGTCCGCCAATCTCAACCTTCCCGTCCTCCAGTGACAGTTTGTTGATGTGCAGTTCTTCCCCCTCGACCGTCAGGTTGCCCATGGCTGTTTTGAGGTACACGCTCAGCTCATCAAAGCTGATCACGTCCACAATGCCGCTGAGGGTCAGAGACTTTCTGTCCTCCAGTTGAATGGTATGCTTCCCCGGTTGCGCCCCCGTACCGCTCATAAAATCACCTCCGCCCTACCTTTATTTCATGGTATGCGGAGGTGATTTTGAATATGCACGAAAGAATTAGGACAACACCTCATACATCTCGCCGGCATCGGCCTTCTTCGGGCTCTCAAGGATGCGCGTCACCCTGATACTCAACACCCGTGCGCCAAACGCCACCTCGATGATGTCGTTCTCCTTCACCTGATAGGACGCCTTGACCACAGAGCCGTTGACCTTGATATGAGACGCGTCACAGGCCTCGTTCGCCACGGTTCTGCGCTTGATGATGCGGGAAACCTTCAGGAACTTATCAATGCGCATAGACTTATTTGACAGCTTCCTTCAAAGTTTTCCCTGCCGAGAAAGCGGGGCGTTTGGAGGCTTCAATCTTGATTTTCTCGCCCGTCATGGGGTTGCGGCCTTCGCGCGCCTCCACATGCTTCACTTCAAATGTACCAAAACCGATCAACTGAACTTTGTCGCCTGCTACCAGCGCATCGGTGATGGAAGCAAACACAGCTGCAACGGCAGCCTCGGCGTCCTTTTTCTTCATGGATGTTGCGAGAGCGACTTTTTCGACTAACTCAGTTTTATTCATGAGAAACCATCCTTCCTTTTTTTGAAATTCTGTAGGAATTATAGCATATACTTTGGAATTATGCAATAGTTTTAGCAAAAATACCAAAGGGAAACATTTATTTTTGCGTTAATTTGTAAATAATCGTGTCACATTTTTGAGACAGCACCTCTTCCGCATCCACCCCAAGGGCACCGGCAAGCAAAATTGTCTCAAATAACAGATTCGCCACTACCTGTTTGGGGTCCCTTTGCTCGGAGGAAAATTCCTCTGCCGCCTGTCGGATGCGCTCTGCGGCGGCGGTACTGTCTACCGTCAAAGCGCCTCTTTTCGCGGCTTTCCCGACTATTTTCTGCGCCCGCATAAGGGCGGGCAGCGTGGCGGGCACTGCGCGCAGCACCTGTTCCAGGTCGTTTCGCTGTTTTTCCAGGTTTTTGATGCTCTCCCAGTTGGCCAGCACCTGCTCACTGCTCTCGGCCTTGACATCTGCGAAAATATGCGGGTGGCGGTGGATCAGCTTGCGGCAAATCCCCTCCGAAACATCATCCATGGTGAAACGACCCGCCTCCGCCTCCATTTGCGCATGAAACACCACCTGCAGCAGCAGATCCCCCAGCTCCTCGCAGAGCAGCCGGGAATCCTCCTGATCGATGGCCTCCGCTACCTCATACGTTTCTTCCAGCAGGTTTTTGCGAATGCTTTGGTGGGTCTGCTCCCTGTCCCAGGGGCAACCGTCCTCCGAGCGCAAGAGCTTCATGATCGCCACCAAGTCCTCAAAGTGATACCGTTCCTTGTTTTGCAGTGCCGTTGCTTGTTCCGTCATGGTTTGTCTCTTTTCATTTTGATGATTTCATAATTTTTAATTTTCTTAAAAACAAGCCGATCTTCTCCCCTTGGGGCAGCCGGGACAGGTCCTCCTTGGTCAGCGCCCCGAAACGGAACACCGCCACCACATACAGCCCCACCGAGAACGCGATGGCAAGCAGTGCCGCGGGTGTCTGTCCTATCAACCGTTGTAAAAACCGCAGCAGTAGCACGCTCACGCTGATGCTGCACGCCGAGGCCCCCAGCGGTGCCAGAAAAACCTTGGTGAGCGAGGGCACTGTGCCGGTGTGCCTGACGATGAAATACAGGTTAAAAATCATCACCGTCACATAGCAAAACAGCGTGCCCAGGGGCGCCCCATAGATGCCGATGCGCGGGTTGCCGATCAGTATCAGGCTGGACGCCAGCTTGACCACCGCTCCCGCCGTCATGGAAATGATGGGCTTTTTGGCGTGACCGGTCGCTTGCAGCACCGAGTTGGTGATGGCGAGCAGGCAGACAAAGAAGATGGCGGGGGAAATGATGCTGAGTAGCGGCGCCGCCGCTTTGGCGCTCGGCTCGGCGTAGAGCATGGAAAGGATCGGGCGGCTCATCACCCCCATCCCCATGGCGCAGGGCAACGCAATGAGCGAGGTACAGCGCAGCGAGAAATTCATCAGCTCCGAGGCAAGCTTGCGATTGCCCGACGCCAGCGCGGCGGAAAGCATGGGCACCATGGCATACGCGATGGGGTAGATCAGCACCGCAGGCAGGTTGAACATGGGTACCACCAGCGTGGTGTAGTTGCCGTAGAGCGCCGCCGACTCCGGCTCGGTCAGCCCGATGGATTGCAGCCGCCGCATGATCACCGCCAGGTCAATGAGGTTGGTCAGGCTCATGACAGAGGCGCTGAGTGTGATGGGCAGGGCAATCACCAGCAGGTGGCGGATGATGGTGCCGAAGCGCTCCGGCGGCTCGGCAGAGATCGGTTCCAGAATTGAAAATCGGTCTTTTTTCTTGTAATACACCCCAATCAAAAGCAAAAACAACATCCCGAAAGCCGCGCCCACCGTCACGCCCAAGATGGCAAACCCGGCAATCACGGGCAACGCATACCCGCGTTTGGCAGCCAAAATCGCAAGTAAAATCCCGGGCAGCAGCTTTCCAGCCGCCTCGATGACCTGGGACAGCGCGGTGGGACCCATCAGCTGACACCCTTGGTAGTACCCGCGCAGCGCACTGGCAATGCAGATGAAAAACAGGGTGGGGGCAATGGCGACGATGGCATAGACCGATTCCCCCGACCCGATAACCCCCGCCAGCGAGCGGGCAAAGGCCAGCATCAGCAAGCTGCCAAGCAGCCCGATCAGAAAAAAAACGCCGAGCGCAATTTTTCCGGTGGCGGCGGCCAGCTTCACCCTGCCCTGCGCCCGCGCACGGGCGACCAAAATCGAGACTGCCACCGGCAGTCCGGCGGTGGACACCATGTACAGCCAGGTATAGATGGTGTAGGCGGAGTTGAAATACCCCATCCCCTCGTCATGTAAAATATAGGACATCGGGATTTTGAAAAAAAGCCCGATGAGTTTCACCAGCAAATTCGATGCTGTTAGGATGAAAACCCCGGAAAAAAACAGTTTGGATTTCTGGTCCGTCAGGGACTGCACCGATCGCTTGTCTTGCCGCATACACGCCTCCGTCACAGGCAAAAGTGGGGAGCCTGTACAGACCATTATATGCGGAGAGTGCGCAAGCTATCATCAAATGTCCCGAGAAAAAGTCGGAGAGCGTCGGAGGGGACGGTGCTCAATGCGACCGCCCCTGCCGCGGCAGGCGTTCAGTTCATCCTAAAAATTCATGGTACACGGAGATTTGCGGCAGGTAGGCGGCGGAAATTTCCGGTAGCTCCATGAGCTTGGAGCGCATACGCTCTGCCTCCTCAAAAAAGGGGCTGTTTGGCTCGATGGCAGACAGCAGCGGCATCAGATAGGGCTTGAGCATGGCCATCTCATAGGGCATCAGCGAGGACAGGGTGACGGTGCACTTGTCGCTGAAAGGCAAGATCAGCCGCTCCTCATTGCGCCGCACACTCTCCCAGATTTTGAAGGTGAACTCGGGCGTGGCAGAGCGGAACAGATGGTCGCGCACCAGCCGCCGAAAGAAGCGAACCTCATGCTTTGGGAAAACCTGTCCGTTCTGCTCCAGATCCTCCCCCACCCAGATAAAGACGCTCGCCACCGGATGGGTGCCGAACAGCTGGGTGACCGAAGGGTAGACCGCCTGAATGCCCTCAAAAATAAAGACATCCCGCTCGTCAAGGTGCAGCACCGTCTCCCCCGTCCGACTGCCCTTGGTGAAGTCAAAGACGGGAAGGGTCACTTGGTTGCCCTCAAAGATCGCCTCAATTGCCGCGGCAAGAGTGGGCAGATCAATCGTGTCCTCCGAGTCCAGATCCAGCGCCTCCCCGCGGGCGGCGGCACGACTCACCAAAAACTCGCGTTCGTGGTAGAAGTCGTCCAGTGAAATCACATGGACCTTTTTCCCCCGCTCCTCAAATTCCCGGATGAGCTTGTTGGCCATGGTGGTCTTTCCCGAACAGGTCGGGCCGCTCACGGTTAAGAGGCGCAACTCCGGCGCCTGCATGACGGTGGCAATGGCTTGGTCAATCCTATCCTCAAAGTCGGCCTCACAGGCCAACACAAAGGCTTTTTTCTCGGCCTCGTCGGCAAAGCAAAGGTGTTTTCGATGCATTCTCGTACCTCATATCAATTTTCTTGCTTGGGCGGACCGCTCCATGCGCGGCAGCCGCCTTACACCAAGCGGTTTTTCTGGTAAAAATCAAACACTTGTTCGGTGAGGGACTTTTTCCCCCGGGTCGGGTCGCCCTCCCGCAACAGGGCGGCGTCACGCAGATATTCATATGGATATTTGGGAGTGAATATACGCGTGATGAGGCTTTCATCCCCCTCCCGCGCGACCAGCTTGGTGACCGCGCCGGCACCCGCCGCAAAGATGGTGTGCAGCTCCTCCATCATGTATATATTGTACATCCCCTCCGCGCCCTCTTTCGCGTACCCCACGTTCTCGAGGTTCCCCACCGTGTTTTTCTGCCGGTACATATAGTAGGGCTTGTACCCCGCGAACTTGGTTTTCAGCTGGGAGTAGGACACACACTTGGCGGCATCCCCGCCACTGCGGGAGTAGACATTGGCCTGCCCGCGCAAGAGCTCTGCGGCCTTTTTTACGCAAAAGGTATGTACCGTGATATTACTGGGCGCAAGATCGATCACCGTATCCAGCGTCTTGGAGAAATTCGAGAAATTATCCCCGGGCAGACCGGCAATCAGGTCTACATTGATGTTGCGGAATCCGGCGTTCACCGCACTTTGATAGGCGTCGAAAAACTGTGCGGCGGTATGGCGGCGGCCGATGCTGCGCAAAATCTCGTCATTCAGTGTCTGCGGGTTCACACTGACCCGGGTGACGCCGTGGGCGCGGGCAATGCGAAGCTTCTCATCGGTGATGGTGTCCGGGCGGCCTGCCTCCAGCGTGTACTCCTCCAGTGTGCTCACATCAAGTTGCGCCGAAACACACGACAGCAGCTCATCCAGCTGTGCGGGGTTCAGGATGGTGGGGGTGCCCCCGCCGATGTACACCGTCACCACCTGCAGCTCCAGTTGCTTGATGAGCGTGCACAGGTTGACAATGTCGGCCTTGAGGGTCTCCAGATACACATCGATCAGGGACAGCAGACGGGGGGTGGTGTAGGATACAAAGGAGCAGTAGGCACAGCGGGTGGGGCAAAACGGGATGGAAATATAGAGGCTGCACGGCCTGTCCGTTGTCCGCTTGGTGGCGTGCAGTTCCGTATTGGCGACCGCGACCGAGAGCGCCGCTTTCTGCGGGTTGAGGAAGTACTCCTCCTGCAGCATTTTTTTGGTTTTGTTGATTCCCAAACCTTGTTGCAGAAAAGCCGCCGCGATTTTGGCGGGCCTGACCCCGGTCAGAATTCCCCAGGGAGGGGTATAGCGAAACATTCCCTTCCCCGCTGAGAAAACCGCCCGGCCGGCCGCGATTTTCACCTGCTTGGCAACGGTCAAATCCTCACGGGCTGGCACGGTTTCCACCGCCTCGGCCTGCTTGTCGCCGACCGTCAGTGTCACATAAGCGCTCACCGCACCGTCTGCCCGGGGCACCATCCGCAAATCCAGTACCGGGGTTTGGGGGGTCACCACTTCACTCTCCGAAAATTTGGCACCCGGGAAAAACACCATGCACAGGGTTTGCACGTAGTACGGGTTGATGTCGCCCGTAATGTGTAGTTTCATACCCTCTCCCTTTTTTGGAGCAGCTCGGAATCCATCACGATGGTGACCGGTCCGTCACACTCGACACTGATCCGCATATCCGCGCCAAATACGCCGCACAGCACCTGCGGCACTTTTTTTTGCAGTTCCTGCACAAAGTAATCAAACAATCTTTTAGCGACCTCCGGCGCTGCCGCCGCCTGGTAGTCGGGGCGGTTGCCGCGGCGGTAGTCGGCGTAGAGGGTGAAATTGGGGACCACCGTCACGCTGCCGCCCGTCTCCAGCACCGAGTGGTTCATTTTCCCCGCTTGGTCAGGAAAAATCCGTAGCTTTAAAATTTTATCCGCCAGCAACTGTGCATCACGCTCTCCATCCTGCTGACCCACGCCGAGCAGGAGGAGCAACCCCTGCCCTACCCGGCCCCGTGGCACTCCGTCGGCCGTGACCGAACTGCTGTGCACCCGCTGTATCACCACTCTCATTCCGTCCTCCGTTTTGTGCGCTCAGGGCGGCGCAAATCCGCCGCCTTGATAACAAAAGTCCTCTGCCGATCGACCCGATAGCATCCATGCGCCGTCGCTTGCTGACAAGCAGCGCCGCCGCCTTTATGACAAAAACCCTCTGCTGATCGACTCGATGGCATCAATGCTCTTCAGCTTGCTGACAATCGAGTGGTAGTGGCTGACGCTCCGGCAACCGATAGTCAGGCTCAGCATCACCAGTCCGCCGCTGGCCACCGGCTTGGACCCGATGCTCAGAATAGACACCTTCATCTCTGCCAGCATCGCCGTAATCTCTGCGAGCGCGCCGATTTCATCCCGCAGGTGAATCTGCAAAATCGCCTCATACAGGTTCTTGGAGCTGCTGTCCTGGGTAAAGTCGGTCTCCCAGCGCGCGCGCACCCACCGATGTTGGTTATCGGGATTTGCCAGACCGGCTGCCACATTGGGGCAATCTGTTTTATGGATGGAGATGCCGAATCCCCGCGTGACGAACCCCGTGACCTCGTCGCCCGGCAAGGGGTTGCAGCACTTGGCGAACTTCACCTGGTACCCGCTCTCTCCCTCCACCATGATACCGCCGCCGTGCTTCAGGTTTTTCGGACGCTCGCTGAGTTTAATCTGCTGGTCAATCTCCTCCTCGGCTTCCCGCTCGGACTCTTTCGGAGGAACCAGGCGCAGGTACTCATCCTGGAGCTTTCTGGTCAGCCGGGAGACGCTCAGCCCGCCGTACCCGATGGTATTGTACAAGTCCTCCATTTCGGTATAGCCGATCTTTTTGGCAACGGCGTCGATAATCTCGTTTTTTTCCGCCTCGGTGAGGCCGGAGTTGATATGCCGCAGCTCGCGCTCCAGCTCCTTGCGCCCGACCTGGATATTCTCGCTCTTTTTTTCTTTTTTGAACCACTGGCGGATTTTGTTGCGCGCCTCTGCCGTCTGGACAATCTTGAGCCAGTCCCGGCTGGGACCGCGGGAGGCATTGGAGGTAATGATCTCCACAATCTCCCCGTTTTGCAGCACGCGGTTGATGGGCACAATTTTGCCGTTGATTTTCCCCCCAATCATGCGGTTGCCCACCGCCGAGTGAATGGCGTAGGCAAAGTCAATGACCGTGGAACCGAGCGGCAGGGAAATCACATCCCCCTTGGGCGTGAACACAAAGGTTTCATCATTGAAAATATCGGTTTTGAACGAGCGCATAAACTCGTCCGGGTCGCGGGTGTTTTCATCGCTTTCCAGCAGCTTGGCGATCCACTGCAGCTTCTCGTCAATCTCCTCCTTCGACTTTTCCCCGCTCTTGTACTTCCAGTGCGCCGCCAGACCATACTCCGCCACCTGGTGCATCTCATAGGTACGGATCTGCACCTCCAGCGGGATGGCGTCCCGCATCATCACCGTAGTGTGCAGGGACCGGTACTGGTTGGGCTTGGGGGTGGAGATATAGTCCTTGAAACGCCCCGGCACCGAGCTGAACATCTCATGAATCAGCCCCAGCGCCGCATAGCACTCCAGCTCGGTGTCCACAATGACGCGGATGGCGTAAAAGTCATAAATCTCGTTGAAAGTTCGGTTTTGGTTGTACATCTTCCGGTAGACGCTATACACCGACTTTTTCCGCCCCTGCAGATCAAAGTGCACCCCCGCTTCCTGCAGGCGCGCGCTGATTTTCGCCCGGGCGTTCTCAATCATATTGGCGCTGGCGCCGTAGTGCGCTTCGATCTGGTCGGTCACTTCCTTGTAACCGATGGGGTCCAGCCGCAGCAGCCCCAGGTTCTCCAGCTCCTGCTTCATACGCTGCATCCCAAGTCGGTGCGCCAGCGGTGCATAGATATACATGGTTTCCAGCGCAATCACCCGCTGGCTTTTCTCGGTTTTGGCAGAGAGGGTGCGCATGTTGTGCAACCGATCGCACAGCTTGATGAAGATCACGCGGATGTCCTTGTTCATCGCCAGGAGCATCTTGCGGATATTCTCGATGTGCGCTTCCTCTTTGTCCTCGATCTGCAGCGTGACAATCTTGGTCAGCCCGTCCACCAGCATGGCGACATCCTCCCCAAAGAGCTGCGCAATCTCTTTGAGGTTGGTTTTCTCCCCGCCGTCCTCTACCGTGTCATGAAGCAGGGCGGCACAAATCGAGTCGGTGTCCAGCTCAAGCTCCGCCACAATCTCCGCGACGGCAATCGGGTGGTGGATGAAATCTTCGCCGCTATCCCGGCGCTGCCCCTCATGCACGCGGCGCGCATAGTCGTATGCGCGCTGAATCTTTTCGATATCATACTTTTTGTTCGGTTTCTGTAAGGTCTCCAGCAACCTCTTCATATCTTCATCCATACTCACCCCTCCTCACCCGGACTGAGCCTGTTGCGAACGGAGTTTTTTGAGAATATTGGATTTATCCAGATCCACCTTGGTATCACTGAAGTTCAGCTTGAAGCGGTACATCTCGTCGCTGATTTCATCGATGCCCATCAGGTTCATCTCCTGTAGCACGCGGATGACGTACTTGAGCTTGACATAGCTCATCGAGCCCCCCGCAGAGGCAGACAGCTTGGCGAGCATCGCCCGGTGGGTCATGCAGTCACACCCGTATCGTACACATTGGCGCACAAAAGTATACACCGCCGCAAAGTCCGCCCGGCTCGGCAACACATCCTCCTCCCGGCTGAAGGGCGAGCCCGCCCATATCTCCTCAAACCGCCGCCTATCCTGCTCGCTTTGGTCGAGTTGCCGCTCGGCAAGTTTCACATCCTTGACAATGAGCTGCACGGTTTTCCGCCCGTCCCACTCATTGATATCAATGGTGAACAGCAAGTCCACCCGGTCCCCCGCATACAGGTCCAGCCTGGAGGTGGGACAGGAAAAGCACATGGCACTCACCGAGCTTGTGTCGTCCCCCACAATCAAACGGGTGTGCTTGCCGCCGCTGATGGGGGTGATCTCCTTGAGCTGCAGCGAGCGGGCGACGAATACCGGCACAGGGTTGCCGATGCCGTAGGGCTCCAGCACCTGCAAGTCCCGGGCAAGCTCCATGCAGATCACCTCAAAAGGAAGCTCGAGGTCTGCCTCCAACTGGTTCTGTGCCTCCGCTCCCGCCAATGCCTCACGGGCATAGCGGTTCACCGCCTCCCGCAGCCGGGGCATATCCGCGCGGCAAATGCTCAGCCCCGCCGCCAATTCATGCCCCCCGAACTTGGGCAGGAACTCCTCGCACCGCCACAGCGCCTCCACCAGGTTCATCCCCTTGACGCTCCTGCCCGATCCCTTCCCCCGGTCGGTGGGCAAGGGGTGATCCGGGTCATTGCCCACAAAGGAGACCAGCAGAGAGGGCATCCCGTACTTTTCCGTGATGCGGGAGGCAACAATGCCGATGACCCCATGGTGCCAGCTGTCCGACTCCAAAATAATGACCGGGTCATGCTCGAAGTCATGCGTGCTTTCAATGATCTCATACGCTTGTTCCACAATGCGGTTTTCCTCCGCCTGCCGCTCGCGGTTAGCGTCGCAGAGAATCTCCGCTAAGTGCGCGGCCTGCTGCGGGTCGTCGGCCAGAAAGAGCTCCACCGCCAAGGAGGCGCTTTTCAGCCTGCCCACCGCATTGATACGGGGGGCGAGGGTATACCCGATATAGCCGGAGGTCACCTTGACCTTCTTTCTTTGCGTCGCGGCTCCCTTTTGCGTTTTGTCGGTGCGGTAGGAGGAGGCGTCCATCAGGGCGGCAAGACCTGCCCGCTTGGTATTCGCCAGCATTTGCAGCCCCTTGGCGACCAGCAGCTTGTTTTCCCCTTGAATCGGCATCACGTCGGCTATGGTCCCAATGGCGACCAGGTCGGCGTATGTATCGCTCATGCGTTTGACGCAGTGCCGCAGTGCCTCCCCGCTCAGCGTCGCCTCCAGCGCGCAGAGCAGCTTGAACACCACGCCCACCCCCGCCAGTTGCTTGAAGGGATAGTCGCAGTCCGCACGGTGTGGGTTCACCGTCGCCACGGCAGGCGGCACGTCGCCGCAGCACTCGTGGTGGTCGGTCACAATGAAGTCGACCCCACGCTCGCGGGCATAGGCAATCTCCCCGTGAGCGGTGATTCCGCAGTCCACCGTGACAATGAGGGAGACGCCGGCCGCCGCCAGCTCATCAATCGCGCTGCACGAAACCCCGTGCCCCTCCTCCAGGCGGTTGGGGATGTAGTACCCGACCCGTCCGCCCTTTTCCTGCAAGTACAGGTAAAGCAGACAGACTGCCGTCACTCCGTCCACATCATAGTCGCCGTAAATGGTGACCTGCTCGCCCCGCTCCAGTGCCTCGCGCAGGCGCGCCACTGCCCGGTCCATGTCCCGGAGGGAAAAGGGATCGCACAGCATTTCGGTTTCCATATGAACAAATGCCCGGGCTTTTTCCGTGTCCGTGTAACCCCGGCCCCAGAGCAGGTGGGCCACCACCTCATGTACGCCTAAGTCACGGGCAATCTCCGCCACTGTTTCCGCGGGTGCAGGCCCCGCATCCTTCACAACCCACTGTTTCTCCTTGTTTGTATCAAGTTTCATCTATGCTAAACCGTTTGCGCGTCAGGCAGGCACCGCCTGCCTGACGCGCTCCTTATTGATTAATCACACGAACAATGACTGTCTCCGGCTTCCCGGCAGCCATTCGATTGAGCCCCGCCGCTATCCCGGCAAAGGCAAGGATGAAAGCGCCGACACCGCACAGTATGCGCACCGCCGACTCTGCTCCCAGCCAAACGGACACGCCGTAAGCCAACAGTGAGAGCAAAACCGGCAGCACAAACAGCATAAAGGCATAAAACAAAATGCGCGCGCTCGGTGCCTCCAGCTCCACCACATCCCCCGCCTGTGCCTGCACGGGATTGGCGACTTTGACCACATGGTTCCGCTGTCCCGCCCCAAGCAATGAACAGGCCGTGCACCCGTCTGCCTGACGGTGGCAACCGTCGCAGGCAGCGTCGCGCCGCACCTGCACCACGGCAAATGCCCCCTCGGTGGAAATGACCGTGCCCTTTTGTGTCATGGCAACCCTTTCCTGTAAAAAACAGCGGCAACCACAAAACCGCATTGGGCAGCCGTAGGATACCGCCCGCGGGGTGAAACCGCTTGAGGATTGTTTTTTTCGCTCGTTTTTTTACCGCTTCCCTTGCGGCCTGAGCCCGATTACAGCGGGCGATACCGCCGCATCAGTTGCAGTGCGGTCCGCAGACCGTCTGCCGCCGCACTGGTGATGCCGCCTGCATACCCGGCACCCTCCCCGCAGGGGTAGAGTTGCGGGAAGCCCAACGCACAGTGGTTTTTGTCCCGCAGCACCCGAACGGGTGCGGAGGTGCGGGTCTCGGGTCCGCTGAGCAGAGCATCGGGAGCGGCAAACCCCTTGATTTTTCGGTCAAACTGCAACAGTCCGTTGCGCAGCGACTCGCACACGAACGCCGGCAGATACGCCTCGGGGCGAACCAAACGAAAGGCATTGCCCCCCCGATAGGTGGGCAGGACGCGGCCGGGCTCTTTCCGGCAGGCCCCTTTGAAAAAGTCCCCCACCGTGAGCAGGGGCACACTGTAATCCCCGCCCGCGGCGGTATAGGCTGCCCGCTCAATCTGCCGCTGGAAAGCGATCGCGGCCTCGGGCGTGCTGCCGTAATCCTCACAGCGCACCGACACGGCCACAGCCGCGTTGGCGTTGCGCCCGTCCCGGGCAAAACGGCTCATGCCGTTGGTCACCACCCCATATGGCTCACTGGCGGCGGCCACCACCTCCCCGCCCGGGCACATACAGAAAGTATATACCCCGCGGTTGTCGGTGTTGCAGGACAGGGCGTAGGCTGCCGGACCAAGCTGAGGGTGACCGGCAAACTTGCCGTAGAGGGCTGTGTCTATGTCGGCCTGCAAATGCTCCACCCGCAGTCCCACAGAAAAAGGCTTGGGCTCCACTGCCAGTCCTTTTCGGAAGAGCATCCGGTAGGTGTCCCGCGCGCTGTGGCCGAAAGCCAGTACCAGCGCGTCAAAGGGCAGGTCCGCCTGATTGGTATGGGCGATATTGTCACTGCCCGTCAGGGTCAGCTCGGTAAGCTGGGTATGGTAGCAAATCTCCCCGCCCAGGGCGCTGATATGCGCCAGCATACGCGCCACCACCCCTTTGAGGATGTCGGTGCCGATATGGGGCTTTGCCTGCCAGCGAATCTCCTCCGGAGCGCCGAAGCGCACAAAGGTCTCGATAATATGCCCGATCAGGCTGTCGGTGATGCGGGTGAGCAGCTTGCCGTCCGAGTAGGTCCCCGCACCGCCCGCGCCATACTGGATATTGCAGGAGGGATCAAGCACCCCCTCGGTCATGAACCGCGCTACCGCCGCGTCGCGCTCCTCAATCGGGCCGCCCCGCTCCAGCAGGACAGGTCGGTACCCGCACTCTGCCAGCAGCAACGCGCAAAAAAGCCCCGCCGGCCCCGTGCCGACCACCAGCGGCCGATGCCGCAGTGTCTCCGTGCCGTACCTGACCTCCAGCGCAGGCTCTGCATAGCGCTGAATGCCACTCTCGGAGAGTCGGGCTTGCTCTTTTTCCGAAAAAGCCGCCGTCACCGCCACCGTCCAAACCAGCATTATCTGCTGTTTGTTGCGCGCATCCACGGATTTTTTGAAGATGCGAAAGCGCGGTTCGGCGGGGGTGACCCCGTACCAGCGCAACTGTCCCGCGGCGGTCTCGAATACCCGGGAGACGGTATAGTCTACCGGCAGCCGAATGTCACTGATAAGGTAGGTGACGCAGGCAGAGTCTGCCTGCGTGTCATGGCTCTGCAGGCTCATACCGGCGCCGTCTGCAGAAGCGCGATGGTTTGCGAGGCGAGCGCGGCGTCCGTCTGTTGGTAGAGGATATAGAGCCAAAGGAAGAAGGCCACGACCATACAGCACAGGAGACCGAGTATCTGCCTGACGATTTTTTGACGGCGGTTATTCATCTGTCACACCCCACCTTTGGGTGAAATAGGGTTGTCCTCATCCTTTTCCTCCTCATCCTCCGAGTCATCCCGCAAAATAGAGGTCAGTTTGGACTTTAAACTTTGGTAGGAGTAGTCCCGGGTAAACTCTCCCGCATAAGCGACCGAGATCATCCCGCTTTCCTCCGAAATCACCACCGTCACCGCGTCGCTACTCTCGCTCATCCCGATCGCCGCGCGGTGCCGGGTGCCCAGGTCCTGCTCGACATCCCCCCGGTGGGTCATGGGCAAAATACAGCCCGCCGCAAAGATGCGCCCGTCCCGAATGATGAGCGCCCCGTCATGCAGGGGTGCGCCGTTATAGAAAATATTGCGAATCAGGTAGGGAGAGACCACCGCATCAATGCTCACGCCGGTGTGAATGAGGTCGTCCAGCTTATTGCGGTTTTCAATGACAATCAGCCCGCCCGTCTTGGTTCTCGACAAGTCGACCACCGCCTGGCAAACCGCGTCAATGGGGTTTTCCCCCGAGACCTTGTGCGTCCTCTTGAACAGCAGACCGCGAAACCATTCGACAATCGAGATATCGCCGTTTTTGTTCAAATACTCGAGAAACTTCAGCTCAAAAATGATCACCGCGCCGATCAGTCCTGCGTCAAATATGTATTTGAGCACAAAATGAACGGCGGTCAAGCCCAGCACCGAGCTGACCATGAGCATGAGCACCAAGAGCCCCGCCGCCAGCAGCACGCTTTTGCCTGCCCGCATCTTTTTCGCGAAGCGCCAGGCGAAAATCACCGCCACCATCAAAATGAAAATATCAATCAAGTCGACAAAAATCTGACTCTTATCGACATTTTTCACACGATGCGCGGCAAAATCTATAAACTCGCTGAGGATGTTCTGTGAGGTGAACAAGCTCGCAAAAAGCAGTTTGAACATATGTTTGCCCCCAAGATCTCTTGAAAGAAATAGTTGGTCATAGAGGAGTACCCGCTGCAGAGCCAACCGCCGCAACACCGGGGCTGGACTTTTGGTTGTGCCACGCAGGATGTTCATCCGAAAAGTGCAAAAGATTTGCCAACCGTCCCCGATAGGGTGCAAGGACGGACAAGATCCGCGCACCCCGCATGGACACGAGCAGACAGGCCGCTTGCACACCGCAGGGTGATGGATGCATCAATTATATCATATCGTTTCCCTGAATGCAAATTTTTTTAGCCTTTTTGGCAGTTATTTTCTCCGAATCTGTTGACATTTTTTCTTTTCCATGATACAATTTGTCTCATATGAGACATACAGAAAGGGGAATGCCAACTATGCTTGATAAAATGCGTCATTTTTTCCTGTTTGCCGGGCTCCCCGAGGATACCATTCGAACCATTATGCAAAGCTATCCGTATGAGCAGCGGACCTACCCGACAGAGGCGGACGTGTTCACCCCCCACTCCTTTGCCCGCGCACTGGGTTTTCTCCTCACGGGGCACGTGATGATTTACCGGGACGGTGCCGACGGACGGGTACTGCTCAATATTGTCAAGGCGGGG
>Ga0265293_10002317_pt1 | contig 38703 bp, 41 predicted proteins | sample Munlanlewell138R_FD_192505 | JGI IMG/M metagenome (GOLD analysis project Ga0265293, IMG submission 192505) | Leachate microbial communities from a municipal landfill in Southern Ontario, Canada - Leachate well 138R | ecosystem: Engineered > Solid waste > Landfill > Unclassified | place: Canada... | reverse complement strand
TAAACTTGAGATGACTTGCAGATGCCCTTGAGGTTGCATAAAGCCACCCATGACACCAAATGGACCGATAGGCTTATTGTTTTTTGTAATAAAGCCTGGAATAATGGTATGATAAGTTTTTTTGTTTGGACCGATATAGTTTACTGATTTAGGATCAACAGATAGATTGTGACCTCGATTTTGAAGCGCAATGCCTGTATTTGGTACGACTAAACCAGAACCAAATCCCATATAATTGCTTTGGATAAATGAAACCATATTACCATCACAATCAGCTGTAGCTAGATAAACTGTACCAGCTTGTTTAGGATCTCCAGTTTCTGGTAATATTGCTTGATCTGAGATTAATTTAAATCTTTTTTGTGCATAAGATTTAGATAAGAGTTCATCGGGTGTTATTTTCATATAGTTTGGATCTGCAATATAATTTAGTCCATCTGCGAATGCAAGTTTAATAGATTCTATTTGAGCATGATATGTATCAGCTAAACTGAGACTCTCCACATCAAAGTTCTCTAATATATTTAGTCCCATAAGGCCAATAATGCCTTGTGTGTTAGGTGGTAATTCATAAATGTCATAACCTCTATAGTTTGTAGAAATTGGAGTAACCCACTCAACTTTATGAGCTTCTAAATCGCTTTTTCGAATAAGTCCGTTATGTTTTATTGAATAATCATGAATTTGATCTGCAAGATTGCCAAAATAAAAACTATCACCGTATGTATCTGAGATTTCTTCTAATGTCTTTGCATGATCTTTTAAATAGACAATATCTTCATCATTTGGTACTTTTCCAAATGTATCAAACCAACTTTGAAACATCGGATCTTTTAAGTGTTTTTGATAGGTATCATAAGCTCTTTGCCAGTAATGTCTAACTGTTGGTGCTATCTTGTAGCCATGTTTAGCTAGACGTATGGCTGGCTTTAAAACGTCTTTAAAATCTAGTTTTCCATAAGCTTTAGAAAGTTCAGCCCATCCTTTAACAACACCTGGAACTGTGACTGGAATAAATCCAAAAGTAGGTATGTTTTCTAAGTTTCTTTCTTTTAAAACATCAGGTGTTAAAAGATTAGGTGTTTTTCCACTGGAATTCATACCGATCAGTTTTCCTTCGTGATAAATAATTGCAAAATTATCACCACCGATACCGTTACTTGTAGGTTCTGTGACAGTTAATGCAGCTGCTGTAGCAATAGCTGCATCAATGGCATTCCCACCTTTTTTTAGGATTTCTAATCCAGCATTTGCTGCATTGGGTTCACTGGTTGATACTATGCCATACTTAGGTCTTAAAAGCGAATCTTTTATTACTTTTGATTGCATGAAATCACCTAGTTTCTATAAGTATATATCTATTTTAACATGTAATAAAGAAATCTTATCATAGGTATCAAAGCTAAATACATGATATAATATGATTATCAAAAAAGAGGTACAAATATGGAAAACAAAATCGTTTATAAAAATAATTCAGATGAAGTTAGTTATTTAATTGAAAAAGATCCAAATTTAATACCTTTATTTAATAAAACAAAAGAAGTTGTTGTTCATGTATCAAAAGATTATTATAAATCTTTAGTTCAAACCATCATCTCACAACAGTTATCAAGTAAAGTAGCTCAAGTTATTATGAGTCGCTTTGAAAAGCTTATGGAAGGTGATATAACACCTAAACATATCCTTAATAAAGATGATGAAGCATTAAAAAGTATTGGTTTATCAAGACCTAAAATTAAGTATTTAAAATCTTTAGCTGAGCATGTGATAAATCATGATCTTAAGTTTGAACAATTTGAGCAGATGTCTGACCAAGAAATCATAGATGAGCTTGTTAAAGTCAAAGGTATAGGTATATGGACCGCACAAATGTTTTTAATGTTTTCAATGGGAAGAGAAGATGTGTTTTCTACCCTTGATTTAGGACTAAGAAATGCGTTAAAATTATTATTAAATCAACCTGATATGTCACATGATGACATAGAAGCATATAGCATGAAATGGAAACCTTTTCGTTCTATAGTGTCTCACTATTTGTGGCACATATGGGATGAATCATAGAAAGGGAGTTTTTTATGAGAATAAAATTAGTTGGATTAGGAAAAATGGGATCAAATTTAGCATTAAATTTAAAAGATCATGGTTATGAAGTGATTGGTTATGATGCTAATGAACAAGTTAGAAATCAATTAAAAGATGATATAACGATTGTCGATTCATTTAAAGAATTATTGAAAAGCGATCATAAAAGAAGAATTATATGGTTGCTTATTCCAAGTCAAATCGTTGATAAAGTGCTTGAAGATATGTTACCTTATCTCAATGAAAATGATATTGTTATTGACGGTGGAAACTCTAATTTTAATATCTCTATTAGAAGATATCATTATTTAAAATCAAAACATATTGATTTTGTTGATCTTGGAACATCTGGTGGTATAAAAGGTGCTAGTCACGGCTTATGCTTGATGGCAGGTGGCGATAAAGATGTCATAGAGTACTTAACACCTATATTTAATAAAGTTTCTGTAGAAAATGGTTTTTCACATGTAGGAAAACCTGGTGCAGGACATTTTGCAAAAATGGTTCATAATGGTATTGAATATGGCATGATGCAAGCAATTGCTGAAGGCTTTGATGTTTTAGAATCATCTCCATATGAATTTGATTTAAATCAAATTACAAATTTATGGAATCACGGATCTGTGATCGAATCTAAACTTTTAGAGCATGTTGGTGATGCATTTAAAGATAATCCAAAACTAAGTGGTATAGAAGGTATTATAGATGATTCAGGTTATGGCATGTGGATGATTGAAGAAGCTATGAAACTTAAAGTTTCAATGCCTGTTATTACGCAATCTTTATATGCAAGATATAAATCAAGAGATGAAAATCATTTCGCAGAAAAAGTAGTTGCAGCTATGAGAAAGGAATTCGGTGGACACGCCGTGTATAAGAAAAAATGAAAAAATTGATATTTACGATATTTGGATCTACTGGAGATCTAACATCTAGAAAATTACTTCCAGCAATTGCAAAATTATATAAAGATCAATTAATTCCAAAAGAAACTGAAGTTGTTTGTTTAGGAAGAAAAGATTTAACAACTAAAGATTATCTAACTTATATGAATGATGAAGCTAGCACAGAACTAGACCTTAAAACACTAAAAGAAATTGTGATCTATCATAAGATGCAAATCACAAATGGCGATGAATATGCTGGCTTAAAAGATTTGATATTATCAGAAACAGATGAAGAAACAAAACAGCTTTATTATTTAGCAATAGGACCAGAATTATTCTTTGATGTTGCTAAAAATATAAATGAAGCTAACTTAGTGGATAAAAACAATCTTAATCAATCGATTATATTTGAAAAACCGTTTGGTCATGATTTAGAAAGTGCTAAAAAGATTAACCAAAAATTATGGGCATATTTTGATGAAAAACAGATTTTTAGAATTGATCACTATTTAGGCAAAGAAATGATTCAAAACATTATGATGGTTAGATTTGCAAATAGAATCTTTGAAGAAGTTTGGTATAATAGAACGATTAAAAATGTAAAGATTATTGTTAAAGAAACCGATGGTATATTAAATCGTGGTGGATATTATGATCAATCTGGAGCTTTAAAAGATATGGTTCAATCACATCTATTCCAAATGCTTAGTTTGGTTGGTATGGAAGTACCGATTTCATATCATAGTGAAGATGTTAAAAATGAAAAAGTTAAAGTGATTGAAAATGTAGATATCGATCCTAATTCATTGATATTTGGACAATATGAAGGATATTTAAAAGAAGATAAAGTCGAGAAAGACTCACAAACAGAAACATTTGTGTTTTTAAAAGCATTCGTCAATACACCAAGATTTAAAGGTGTTCCCTTCTACCTTATGACAGGTAAGAAGTTAGATAGAAAAGAATCAGTCATCATTATTGAGTTTGAAGAAACCTCAGAACAAAGAAAATGGAACTTACCTTTATCAACAAATAAACTCTACATTAAGATTGCGCCTGAAGATGGTGTAGGATTAAGATTTAATTCAAAAGTTCCAGGTTTATCAGATGATGTGGAAGAAGTAGAATTAGAATATTGTGCAGCTTGCCAAGCTGTTGGTAATATGAGTGAAGCTTATGAAAAGTTATTATTAGATGCAACAGAACATCATAAATCTCTTTTTACAAGATGGGATGAAATTGAATTATCATGGAAGTTAATTGATCAAATCAAACAAAAACAAGTTGCTCCAGTGACTTATAAACAGTATAAAGATTTAAAAACAATGATTAAAGATAAAATGGATGTGGATATGCCATGAAATATTATGACGTAAGTATGCTTATTTCTAAAGAGATGCAAGTCTATAAAAATAAAGAAGATAAAAAGCCTATTTTTTCTATAGCATCAGATTTTAATACAGGAAGTAGTCATGAAACTAAAGTTGAAATTAATCTTCATACAGGTACACATATGGATTTTCCACTGCATATGATTAAAGATGGACAAACATCAAATACGCTTAATCTAGATCGCTTAATTCGATCAGTTAAGGTCTTTGATATGACACATATCAAAGATGGTATCGATGAAAAAGATTTGAATAGTTTAGATATCAAAGAAAATGATTTTATATTATTTAAAACAATAAATAGTTTTGAAGATACATTTAATTATAAATTTATATACTTAAAAGAAAGTGCAGCTAGACTTCTAGCGCATAAAGGTATTGCTGGCGTTGGTATTGATGCTTTAGGTATCGAAAGAGATCAAAAGGGTCATCCAACACATCATATACTTTTTGAGCACGATATTTATATCATTGAAGGACTTAGGCTAAAAGAAGTGCCTGAAGATACTTATTTTATGTATGCTCTTCCGATCAAAATGCCTGATTCTGATGCACTTTTATTAAGTGTTATTTTGGTAGCTTAATTATGATTAGATTAGCACATCTAAATGATTTAGATGCTATATGGGAATTAAGATTAAAAACATCAGCATTATTAAAATCAAGAGGTATTGATCAGTGGCAATATCATAAACCAGAAAAAGAGACATTTATTAAAGATATAACTAATCATGAATTTTATGTTTATGAAATAGATCAAAAGGTTATCGGAATGGTAGCGATCAAAGGCGGTATAGAGCCAACTTATATAAATATTTATGAGGGTTCTTGGTCTTTAGATAAAGCGTATTTAACGATTCACCGGTTAGCAGTTGATTCATCTTATTTAGGAAAAAACATTTCAAATGAATTGATTAGTTTTGCACACAAGTTAGCGATCAGTAAAGCTATACATTATATGAAAATTGATACACATGAAAATAACCTTAAAGCACAACAATTATTTTTAAAGATGGGATATCAACTTAAAGGATATATCTTATTAGATGAAGATCATCCAGGTGAACGCAAGAGGTTAGCATACGACATCATTTTATAAGGAGGACGACTAAAGTGATTATATTTTTAGATCAAAGAGTTGTAAAGCTCGAATATTACAATAATTTTATAAACAAATATCCAAACCATCAGTTTGTTTTTGATGATAAGGAAAGCTATCAGGCAGAAGTTATTATCTCTATGGGTCATTTATTTGACAATCATACATTTGATTTATATAAAAACTTAAAATATATAGCATTAATTTCTGCAGGATATGACACTTTGGATTTAGAGTATTTAAAAAAGCGACATATATTAGTTACTAATGCTAAAGATGTATTTAGCATTCAAATAGCAGAAGATGTGATTGCGAAAATTTTATATTTTAACAAAAACCTAAAATTTCATATGGAAAGACAACAGATAGGCAATTGGACATTTAAATCTCAATCTCATGAAATCTATGGTTCAACGATAGGTATTTTAGGTACTGGGTCTATAGGACAACATGTTGCAGAAAGATTAAAAGCATTTAAGACAAAAGTGATTGGTTATCGAAGAGTCTATGATCATGTACCATTTTTTGACCAAATACATACAAAAGAAGAAGGTTTATATCAGCTATTAAAAGAAAGTGACTATGTCATTTGTGCACTTCCTTTAAATGAGCACACAAGATTTTTATTAGACGCAAAAGCTTTATCGATGATGAAACAAGATGCGCTATTAATCAATGTAGCAAGAGGTGAAATTATCGATCAAGAAGCTTTGACTAAAGCTTTGATAAGTGAGCAAATTAGAGGTGCTGCTCTAGATGTAACAACACCTGAACCTCTTCCAGCTGATCATATACTATGGACACTAGAAAGATGCTTCATTACGCCACATAACGCGAGTGCATCACCTAAGATGCATCAAAGGATTGCAGAAGAAGTTGAAGATACTTTTTCAAGGTATATCCAAGATAAAACTTTAGATAACAAAATAATTTAAATAGTGTGCTATAGCACACTTTTTTTATTGTGTAAAAATTATGTTTTTCATTGACATTATTACATAATGTGATAGAATAGATACAGTATTTTGATATTCAAATCATTTGAGATACAAAAAAGAAGGTGGTATTATACAGTATTTGAAACAAGATATTATGCCGAATTTGAAGAACCTTATTAATTAAAAAAATTAAAATAAACATAAAAAAAGTGATGGTATAAAATGACTATTAAAGAAATTCAGAACATCATAAAAGAATTTGAGTCATCAAGTTTAATGAGTTTAGAGCTTGAGACCAAAGATGTTAAAATTAAATTATCAAAACAAAAAAATGAAACCATTGAAAAACATATAGAAAAACAACCACTAAAACAAACGAAATCTGAAAACCAAAATGATAAAGATATAGAAGATCAAAACCATATACCTATAAAATCACCACTTGTTGGTACTTTTTATGCTGCAGGAACACCAGATGCTAAACCTTTTGTTCAAGTTGGACAAAAAGTTAAAAAAGGACAAGTTGTGTGCATCATAGAAGCCATGAAGATCATGAATGAAATTACATCTCCAGCAACTGGTGTTATTCAATCTATAGAAGTCCATAATAAAGATGTTATCGGATATGATCAAGTGTTAATGACGATTGGTGATATTGTTGAAAAATAAACTTTTAATTGCAAATCGTGGTGAAATTGCTGTTCGTATTATTAGAGCTGCTAAAGAATTAGGAATTGAGACAGTTGCTGTCTATTCAAAAGCAGATCAAGATAGCTTACATGTTAAACTAGCAGATCAAGCTGTTTGTATTGGTGAAAATTCTAGTACAGATAGTTATTTGAATATGAATAGAGTTCTATCTGCTGCAATTTCTACAGGATGTAATGCAATTCATCCTGGGTATGGGTTTTTATCTGAAAATTCAGAATTTGTGGAAATGGTTGAAAGTTGTCAAATTAAATTTGTAGGTCCATCTTCAAAAACAATTGAACTTATTGGTGATAAATCATCAGCAAGAACGATTGCTAAAAACAACCATGTACCGATAGTTGAAGGTAGTGATGGTGTTGTTTTAGATGTTGAAGAAGGTCTAAAAATAGCTAAAAAAATTGGATATCCTGTCATGATCAAAGCCTCAAGTGGAGGTGGTGGGCGTGGCATAAGTATTGTTCGCTCTGATGATGAGTTTAAGGGTGCTTTTTCGCGTACAGCAATGGAAGCTCAATCTAATTTTGGTGACGGATCGCTTTATATTGAAAAATTTATCGAATCTCCTAGACATATAGAAATACAAATTATTGGAGATAACGAAGGTAATTACGTTCATTTATTTGAAAGAGATTGTTCGATGCAAAGAAGAAATCAAAAAATGATTGAAGAAGCACCAAGTCCTGTTTTAAATGATATGTTAAGAAGAAGAATGGGACAAACGGCTTTAAAACTTGCGAAAGCAATTAACTATGTGAATGCTGGAACTATAGAATTTTTAGTGGATGCGAAACAAAATTTCTATTTTATTGAGATGAACACAAGAATTCAAGTAGAACATCCGATTACTGAAATGGTTACTGGCGTAGATCTAGTTAAAGAACAATTAAGAATCGCTTATGGTAAAACCTTAAGTGTGAAACAAAGAGATTTAAAAATTAAAGGACACGCTATTGAATGTAGAATTAATGCTGAAAATCCACTTAAAAACTTTATGCCTACACCAGGTCAGATTAAAAATGTTTTATTTCCTGGAGGGCTTGGTGTTAGAGTAGATACCCACATTTATCCTGGTTATCATGTGCCACCATTTTATGATTCAATGCTTGCTAAACTCATTGTTTATGCACCTACTCGCTTAGAAGCTATTAAAAAAATGCGTGTAGCTTTAGAACAATTTGTGATTGAAGGTATTGATACGAATATTGAATATCAATATTTGATCATGTATAATCCTGAGTTTATTAAAGGCGTTTATGATACAGGATTCATTCAAAGATTTCACCTTCTCGTGGAGGAAAAGAACAATGAATGATTTTTTAGAACATCGCAAAAAAAGATTAGAAGAATTTAAAAAAACAGTGCGTAAAAAAGAAGTCACTTATAAACCTATCGATATTCCTGAAGGTTTATTTTTCAAATGTGATCAGTGTGGCGCTGCAATTTATGAAAAAACATTGCAGTTAGGACACTATATTTGTCCTTTTTGTGATTTTCATTTTCGAATGAATGCAACATCAAGAGTTGATTTGATTGTTGATGAAGGATCATTTGAAAGTTTATATGATGATATTCGATCTTTAAATCCATTAGGTATTCAAAATTATGAAGAAAAAGTAAAGATAGGACAAGAGTTATCTAAACTTAATGAAGCTTTTTTATGCGGTACTGGTAAGATTGTTGGTATTAAAGTAGCTATTGGTGCACTAGATTCAACATTTATGATGGGCTCTATGGGTAGCGCTGTTGGTGAGAAAGTATCAAGACTTATTGAATATGCAACAAAGCATAAGTTGCCACTTGTTATTTTTTCTGCATCAGGTGGTGCAAGAATGCAAGAAGGTATTTATTCTTTAATGCAGATGGCTAAAACATCAGCTGCTCTTTTAAGACATGATCAAGAAAATCTTTTATATATTTCAGTTCTAACAAATCCTACGACTGGCGGAGTTGCAGCAAGCTTTGCATCCTTAGGTGATATTATGATTGCTGAAAAATCTTCATTAATTGGATTTGCTGGAGCTAGAGTTATTAAACAAACGATTAGACAAGACTTACCAGAGGGATTTCAAACGGATGAGTTTCAATTAAATCATGGTCAAGTTGATATGATTGTACATAGAAGTGATATGAGAAAGACATTATATCAACTTTTAAAATTGCATCAAAAGGATGGACATGACAATGATTAATAAAAGCGCATGGGGAATTGTCAAGCTAGCAAGACATCCTAAAAGAATCACTTCAAGAACTTTGCTAGATCATCTAGTCACAGATTTTATTGAGTTAAAAGGTGATCGTTTGTTTAAAGATGATCAGTCCATTATAGGTGGTATTGCGAAATTTAACGCAATGCCAGTGACTGTAATTGCTCAAGAAAAAGGCAAAGATACAACTGATAAAATAAAGCATAATTTTGGGATGCCTCATCCAGAAGGATATCGTAAAGCGATTAGGTTGATGAGACAAGCAGAAAAATTTAATCGTCCTATCATAACAATTATTGATACACCTGGTGCATATCCAGGTATCGAGGCAGAAGAAAGAGGCCAAGCAAGAGCAATCGCACAAAATCTATTTGACATGATGTCATTAACTGTACCAATCATCGTCATCGTCTTAAGTGAAGGTGGATCTGGTGGTGCACTTGCTATTGGTGTTGGAGATAGGATCTTAATGTTTGAAAATGCAATCTATTCGATATTATCGCCAGAAGGATTCGCTTCGATATTATATAAAGATAGTTCAAAAGCTGAAGAAGCAGCAACTATCATGAAATTAACGGCTAAAGATTTACAATCATTTAAAATTATCGATGATATCATTTTAGAAAAAGATGGTCTTCATGAAGACCCATCTTTTGGTATTCATAATCTTAAAAAACAATTAACTAAACATTTAAATCAATTGCTTAAACAAAATAAAAAAACATTACTTGAAAACAGATATCAAAAATTCAGAAATATTGGTGTTTATCAAGAAGAAGGAGTCAAACATGAATAATGCATTAATTAAAGTAATTTCTAGTGGAAAATATATTCCTAAAGATGTCATCACAAATCAAGACTTAGAAAAAGTAGTTGATACGAATCATGAATGGATTGTATCAAGAACTGGAATTGTTGAAAGACATAAGGTAAAAGATGAGCTCACAAGCGATATGGGTTATTTAGCAGCAATGGATGCGATTCATAAAGCAAATCATGACATTAATACGATAGATTTAATTATTGTAGCATCCATTACAGGTGATCAATTAACACCTTCAACTGCTAATCTGGTACAAAAAAAATTAGGAATCACCCATGATTGTATGAGTTTTGATATAAATGCAGCATGTACAGGATTTGTCTATGGATTAGATGTAGCAGCACAAATGCTACAATCAAAAAGATATCGTTCTGCATTAATCATTGGTGCCGAAAGATTAACAACTGTTACAGATTATACAGATAGAAACACATGTATATTATTTGGAGATGGTGCTGGTGCGCTTATTGTTAAACCAAGTGATGATCCTAAAGATCAAGCATTTTTTTATAATGCTGCCAAAGCTGATGAACTAGATTCACTAACAGTTAAAAAACATATTAAAATGGATGGTAGAAAAGTCTTTTTATTTGCTGTTGATATTATGCAAAAAAGTATTGAAAAGGTCTTAAATGATGCAAATTTAACGATTGATGATATTGATATGATCATTCCTCATCAAGCAAATATTAGAATCATCCAAGCAGTATCTAAAGGCATGAATATACCGATTGAAAAATTCTTAGTCAATATTGAATCTTATGGCAACACATCTGCTGCAAGCATCCCAATCACTTTAGATGATTATTTTCTTAATGGTAACTATGAAAATAAAAAAATCATACTTGTAGGATTTGGTGGGGGCTTTACATGGGGTAGTGCTCTACTAAGTGTATAGAGGTTCATATGAAAAACATTTGTGAGTTATTAGATATTAAATATCCAGTTATTCAAGGTGGTATGGCAAATATCGCGACATCAGAGTTAGCATCTGCAGTTTCAAATGCTGGTGGATTAGGTCTTATTGGTGCTGGTGGATATGATGCAAATTGGGTTAAAGAAGAAATTGATAAAATGCGATTATTAACTGATAAGCCATTTGGTGTAAATATTATGTTAATGAGTCCTCATGCAAAAGATATTGCAAAATTAGTCATTGATGAAGGTATTAAAATCGTAACGACTGGTGCAGGATCACCAGGTATCTATATGGACGCATGGAAAAAAGCAGGTATCATAGTCATCCCTGTAGTGCCTTCAGCTGCTTTAGCAAGAAGAATGGAAAAAATGGGTGCTGATGCAGTCATTTGTGAAGGTACTGAAGCAGGCGGACATATTGGAGAACTTGCGACGATGGCTTTAGTTCCTCAAGTTGTAGATCAAGTGAATATACCTGTGATTGCTGCTGGGGGTATTGCTGATCAAAGAGGTGTTTTAGCTGCATTTGCGCTTGGTGCTAAAGGTATACAGGTAGGTACTGTACTTCTAGCTACAAAAGAATGTCCAATCCATGAAAATTATAAATTAAAAATAGTCGCAGCCAAAGACTCTGATTCTATCGTTACAGGTAGACAAACAAAAGCACCTGTAAGAGTTTTAAAAAATCCTATGGCTGTTAAATATAATGATTTAGCAAGTCAAGGTGTGGCTTTAGAAGAATTAGAAAAATTAACATTAGGTTCTTTAAGAAGAGCTGTTTTTGATGGGGATATGACCTTAGGGTCAATTATGGCTGGTCAAATTAGTGGTCTTGTTAAGGAAATCAAAACGGTGAAAGAAGTTTTAAGTGACTTATTTGATCATGTGAATCAGTATAAATTGAATTTGGAAGTGATGTAGATGTATAAATTAGCAATCGTTTTTTCTGGACAAGGTAGCCAATATGTGAATATGGGGATGGATTATATAGATCATGATCAAGCATATAAACGCATGGCAGATCAAGCATCAGAAATTTTAGGATTTGATGTTATTGACCATTTTAAATCTGATGAATCCATGAAAAAAACGTTATATACACAAACTTTAATGGTTTTAAAAACGATTTTTGGTTTTGAAGAACTTAAAAAATTAAGTCCTAAGATTAGCGCAATCTCAGGATTTAGTTTAGGTGAATATAGCGCATATTATGCAGCTTCAGTATTTGATTTTAATCAAATCATGAATATTGTTTCTAAAAGAGCATTTTACATGGATCAAGAAACTAAACATAAAAAAGGTTTAATGGCTGCAATCATCGGACTAGATAAAAAAATTATCCACGATGTATGTATCACTTTACAACATCAAGGTATTATTGATATAGCGAATGAAAACGAGCCTAAACAATATGTTATCTCAGGTGAAGAAGCACTTGTTGTAAAAGCTAGTGAAATGCTTAAAGAAAAAGGTGCAAGAAGAGCAATTGTTTTACAAACAAGCGGTGCATTTCATACAAGTTTAATGAACAATGCGAGTAAAAAATTAGTTGAAGATATTAAAAATGATGATATACTAAAACCAAACAAAAGTAAGTTCAAAATTTATATGAACTTAGATGCGAAACCATTAGAAGATAAAGATATATTTAATCATATCGAAAACCAAATGACACATCCTGTGTTATTTATAGATACGATTTTAAATATGAAAACAGATGGGATCACGCACATTTTAGAAATAGGACCTGGTAAAGTCTTAACAAATTTAATTAGAAAAATAGATTCAACGATTGAAACGTTAAGTTTTGATGGACTTGAGTCATTTGATACTGTGAAAGGGTGGTTAGAAACATATGGATTTACAAAATAGAGTGATTATCGTTACTGGAGGGGCTTCTGGTATAGGTAAGACGATTTCATTAACACTTGCAAAACATCATGCTTATGTCGTTGTAAATTACAGAAGTAGTGAACAAAAAGCTAGAGCACTTGTTGAAGAGATTGAAAGCTTAGGTTCAAAAGCTCTTGCAGTAAAAGCTGATATATCAAAATTTGATGAAGCGAAATTTTTAGTTGATGAAACAATTAAAACCTTTGGTAGACTTGATGGACTTGTTAATAATGCAGGAATCACTGATGATCAACTGATTTTAAGAATGCAAGAAAGTCAATTTGATGATGTGATTAGCACAAATTTAAAAGGTGCTTGGAACATGGCTAAACATAGTGCGAAATATCTTTTGAAATCACCTTATGGTAGAGTTGTAAATATTTCAAGTATTACTGGACTTACTGGTAATGTTGGTCAAACCAATTATAGTGCTTCAAAAGCTGGATTAATTGGGTTTACAAAATCTTTAGCAAGAGAATTTGCGACACGTGGTGTATGTGTAAATGCTGTATGTCCAGGATTTATAAAAACAGATATGACAGATAAACTTGATCCTAAGTTTGTTGAAGCTTATTTAGAGAAAATTCCATTAAAAAAATTAGGTGAACCTAGTGATGTAGGAAATCTTGTATTATTTTTAGTAAGTGATTTATCAAATTATATAACAGGACAAGTGCTTGTTGTCGATGGCGGGTTGGTGATGTAGATGGAAAAAAGAAGAGTAGTCATTACTGGTATGGGTTTAGTCTCGCCAGTGGGTAATGATGTTGAATCATCATTTAAAGCATTAGTTGAAGGAAAAAATGGTATAGATTTTATTACATTAATGGATGCCAGTGATTGGAAAGTCAAAATTGCTGGAGAAGTGAAAAACTTAAATTTTGAAGATTATATTGAAAAAAAAGAAATTAGACGATCTGATCGTGTCACAAATCTTGGATTGGTTGCTGCTGATGAAGCGTTCAAGCAATCAAAATTAAATCTTGATGACATAGATCCATATCGTTTTGGAACTTTTGTAGGTAGTGGCATTGGAGGTTTGACAACTATTTTTGAAGAAGTCAAGACATCAGTAACACGTGGACAAGATCGTATATCACCATTTTTTATTCCAAACTCTATTATCAATATGGTTGGAGCAAAAATAGGTATTAAATACAAAGCAAAAGGTCCTAACCTTCCGATGGTTACCGCATGTTCAGCAGCAACTAACTCAATTGGAGAAGCTTTTAGATATATTAGAGATGGATATCTTGATCTAGCTTTTGCCGGAGGTGCTGAAGCTCCTATTAATGAAATTGGTGTTGGTGGTTTTGCAAGTTTAAAAGCACTTGATTTTTCTAATGATCCTCTATATGCATCAAGACCTTTTGATCAATCAAGAACTGGATTTGTGATTGCTGAAGGCGCAGGAGTTATGATTTTAGAAAGTTTAGAGCATGCAACAAAAAGAGGTGCACCAATTATCGCTGAAATCGTTGGTTATGGCACAACAGCTGATGCATTTCACATGACGGCACCAGACGATGAAGCAAATGGTATAACTAAATGTATTGAACTTGCATTAGAAGATGCTAAGATCAAACCAGAAGTACTTGGGTATATCAATGCTCATGGTACTTCAACGGTTTTAAATGATAAACTAGAAACATTAGGTATAAAAAAAGCTTTAGGAAATCATGCATATGACATACAAATTAGTTCAACAAAATCAATGACAGGACATGCTTTAGGTGCAGCAGGTGCTATCGAGTCTATCGCTGTTGTTAAAGCGATTGAAACATCTCTTATTCCTCCAACAATTCATTTAGAAACACCAGATCCTGAGTGTGATTTAAATTATACCCCAAACAAATATGTTAAAAAAGATTTAACATATGGCATGAATATTAATATTGGCTTTGGTGGTCAAAATGCGGCAGTTATTTTTAAGAAGGTGGATGTATGAAATTAACACTTGAAGAAATTAAAGAGATTATTCCTCATAGAGATCCATTTTTATTACTTGATGAGATTATAGAACTTGAATCTTTAAAATATGCAGTTGGTAAAAAAACCATGCATGAGGATGAATTTTATTTTAAAGGCCATTTTCCAGGAAAACCTGTCGTTCCAGGTGTTATTTTAGTTGAAACAATCGCTCAAGTTGGAGCTGTTGTCTTATTATCTGGCGATGCATACAAAGGTAAAATTGCCTATTTTACAGGTATAAAAAATGCTAAGTTTAGAAAAAGTGTACTACCTGGAGATACAGTGATATTCAAATGTGAGTTAACTAAAATAAGAGGTGCTTTTGGATTTGGTAAAGGCGAAGCTTATGTTGGCGATGATCTAGTTTTAGAAGTTGAAATATCATTTGCAGTTGGCAATGACTAATTATACGATATTATCATTTGATGAAATTTCATCAACTAGTGATTTATTAAAAGAGCATTTTAGCTCTTTTTCTCATTTTACAATCATCAAATCAAAGTATCAAAGTCAAGGAAGAGGTCAGTTTGATCGCATTTGGGAGTCTAACAAAGATGAGAATCTATTATTTAGTATCTTATTAAAAGATTTAGAGGTTAGTCATTTGGCTTATCTAAAACAGTGGATCATTTATGGATTACAAAAGGTATTAAAATCCTATGGTGTATCATCTAGATTTAGAGAACCTAATGATATTTATGTCAATGATCAAAAGATATGTGGCATTTTATTTGAAACAAGAACTCAACATGAGATGTTTACATATGTTGTTATAGGTATTGGACTAAATGTCAATCAATCAGATTTTGAAGGGTTAAATGCAACCTCTATTAAAAACCAAATTGAAAAAGAAGTGAATCAAGATCAACTCTTTGAGAGTTTATTGAATATTTTACTAGAAACATATAAGCTACCTTCTTAAAATGTTTATAATTATGTTATAATAGAAAAAAACTCGAAGGGGATTTATATGTCTAAAAAGAATAGAGATTTATTAATTGTAGGATTGTTATATATCATTGCGATGGTTTTAGCTGGAGTTATATTTTTTGTGTTTGAAGACTTTTCTTTAATCACAAGATTATTTTTAGCTGATATCGCTGCAATGTTGTTTATTTATATCATGAGTTTACTTCTTAAGAATGCTAGTTTATATGATCCATACTGGAGTGTTATACCACCAATTTTTATTATTTTTGTTTTTTATTATCATAACTTGACTTTAAATCTTCCATATTTTTTAATGATGTTAGCTATTAGTTTTTGGGCATTAAGATTAACACTTAATTGGGTTAAAGGTTGGCATGGACTTAATGAAGTAGATTGGCGCTATTTAATGATTAGAGATAAAGCACCTAAACTTTATTTTCTAACAAACTTTTTAGCAATCCAATTATTTCCAACTTTAATTGTTTTTATTCAGATATTAGTGGGTATCCATATATTTGAATTTGTTGCAACTATAAATTTGGTATTTATGATTGGATTTATGATGGTCGTTATTGCAACCATCATTCAGTATATATCTGATGAACAGATGAGAAAATTTAGAAAAAACAATCAAAAAGATAAAAAATGTATTGATGAAGGTCTTTGGAGATATACAAGACATCCAAACTATTTTGGAGAAGTCATGGTTTGGTGGGGACTCTATGTGATGTATGCTGGTATTGCTAAACAACTAGATTTATATATTTTAGCACCGATTGCGATGAGTATGTTGTTTATCTTTATTAGTATTCCGATGATGGAAAAGAAGATCTTAAAAACAAGACCAGAATATAAATTATATCAAGAACAAGTATCTATGATTATTCCGTTTTTTAGAAAAGATGATGAAGTCTCATCTTATCAAAAAGAAAGTTGATTTTTATTAATAAATCTATATAATAATATACGGGAATGAACGTCTCCCTTAGTTAACACTAAAACCGCACAATGCTGATGACTTCTACAACTTTTTTGTTGTAGAGTCATTTTTTTTAAAGGAGAAAATTATGTTGCTTAGCATCGCTTTAATTATTTTAATCGCTTTAATGCTTGCGAAAATCTTTAATCTTTTGAAATTGCCCCCAATATTGGGGATGTTATTAACAGGTATATTGATTGGCCCATTTGCGCTTGATTTAATTGATGTAAATATTTTAAATATATCTGCGGATTTAAGAGAAATAGCGTTAATTGTTATTTTAATAAGAGCAGGTTTATCACTTGATTTAGAGGATTTAAAAAAAGTGGGAAGACCAGCAGTTTTATTATCATTTATACCGGCAACCATTGAGATTGTTACTGTGACATTAGTTGCACCGATGATTTTTGATATTGATTATGTTACAGCTTTAATGATGGGTGCTATTATTGCAGCTGTATCGCCAGCTGTTGTTGTGCCTAGAATGATCAAGTTGATGGAAAGTGGATATGGAAGGGCAAAAAGAATACCTCACATGATTTTAGCTGGCGCATCTATTGATGATGTATATGTGATTGTCTTGTTTTATGCATTCTTAAAACTAGGACAAGGAGAAAACTTTCATATATCTACACTCTTAAACGTGCCTATTGCGATTATATTAGGTGTAGTAGTTGGGTTTTTTATCGGATGGATCGCATCTCATTTCTTTAAAAAGTTTCATATGCGTGATACAGTAAAAGTATTAATTATCTTTGCATTAGGGTTTTTATTTGTTGCATTAGAAGATAGCTTGGATAAATTTATCGTTTTAAGTGGATTATTAGCAGTTATGGCATTTGGTATATCACTAAACAAAAACTACCCACATTTAGCAAAAAGATTAGTTAAAAAGTTCGAAAAAATATGGGTTATAGCAGAAATTATGCTATTTGTTTTAGTTGGTGCTTTAGTCGATGTTAGAGTTTTATTAGATGTGGGTCTATTTGCTATATTATTGATAGTTATATCGATGACGTTTAGAATGTTAGGTGTTTACCTATCTTTAATTAAAACGCCGCTAAACACAAAAGAAAAGCTTTTCACAGCCATATCCTATACTCCAAAAGCAACTGTTCAAGCTGCCATAGGTGCAATACCGCTATCTTTAGGTCTAGCTCATGGAGAACTTATATTATTAGTTTCTGTTCTAGCAATTATCATCACAGCTCCATTTGGTGCAATTTTAATGGACCATTTATGTAGTAAATGGTTAGTAAAATCATGATAAACCTATAAAAAAACACGAAAAAATAGTAAAATGATATTATATATCAAACATATATATTTTTTTAAATCTATGTTAAAATGATATAGGTGCTAATGTTTACTTATTTTACACCGATAAGGAGTTAGATTATGAAAAGAAATAAATTCATCGTTATTGGTTCTGGACGCTTGGGATCAAATATTGCAACATCGATGTCAGAGCTTGGTGAAGATGTCATTATCATTGATGCACAAGATGACTCATTTAGAAAATTGCAAGAATCATTTTCTGGTTATCAAGTCGTAGGTGATGCAACAGATTTAACGATATTAGAAAATTCTTATATTAAACATGCAAAAACCGTTGTGATAACTACAGATAGTGATAATGTAAATATTTATTTAGCGCATATTTGTTTTTATGTATATAATGTTCCAAAAATATTTGTTAGATTATCAGATACGGATAAAGGTAAGTTGTTAGAAGGTACAACCATCAAAGCGATTTATCCATTTAATTTATCATATAGTGAATTTATGGACTTAAATGTTGGGGAGGAAGACAAATGAAAATAGTCATTACTGGTGGAAAACATGAAGCAGACTATATCGTTAGTAAGCTAAAAAAAGAACACCATCATTTAATTGTCATTAATCAAGATCGTGATTTTGCAGAATATATTAGTGCAAATAATGACATTGATGTCTTTCCTGGAGATCCGACAAAGGCATATGTATTATCAGATGCAGAAGGTCAAAATGCGGATGTGTTATTAGCATTATCAGATAGTGATACAGATAATTATATTACCTGTATAACAGCAAAAAAATTATTTAATGTAAAAAGAACGGTTGCGAAAGTTAAAAACCCTAAAAACGTTGAACTTTTTAAACGTTTAGGTATTGATAGTGTCATTAGTTCCACTTATTTATTAGCACAAACAATTTTAAATGAATCATCTGTTGAAAATATTATTAAAACTTTATCGATTGAAGATGAAAAAATAGTTATGTTAGAAATCGGTGTAGAAGAAGATTTTTCGATTGTCAACAAAAGATTGATGGATATTGAATTTCCTAGTAACATTAACATTAGCTGTATCTTTAGAGATCCACATGTTATCATTCCTAAAGGGGATACATTAATTAAAGCCGATGATAAACTGATTATCATAACAACACCAAATGATCAAGATGAAATCGTTGAATATATTCAAAAGAGAAAGTAATATGAACGAAAAAAAACATATATCAGGCTATCCATTAATCATAAACTATTTAGGTATATTTGCAATCTTAATTGGATTGATTTTATTAATTCCATTGACTGTCATTATTTTTTATCCAGAAGAAATCAAAGAAGCGACTAACTTTTTGATTCCATCTTTATCATCCATTGGTATTGGATCTTTGATTGTATGGATGTTTAAAGGTCGACAAAAAGAAAGATTAGAAAGATCTCAAGATGCGATATTGGTTGTATCTATTTGGATATTAGCGATTTTTATATCTGCTCTACCTTTTGTTTTAACTAAGAATTATAATTTCACACAAGCTATATTTGAGTCGACATCAGGCTATTCTACAACAGGATTAACGGTTGTTGATGTCTCTCAAACACCAAATATATATTTATTTTTTAGAAGTTTATTACAATTTGTCGGTGGGGTTGGACTTGTATTAGTTCTAACATCTGCTATTTCTGATAAATTCGGAATGCGTCTATATAGTGCAGAAGGACATAGTGATAAATTAGTGCCCAATCTGATTAAATCAGGACGTATGATTTTATCAATTTATATAGGTTATATATTGATTGGATCCATCTTCTTAGTCATCTTCGGGATGACACCGTTTGATGCGATTAATCATTCGATAACTGCAGTAGCTACAGGCGGTTTTTCTACAAAATTAGCGAATATTGGAGCTTTTAATAGCATTGGTGTTGAAGTAACGATTATGGTTTTAATGTTACTTGGTGGAACGAACTTCTTTGTTCATTTGATGTTGCTTAGAGGTAAGTTTAAAAATGTATTTGGACATGTTGAGTTAAAGTTTTTAGGCATATTATTAATTATTTTTATACCTTTATTGGTATTTAATACGTTTAATATGTATGATGGTAATTTCTTTGAAAGCCTTAGAATATCATCATTTCAATTTATATCTGCAGTGACTGGTACAGGATTTCAAACCATTGCATCATTTAATGTCATGCCTTCCATGTTTATGAGCGTGTTAATTATTGTGATGGTCTTAGGTGCTGGTATGGGTTCAACTGCTGGTGGTATGAAACAATTTCGTGTGGCTTTAGCATTTAAGAGTCTATACTGGAATATTAGAGAACAATTTGGACATAAGAAAACAATTAGAACACATTTTATCAATAAAATAGGTACAAGAACGATTGTTTCAAAAGATGAGATTGTACAAAACTACTCATTTTTGATGACATATTTATTGGCTTTATTCACAGGAACTTTAATTTTTACAGGATTTGGATATACGATAAAAGACGCACTGTTTGAATTTTCTTCAGCATTAGGTACAGTAGGGTTGTCGGTTGGTATTGTAGGATATAATGCAAATCCAGTGATCTTATGGACATCTACGATTGGTATGTTTTTAGGAAGGCTAGAATTTTATGTAGTCTTCATTGCTGGAGCGAAAATTTTAATGGATATAAAGAAAAAACGATAAAATCACGTAAATCATGCGTGATTTTTTCTTTTTTTGATATGATTAAGATAGGTATGCATGTTATCAACAATACTTGCAAGTCATCCTTAATTTATAGATTTTTTGTTAAGCTTATCATATAGTGAAGATAGGAGGAACTCTTTATGATCAAAATCATTTGGAGTAAAAATGAGTTATCTAGTTTAGAAGATCAACTGAATCATCATGATATTCATTATGTGATTTTAGACCAATTAGAATCCATTCCTGAACATATGATAGGTATAGAAGTAGATGAGGATAAAAAAGAAGAGTTTAAAAAATTATTTAACCTCATTGAATATGAAAAAATGCAAATGTTTTTTCCAACTCAAGAAGGTTTTGTTCAAGTCCATTTAAAAGATGTATTATATATAGAATCATTTGGAGATGATATCCATATGCATCTAATTGGACAAAAATGTGAACATATTAAAAAACCACTTTATCAATTGGAAGAAATGCTTAAACCTTATCATTTCATAAGGATTTCTAAATCATATATTGTCAATGTCAGAATGATTACTTATATTAAGGTTGCACTTAATGCTAAGTTGCACTTAGAGTTAAGAGAAGGTACTAAACTAGATGTAACTAGATCCTACGTTAAATCATTTAAAGAAAGTTTAAAACTTTAGGAGGTATTAAACATGACTACGTTTGGCTGGATTGTTATATCTGTATTAAGTTTGGTTGTACTATATTTAATGTATAACTTTGTAATGGAGTTTATATTAAACAAAAAATTAAGTCGATTTAAACATAAAATTCATAGTAATGGTATGAAAGTTTCACAAGTTATAATGTTTAGAAAAGCTTATCAAGTTGCACTAGGGATGTTATTGGTATTTACTTTAGGTATCTCAGGTATATTTGAAGATAAAATCATTTTAGATAATCAAAAAGTATTGACACAAGCACATCAAGTAGGCTCTAAGTCTAAATTGTTATCATTGCTTGATATAAATACTGATGATTGGTATTATTATGCTCCAGAATCTGAGCTTGAATCAACAGCTGTTGATTTTGACCAATCATCAGAGTCTAGAGATTACATCGGAACCAATGAACAAGTTGATGGTGTATCTGAGGCAGATATCATCAAAACTGATGGAAATTATATTTACTATGCTTCAAGATATTATCAACAAATCAATGTCGTGTTTGTTAATGACGATTATGAAGTTGAAGTTCTAGATTCTATTGATCTTGGTGATGTTTATACAGAAGATATGTATTTAACTGATGAATATATAATCGTCATTGGATATACGTATCAAACTTCTCCATATGAATATGAGGTAGGTGCATTTTTTATAGATTGGTATTATAGAGCACCTTCAGGTACAGTAGTAGTTGTTGATAGAGTTACTAACGAAATTGTTTACGAAGTAGAAACAGACGCATACTTTTTTGATCATAGAGTCATTGAAAATCAAATGTATTTAGTATCTACAAAATACATTTATAATACAGATGAAGAATTGAGACCTCAATTTACCGAAACAAAAAATAGTAACAAAGAAGATTCATTTGTTGATTATGATGACATCTATTATTATGAAGATGTCACAGCACAATCAATGACAGTCATTACTAGCATTGATTTAGAACTATTAACATATGATGCTCAAGCATTTCTTGGTCATGTAAGTCAAATATATGTTGATCAAGATAATATCTATACTGCATTTAATTATTATGAGTATGCTGATGAAAGCTATACAACTTCATATTTTAGTAAGATTATTAAGTTTTCAATTGATCCAGTTGATCAATCTATTTCATATCAAGGTGGACAAACAGTTATTGGTCACATATTAGATCAATATTGGATGGATGAATATGAAGGCTATTTAAGAGTAGTAACAACTGAGTTTTCTCTAGATATAAACAGATTATATATTTTAGAAGAAGATTTTTATGAAGATAAACTAAATATTGTTTCTAAGATTGATGAAGGTTTAGGGCTAGAAAATGAGAATGTGAAATCCGTAAGATTTAATAAAGACTATGTTCAAGTCGTTACATTCGAACAGACAGATCCACTATATACAATCGATTTATCAGATCCACTTAATCCATTTATAAAAGAAAATCCAATTAAAGAAGATGGATATAGTACATATATGCATGTTTGGAATGAAGATTATTATTTAATTGGTTTTGGATTTGACGCGACTCCTGAAGGTCAAGTAACAGGCATGAAATTAAGTGCTTATGATACCAGATTAGATAAAGCACTTGATACATATAGTTTTGCAAGTGATAAAGAAGCAGGGTTTGGCTACAGTTTTTCTGAAGCTATATATAATCCTAAAGCATTAATGATAGATGCAAGCCGTGGTATTGTTGGCTTTCCAATGAACTTGTATAGGTATACAGAAAGTAGTTATTATTATGAAAGTTCATTTGTTATATTTTTTATTGATTTTGATAGTGAAAATGTAATCTCAGAACCTATCTTTATTAGTCATGATCAAACCGATTATTATATGCAAGTTGATCGAGGGATTTATATCGAAAATATCATAGATGATATCGTTGTTGATCGTTATATTTATACATTTTCTTATGAACAAGTTCTTGTCTATCATATAGAATCAGATATGATTATTCAAAAAGAACAATTAAATGACGCAGTAAACGCATATGACAACTGATTGATTCATATATGCGTTTAAGATAGGAAAAAGGCTAGAATCACTTAGCCTTTTTCTCTTTGTTTGTTATAATATAGTTGGGTGATGTTATGAAATATAGTGTAGATATGATGATAGACGCAAATATTGATGATGTATTTATGATGTATACAAGTCAAAATCATTTTGAAAAATGGGAAATCGGGCTTGATCGGATCCAGTCAAAACAAAAAGATATCTTTAAAAAAATGCGATATCATTTTTGATTTTTAAGTTTAATGATCAAGAAATGAAAATGAAGATGACTATAATAGATATTAAAAAGCCAACTATGTTTGAAGTTTTATATGAAGTTACTGGTGCACATAATTTATGTAAAAACTATTTTTATGAAGATCATGGACAAACAAAATGGGTAATGGATGTTGAATTTATTTTTGATCATGAAGTTGATGTGCATATAGAAAAATTTATCGATAAGACTAAAGCGGGTATGCAAATATTTAAAGATTACGTTATGAATCATCTTAATCAAAAATAAGCATTTCATCTATTGACAAATGAGTCATTTTTATAGACAATAGATAAGAACATAAAGGAGTTGAAAAACATGTGGGAAATCATTGTTAATTTTTTTACAGCAGTTTCATTTTGGGAATTGTTGTTAATTTTCATAGCTAAAATTATTGAGGTGACGATCGGAACGATGCGAATCATCTTAATTAGTAAAGGATATCGTAAACAAGGAACGGCTTTAGCGGTTGTTGAAATCTTGTTATGGGTATTTATCGCAAGTTCAGTCATTCAAGGCGTGACTGAAGCACCAATAAAGGGTATTGTTTATAGTGTTGGGTTTGCCTTAGGTGTTTATGTAGGATCGTTTATTGAAAATAGAGTAGCTGTAGGAAAGATACTCATTCAAGCTATATCTGATAAGACTGGTGCGGATATCATTATGCGCGTTTTAAGATCTAATGGACATGGTGTTACAAGTGTCGATGCACACGGTAAAGATACTGATCGTACCGTTTTAATGATTTTTGCGAATAGAAAAAATAAGCAAACAATTCTTGATCTTATCAAGGATACAGAACCAAAAGCATTAGTAGTAGCAAATGAAGTTTCTATCGTTCAAGGTGGCTATGTCAGTCCTTGGAGAAAATTAGCTAAATAAATAAGTTGAAAATGTAAGAATTTTAAGTATAATAATTATATGGTCGGAGTTATAGCTCAGCGGGAGAGCACTTGCTTGACGTGCAAGGGGTCCCGAGTTCAATCCTCGGTAACTCCACCATTATATATAAACATAACAGCTCTTTTTTCATTGTGATGCTCGAACATCACATCCACCAATATGGAGTGTACTGTAATTTGAATATAACCCAAATTATCTTAAAAATAAAAAACCTCAATGAAGGATTAGTTTAAATCTTCATAGAGGTTTTTGTTATATCTTATTAGAAGAACTGTAGAATAGATCAATAGAAAGATAGAAATTGAAACTTGTATTATATTTATTATAACAGAATCTATATATAGAATATACTTCTCGTCAGTATCTTGTAGGGTCAAATTATATGTACCTACTGATAGCCCAAAAAATCCAAGCCACATTATAAATTTGATTATTGTTTTCTTCATTTTTAATCACCATTATAATTATAGCATATATGGAGCTAGTATGTGATTATTTCTAGATACTTTAGGAAATGAAATAGTTTTTGAACAAACTTTTTTTCTATTATTAGTGCGTAAGTTTCAACATGACAAAACGCAAAGAATAAAAATATATACGCATGATATGAAAGAAGTTGCGCATATATACAGTTTTATTGCGATCAACTTGATATTTAATTTAATTAAGTTCTCCTCTGGTTTAACTACTTAAAGCTGATGTCATAAAAGCGTCAGCTCTTTTGATATCATTTTCGAATAGGAGAATCACTAACTTATATAATCTGATGTCTCCTGGTATATAGTTTTTATCTTTAAACTCAACATCAATTATCTTTCTTGCTCTTTCGAATGTAATAGCCATGCATAAACCCCCAGAAGTTTTTTATTATAAAGTTCTCATATTTGTGATACAATAATAAGAGATTTAATTAAATAAAAAAGCCCAATTTAGGGCTGTTATGTTATTTCAATGGGCACTCTTAGTTGACGTGCAAGGGGTCCCGAGTTCAATCCTCGGTAACTCCACCATATTTTTTGTTTAAAAGGGGCATTTATGAATAAAGAGAATGAAAAATTACTAAGAGAATATGATGTAAAAAAACTACTTATTAAGCTATCTCTACCAGCATTTGCAGGGATGGCTATTAATGCTTTATATAATTTTGTAGATACTTTATTTGTGGCTAGATCAGAAGGTGAACTGGCTATTGGTGGACTTGCATTTGCATTTCCTATTCAAATGATCATTATTGCTGTTGGACTTATGGTTGGTATTGGTGCAGCTTCAGTTTTTAGTAGAGCGTTTGGTAGAAAAGATTATGCAAAAATGGAAGAAGCAGTTAATACAGGTCTTAGGGTAGATATTGTACTTGCAGTTATCTTTACGGTCTTAAGTTTTATATTTATCGATGATTTACTCGTTTTCTTTGGTGCTACGAGCGAAAACATGGGGTATGCTTATGATTACTTAAGTATTATCTTGATTGGTTTAATCCCGCAATCATTATCTATAGTTTTAAATAATTTAACTAGAGCAGAAGGTAGATCGAAAGTTGCGATGTATTCACTTATTATTGCAGCTGGAGCAAATATTATATTAGATCCAATATTTATCTTTGGGTTTGATATGGGTGTTAGTGGTGCTGCTATAGCAACAGTCATTGCACAATTTATTGGACTAACTTATATTTTTGTAAAAGCATTAGATAAAGATTCTAATTTAAGAATTAGATTATCTAAATGGTTTCATGTCGATTTAAAAACAACTAAAGAAATTATCGTTGTTGGCTTTCCAACATTTTTAAGAAATTCTTTAGGTGCCTTTATTGCGATTATCATTTATCGCTTAATCAATAAATATGGTGGAGAAGAACCAGGTATCTATATTTCTATATACGGTGTAATTAATAGAATTATTAACTTTGTGTTTTTACCTAGTTTTGGTATCGTTCAAGGTATGGTACCTATTGTAGGATTTAATTATGGGGCAAAAAATTATAAAAGAATGCGAGATACCATTATTTTCGCAACTAAAGTCATCATTGTTTATTTTATTTTTGGATTCTTATTTATTCAAATATTTTCACCAGCACTATTTAGGCTATTTTCAGAAGATGATAATCAATTATTTATCGATTATGGTAGTTATGCTTTTAGAATTATTTCACTTGGCTTTTTACTTGTTGGGTTTCAAATTATTGTTGGAGCAATTTTCCAAGCACTTGGTTATCCAATTCGCGCGATGATTGTTGCACTATCTAGGCAAGTTGTGTTTTTCATTCCATTTGTGTATCTATTCACATATCTATTTAATGATATGAAAGGTATATGGTTTGGATTTGCAGGTGCTGATATCTTATCAGGATTAATTAGTGTTTTATTATTAGTCATTGAGATGAGATATATTCATAAAATGTCTATTGATTATCCAACATTAGCATTAGAGACGTAAAAAAATGGCGATTTCGCCATTTTATTTTTATATCCATTCTTGACTCCAAGTTTCGATTGCTTTAATCACTGGATCTAAGCCTTCACCTTTTTTGGTTAAACTATATTCTACCTTAACTGGAGTCGTTGGATAAACGTCTCTTTTTATTAAATTTAACATTTCAAGTTGTTTTAATTTTTCAGATAATACTTTTCCTGTAATATTAAGTTCGGATTCTAATTCATTAAATCTTTTTGGACCCTCTAAGAGTTGATGTATAATTAAACCAACCCAACGTTTACTTAATATTTTAGATGCACTTTCAAATTTAACACAAATTTGACTCATATTTAACACCTCACTTATCTACATTATAACTAATTTCAAATGAAAAGCAAATTACTTTACATTATAAGATAACTTTTATATAATTAAGTTACAATATGTAAGTAAAAAAAGGAGATTAACATGGAAACAAACAAATTAAACATAGGTATTATACTAGGATCTACAAGAGAAGGTAGATTAAGTCCTCAGGTAGGAGAATGGGTAAAAGCATTTGCAGATAAAAGAAATGATGCAAATTATGAAATTGTTGATATTAAATCATACAACCTACCATTACTAGGTGAATCAGATGATATGTCAGGTATCACAAAGTGGAATGAGAAACTTGCTACACTTGATGGATTTATTTTTATTGTTCAAGAATACAATCACTCAATGGCTGCATCTTTAAAAAATGCATTAGATCTTGCTAGAGATCCTTGGAATAATAAGTCAGCAGGTATTGTGTCATACGGTTCTATTGGTGGTGCAAGAGCTGCAGAACATTTAAGAAATGTATTAGGTGAATTACAAGTAGCTGATGTTAGAACACAAGTATTATTATCGTTGTTTACTGATTTTGAAAATGGTGCCGTATTTAAACCACAAGCATTACATGATGAAAATTTAACAGTTTTATTAGATCAAGTAAATACATGGGCAAAAGCTTTAAAAACAATTAGATAACAATTCTTAAAAGTATCTTAAATGATACTTTTTTTTTGTTTTATTTATTTTTTATATGATATAATAGTTTGGTTGGACGGTGAAAAAAATGAGTAAAGATGAACGAAAACAACATCTGATTTTAAAGGATCCTAATATCTATAAAGGACTATTAGTTTTAGCAATTCCTTTAATGTTAAATAATTTAATCAAAACACTACATGATGTCATTGACATGTTTTTTGTCAGTGAGATTCCAGGGTTTTCAACAGAAGCAATTAATTCGATTTCACTAACTTTTCCTGTATTTTTTACCTATTTGTCATTAGGTATAGGCTTAAGTGCTGCAGGAACTGCTTTAATTAGCCAACATGTTGGCTCTAAACAAATTGATAAAGCAAAAAAATATGCAAGTAATTTATTTATTATCTCCATCATATTAGGTATCATTTTAAATGTGGTTGCTTTCTTCATTGCAGAACCTATCATGAGACTTATGGGAACTGATGGATTTACTTTAGAAAATAGCGTTAAGTATTTAAAGATTAGAGCATTTGAATTACCGTTTGTTTTTATATTTTTTGCGTTTACAGCAACTAGACAATCAAGTGGAGATACAGTAACACCAGTCATTTATGGAGTTATTACCGTTGTGTTAAATATTATCTTATCACCACTATTAATTACTGTATTTGGTTTTGGTGTTAGTGGTGCAGCAATCGCTACGTTGATAGCGAATGTTGTGATTATGCCGTTTATGATTCATCAATTATTTAACGCAAAAGAGGGTCTAACGATTGATAAAAAATATTTAAGAATCGATCAAGATATTTCTAGAATCATTATTAAATATTCGGTTCCTGCATCATTAGGACAATCTATTACTGCAATCGGATTTATTATTATGAATACGATTATTGTATCTTATGGTGATCCGACAATTGCGGCATTTAGTGTAGGCAATAGAATTACTTCAATTATCTTGCATCCTGTTATGGCAATTGGTGGTGTGCTTGCAGCTTATCTTGGACAAAATATAGGAAATGAAAATCCAAAGCGAGCAAGATTAGCATTTAGAAAAGCGATGATTTTATCATTTGGACTAATGGCTATTGGAGCATTTGGATTGATTTGGGTTCGATCACCACTTTTATCAATTTTTATTAAAGATGATCCAGTTGCACTAAAACTTGGTATGGAATATATGTTCTACCTACTCATTGGACTACCACTTATGGGTATATTCCAAACGTTTGTAGGAACTTTTAGTGGGACAGGTGACACGAAGTTTACTTTTGCATTTACGATAACTAGGTTATGGTTTATGCGCATACCGGCAATCTTAATCTTTAAGTATTTTACTGATTTAGGTAGTAGTGGTATTTGGTATGCAATGCTTATTAGTAATATATTAATCATCATTCCAGGCATCTATTTTTATAGACGTGTTGATTTTAAACCCAAAGTAGAAATTGATCGAAAATCAAAAAAATTAGAGAAATTAAATGTATAGTATAAGTCTTTAAGATAAATCTTAAAGGCTTTTCTTTTTTATCATTTTAACTCTGCAAATTACATGATATAATGAAATAAAACAGTAGAGGCTTTTTGTATGTATAAAATCATTTTAAAAAAGGCTTTAACAGATCAAATCACACAAATGAATGTCTATGCACCAGATGTTGTTAAACACGCAAAAGCTGGACAGTTTGTAATCTTAAGAGTTGATGAGTCGGGAGAACGAATCCCTTTAACGATTGCAGATGTTGATAAAAATGATGGTACGATTACTATCATTTTTCAAGTTATAGGGAAAACAACCTATCTTTTAAATCAGAAAAAAGAAAATGAATATATTCTAGATTTTGTTGGTCCATTAGGACTTGCAACAAACATAGATGATCTGCAAAATGTTTTAGTTATTAGTGGTGGTGTAGGTTCTGCAATTGCTTATCCATTATGTAAAGCACTTTTTAATCAAGGCACGTATGTGGATCTTATTGCTGGATATAAGTCTATATCACAAATGATTTTGTATAATGAATTTGAAGCAGTTACGCATCATCAATTTTATACAACAGATGATGGTAGTTTTGGCAAAAAAGGATTTGTAACGGATGTATTAAAAACTTTATTAGAAAAACAAACTTATGATCATGTGTTTGCGATTGGGCCAATAGTTATGATGAAGGCTGTAAGCGAAATAACTAAACTTTATCATATACCTACTACAGTAAGCTTAAATCCAATCATGATTGATGGTACAGGCATGTGTGGTGGATGTCGTGTAAAAATAGGTAATCAAATGAAGTTTGCATGTGTTGATGGACCGGATTTTGATGGACATTTAGTAGATTATGATAATTTATTGAAGCGTAATCAAATGTATGTTGAAAAAGAATCAAAAGATTTTAATGAAGTTAAATCTAGAGGTGATCATCATGAATAAATCTCTAGTTAAAGTATCTATGCCGGTTTTAGATCCACTCATAAGAAATCAAAATTTTATGGAAGTAGAACAAGGCTATACGCCTTATGATGCTGTATTAGAAGCTAATCGTTGTTTAGAATGCAAACACATGCCATGCGTAAACGCATGTCCTGTTGAAATTAATATTCCAGGTTTCATTCACGAAATTAAGGAAAAAAACTTTGATAAAGCATATCAAATCATAACAAATGATAGTATGCTTCCAGCAGTTTGTGGCAGAGTTTGTCCTCAAGAAAGTCAATGTGAAAGTGTATGTGTAAGAAGCATTAAAGGAGAATCTGTAGGCATCGGTAGATTAGAAAGATTTGTCGCAGATTACCATTATGAACAAGAACACTCTACATGTGATTTTGATATTCATAAAAATGATATGAAAGTCGCGATTGTTGGCTCAGGACCTGCTGGATTATCTTGTGCTTGTGAACTATTAAAAAGAGGTTATGATGTTACTATTTATGAAGCACTTCATGCACCGGGTGGCGTTTTAACTTATGGGATACCAGCATTTAGATTACCAAAATCTATTGTATCTAAAGAAATTAATAATTTAATAGAACATGGTGTTGTACTTAAAACAAATACAGTCATCGGTAAAACACTATATTTAGAAGACTTGTTTGAAGATGGTTTTAAAGCGATATTTATTGCAACTGGTGCAGGACTTCCACAGTTTTTAAACATCGAAGGAGAAACACTTAATGGTGTTTATTCAGCAAATGAGTTTTTAACCAGAGTTAATTTGATGAAAGCATATGAAAAAGATCAAGCAACACCTATTTATAAAGACGAGATTGTATCAGTTGTCGGTGGTGGTAATGTTGCAATGGATGCAGCAAGATCAGCATTAAGACTTGGTGCAAAACAAGTTCATATTATTTATAGAAGATCAATTGATGAATTACCAGCAAGAAAAGCAGAAATAGAGCATGCTTTAGAAGAAGGTATTATATTTGATATGCTAACAAATCCTGTTGAGATTATTGGTGATTCTTATGGATTTGTAAAAGCGATGAAATGTGTAAAAATGAAACTTGGAGAACTTGATCAATCAGGCAGAAGAAGACCTATTGAAATTGAAGGATCTGAGTTTGAATTTAAAACAGACGTCGTTATTATTGCAGTAGGTACAACCCCAAACCCACTCATATCTAAAACTAGTCCTGATTTAGATATTAATCATAAAGGGTGTATCATAACAATAGACGAAACAGGAATAACATCCAAAGCATTTGTGTTTGCAGGAGGAGATGCAGTCACAGGTGCAGCTACAGTGATTGAAGCGATGGGTGCTGGTAAAAAATCAGCAGTTGCCATCGATCAAATATTATCTTAAGTGTATAGAGGGAGACATTATGCGCATTCATTCACATCCGATTTTAGATTTTGAAGAAAAAGAAGATATCACCTTTATGTTTGAAGGAAAACAAATGGTTGGCAAAAAAGGTGATACGATTGCATCTGCACTTGTTAATTTAGGTATAGATGTGTTTAGTTATTCCATTAAATTAAATAGACCTAGAGGCTTTTACTGTGCGATTGGTAATTGTGCTTCATGTAAGATGAAAGTTAATGGGAAACCAAATATTAAAACATGTATAACAAAGCTAGAACCCAATATGGTTGTTGAAAGACAAACAAATAAGGGGGAATACAAATGATTGAGAAAGATGTATTAATTATTGGTGGAGGACCTTCAGGTTTATGCGCGGCATCTATGCTTTTAGAAAGCAATCTAGAAGTTATGATTGTGGATCGAGGACTATCTTTAGGAGGACAACTCGTTAAACAAACACATAAGTTTTTTGGATCTAAAGATCAGTATGCTAAAACTAGAGGTTATGATATTGCAAAAATATTGATTAATCAAGTTTTAGAGCATCCAAAAGTAGAGATTTTGCAAGAAGCGACTGTCCTAGGTTTATACAAAGATAAGGTTGCAACCATTAGTCATGAAAACATGTATAAGAAAATCAAAGCTAAAACTATTATTGTAGCAACCGGTGCAAGTGAAAAGTTTTTAGCTTTTGAAAATAATGATTTACCAGGTATTTATGGTGCTGGTGCTGTGCAAACATTGATGAATCAATTTGGTGTAAAACCTCAAGATGAAATCATCATGATTGGATCAGGAAATATTGGACTTATCGTAAGCTATCAGTTAATTCAAGCGGGTATCAAAGTTAAAGCAGTTATTGAAGCTTCTTCAAAAATTGGTGGTTATAAAGTTCATGCCTCAAAACTAAGAAGACTCGGTGTTCCAATTTATGTTAATAAAACCATTAAAAAAGCGATTGGAACAAATAAAGTTGAAGCTGCTGAAATTGTATCACTAGATGAAAACTTTAAAGAAATTAAAGGCACATCTGAAATCATAAAAACAAATGGCATTTGTATATCTGTTGGACTTGCACCTAGTTATCAACTTCTAGATATGGTAGATGCGAAAATTGGTTATATTCCTGAATTGGGTGGAACTGTACCATTAGTTGATCAAAAACATATGTCATCTGTTGAAGGTATCTTTTCATGCGGAGATAATATAGGTATAGAAGAAGCATCATCAGCGATGATGGAAGGTTATTTAACTGGACTATATGTCTCTAAGTATATGGGTCAAATACATCCTAATTATGAAGAGTTAACACATAAATATGAACAAGCTTTAAATGTATTAAGAAGTGGTCCATTTGGTGAAAAAACATCTAAAGGATTAAATAAGATGAGGGAGTTGATGACGGATGTTAAATAAAACAGGAGTAGCGTCTAAAGACTTAGTTTTATCAAGATTTTTTGATGAAAAAGTTTTAGCAAGACCCAAAGCTATTTTAGAATGTTATGAAGATATTCCTTGTAATCCATGTAGTACAAGCTGTCCATTTGATGCGATTCATATTGGAGATAACATCAATACTCAACCAAAATTAGATCCAGATAAATGTACGGGATGTGGCATTTGTGTTGCAGTATGTCCAGGATTAGCAATCATAGTTGCGCAAATTAGTTTTGATCAAGCAATATTTAAAATACCTTTTGAACTTAATCCAAAACCTAATGTTGGTGATATCGTTGATGGGATTAACAGATCAGGAGAAAAGATTTGTGATGCAAAAATATTAAAAGTTACTTTAAGAAAATCAAATGATCATACAGCACTCATCGAAGTAAGTGTTCCAATTGAATATTTACATGAGTTTGTTACTGTGAGGGTATAACATGGATAAAAAGAAGATTATTATGTGCCGATGTGAAGATGTCACATTAGAAGACTTACATAAAAAAATTGATGAAGGCTATGAAACATTTGAAGATTTAAAACGATTGCTTAGAGTTGGTATGGGGCCTTGTCAAGCCAATACATGTGGTCAGTTGATCCAAAAAGAATTAGCTAGTTATTTAGGTAAAAAAGTTAATGATGTTAAACCACATAAAGCAAGACCGATGCTTCAAGGTATCTCCTTAGAAAGTATTGCTAAGGAGGCAAAAAAATGAAAAAACATGTCATTATTGTTGGTGCAGGTATTAGCGGTGTAAGTATTGCTTATCATCTTGCAAAAAAAGGCGTTAAAGATATTTTAGTCATTGATCAAGGCTATTTTACTAATGGTGCAACCGGTAGATGTGGTGCAGGCATTAGACAACAATGGGCAACTAAAATGAATTGTTTGATGGCAAAAAAGAGTATGGAGTTTTTTGAAACAGCTGAAAAAACATTAGATTATGATGGATCTATTGAATTAAAACAAGAAGGATATTTAATACTTGCGACAACAAAAGATGAAGAAGAACAGTTTAAGAAAAATGTTAAACTTCAAAATGAATTAGGTATTCCTTCAAAAGTTTTAAATAAAGAAGAAGCGTTAAATATAGTGCCTCACTTAAATCCTAATGCGTTTTTAAGTGCTACGTTTTGCCATACAGATGGGCATCTTAATCCCTTTAAGATGACAGAAGCTTTTTATAAAGCATCCCTAGCATTAGGTGTTCAGTTTCATTTTTTTGAAACTGTTAAAGATTTAACAGTAGAAGATCAATTAGTTAAAAAAGTTATCACAGATAAAGAGATCTACGAAACAGATATACTCATCAATGCAGCAGGCGGATATGCAAAAGAAATTGGTGAATTAGCTGGTGTAGATATCCCTGTATACTCAGAAAACCATGAGATACTAGCAACCGAACCTGTTGAAAAACTACAAGGTCCGATGGTGATGTCTTTTTCTAAAAATATCTATTGTCAACAAGTTCCTCATGGTGCATTTTTAATGGGAAGATCAACACCAAATCAGACAAAAGGACATGATATATCAAGTTCTTGGCAGTTTTTAGACGAAATGAGCCAAACTGTTTGTGATATCATGCCACTTATTGGTAAACTAAATATAGTAAGACAATGGGGTGGCTCTTATAACATGTCACCTGATCATCAACCAATCATTTCAAAAGCTATTGAGGTCAATAATTTTTATATGGCTTGTGGATTTTCAGGACATGGTTTTATGTTAGCCCCTATGACAGGACTCTTGATGAGCGAATTGGTATTAGGCTTAAAGCCATCTATGGATATAGAAAGTCTATCTATAGAGCGTTTTAATAATCAAGAAGCCGTCCATATAGAAAAATCAGTTGTTTAAAAAAAGGAGAGAGAAATATGTCAATTTATAATTATCAAACAGAACCACTAACAGATTTTCAAAATGAACAAAACATCAAGAATTATCAAGAAGGCATTAGAAAAGTTTATACTTATTTAGGAGAAACTTACGATCTTATTATTGAAGGAAGAAGAGTAAAAACTGATCGTACACTTAATTCATTAAATCCAGCAAACCACTCAGAAATTGTTGGAACGATTCATCAAGCATCAATGGAACATGCAAATCAAGCGATAGAAGTTGCATTAAATGCATTTGAATCATGGAAAAAAGTAGATCCTAAAATTAGAGCAGATGTATTATTTAAATCAGCTGCAATCATTAGAAGAAGAAAATTTGAGTTTGCTGCTTTAATGACAAAAGAAGCAGGTAAACCTTGGCCAGAAGCTGATGCGGACGTTGCTGAAGCGATTGACTTTTTAGAATATTATGGCAGACAAATGTTAACATTAACGAAAATCGATGATGTTATCTTAAGTAGAAAAAACTTAGAAAGAAATGAGTATCGCTACATTCCACTTGGTGTAGGTATCGTCATTCCACCATGGAATTTCCCACTAGCAATTTTAGTCGGTATGACTAGTGCTGCTGTAGTGGCTGGAAATACTGTAATTTTAAAACCAGCTAGTACAACACAAGTGATTGCTTATAAATTTATTGAAGTATTAGAAGAAGCTGGTCTTCCAAACGGTGTAGTTAATTTCTTACCAGGTAAAGGCAGTGAAGTTGGTGAATATTTAGTAAATCATCCAAAAACAAGATTTATTTCCTTTACTGGAAGTAAAGATGTTGGTGTTGGTATTTATGAAAAAGCTGCTAAATTGCAAAAAGGTCAAATTTGGCTAAAACGTGTGATTGCTGAAATGGGTGGTAAAGATGCGATTGTTGTAGATAAAGATGCAGATGTCGATCTTGCAGCTGAATCTATTGTTAAATCAGCTTTCGGATTTAGTGGTCAAAAATGTAGTGCTTGTTCAAGAGCAATTATCGTTGAAGATGTTTATGACGAAATCATTGATAAAGTAGAAAGACTTACAAGACAATTAAAAGTAGGTAACCCTGAAAAATTAGAAAACTTTATGGGACCAGTTAATGATCATCTAGCTTATAAAAAAATCACCAGCTATTTTGAAGTTGGCGAAAAAGAAGGTAAATTATTGATTGGTGGACAAGCTAGTGATGAAAAAGGATATTTTATTGAACCTACAATTTATCACAATGTGAAACCAAATTCTAGATTGATGCAAGAAGAAATATTTGGTCCAATTCTTGCGATTTGTAAAGTAAAAGATTTTGATGAAGCGTTAGAAGTTGCCAATAACACAGAATATGGTTTAACTGGTGCAGTTATATCTAATAATCGTATGAATTTAGAAAAAGCTAGAGAAAGCTTCCATGTAGGTAATCTATATTTTAATAGAAAATGTACAGGGGCAATTGTTGGATATCAACCATTTGGTGGATTTAATTTAAGTGGTACAGATTCAAAAGCAGGTGGTCCTGATTACTTAATCTTACATATGCAAGGTAAAACAATTTCAGAAGCATTATAAAGATCATAAGAAAAAGAGAATTTTAAAAAAATTCTCTTTTTTTTATAAATTGTGTATTGAAATATTACCTTTACCTTTTCGCTTAGATTTATACATATACGTATCACCTAAATCAAGTAGTTTATGATAATCATTGGTTAGAGGTGTTATAGGAACAATACCTACAGAAGCACTCACACCTATTTTTTTAGTCATCTCATTAAGATTTTCTATATCACAGATTAGTTGTTCAGCTCTTTTTATGATATCTTCTTGACTATGTTTATTCACATAGATGAAAAACTCATCGCCACCTAAACGGTAGTATATAACATCTTTTTCCCAATTATCAATAAATGAGTTTGCGATATCTTTTAATAATTGATCGCCTTGTTGATGTCCATATGCATCATTTATTTCTTTAAATTTATCAATATCGAAATATATACCATAAGCACCATCATAAGATTTTAAATTAGATAAATGTTTTTTTAATGTCTCTCTAGTAAATAATCTCGTTAAAGGATCTTGATATGTTTTCTTATAGTGAATGATATCATTTGGTGTACGATCTAATACTCTTAAGACTTGACCAAATATTAATCTTTGTGTACTTTTTTCTACTCTATGTAGGCTAATGTATAACCATAAGGTTTGATTATCGTGCTGAATAGGCAAATAGATAAAACATTGATCTTTCATCGTCTTAATCCGTGTGATTAAGTCAGATATAAATGAATTTTTACCTTCAACTTCTGCAAGCTCATTATCAAGTTTTATAACAGCAATGATTTCATCAGAGGTGAAAAATTCCTTTTTTGGTAATCCAATGCATGAAGGGTCACCGCTGATAATATAAAATGTCGTCATATCCCCATTTAATGTAAAGTAAAAATGGATATGTTTGTTTTCTTGCAACAACATATCATTGATATAATCAACTTGATATTCTAATTTTAATTGATCTACTATTTTTGCATTCAAACTTATCACCAAAATTATTATAGCACATCAAAAATGACTTTGGTATACCATTATTCTTAAGAATCTATTAATTTGTAACCGCTTTTCATAAATTGGTCTTAAAAATATAGTTACCTATCTATTTTTTACATGTTATAATATATATAAAACATGAAGTGTGGTGGAATCATGAAGGAAACTTTAAAAACATATACTGAAGAAATTTATGAGGAATCTCAAAAAATTATTGACTTATTTGGTCCAAGATTAGCAGGAACAAAATCTGCACTAGATACAGCCGATTATCTATATGATTCAGTTAATGATTACGCTGATGAAGCAAGTAAAGAAGAGTTTTATATTCATCAAGGTGCATTTTTAGGATGGATAAGAATCTTAGTTACAAGTTATATCTTAGCCATCGCTTTTTTATGGATGGATCTAGCCTATGTTTCTGTGATTTTAGTTGGAGTAAGTATTCTTATTTTAGTGCTACAATTTTTCTTGTATCTACCCTTATTAGATAAACTTTATCCAAAAAAGAAAGCCAAAAATGTTGTTGGTATTGTTGAGCCTAAAGAAGAAGTGAAACAACAAATCATTGTTAGTGGTCATCATGATAGCGCAAGGATATTTAATTTTTTTATAAAACAACCTAAATTATACAATCTTAGAACAACAGGTTCAATTGCTTTAGTTATGATTTTATTTGTTTTTAGTTTATTAACACTATTTGTTCCATTTTTGCAAGATATCAGTTTGTATATAAACATCATTTTTTCTGTAACCATCTTATGGGTTGCACAAATGTGGTTTTTCGCAAGCAAAAAAGGAACTCCCGGTGCTGGAGATAATTTAATTGCTAGTATGATAGCCATTCAAATCGGAAAACATTTTAAGCAAAAAGAAACATTAAAACATACAAGAGTTATAGTGCTTAGCTTTGATGCTGAAGAAGAAGGCTTAAGAGGTGCTAGAGCTTATGTTAAAAAACACGAAAAATCATTAAAAGAAATACCTACATATGT
>Ga0265293_10002315_pt1 | contig 38726 bp, 30 predicted proteins | sample Munlanlewell138R_FD_192505 | JGI IMG/M metagenome (GOLD analysis project Ga0265293, IMG submission 192505) | Leachate microbial communities from a municipal landfill in Southern Ontario, Canada - Leachate well 138R | ecosystem: Engineered > Solid waste > Landfill > Unclassified | place: Canada... | reverse complement strand
TTTAGTAACAAAAAGGTAAAATCACACTCTCTAAAAAATGGACAGTTGGGAGAGTGGCCGAATCCGCTACCTTGGAAAGGTAGTGTAGGGTAACCTACCGTGAGTTCGAATCTCACACTGTCCACCACCGCTACGCTACTTCTATGATACAATCCTAATGCTATTATAAGTAAAGGGCTTGATATGAAACAACTTAAAATGTCCAATATTGAAAAATATTTAAATTTATTTGCTGATGACAATAATGAGTTTTATGGTATAAAATGGCTCGAACCTATCTTTGTTGCTATGACAAGTGCGTATGACGGAGACACCCCTTTTCAACTTTCTACTGATAATGATTATCTTCTAAATATGCTAAATTTAGAGTATAAAGACAATAAAACATATAGCCCTATAGAAATTATTAAGACTCGTAGAGGTTTAGAAAAGATTTCTGATCATAGCGAGTATTATGCTTCAAAACTTTGCATATCTACAACCAGCAGATATAAAAGATTTAAGAGATTATTTACAATATCTTTTTTTAGAACTGATGAATAATGTAGCTGACCATTCTCAAGCCCATGGGCATGTTATGACACAATATTATAGTACAAATAAAAAAGTTCAGTTTGCTATTGCAGACAGAGGTGTTGGGTTTTTAAGTAATCTTAAACTAAAATATAGTGACATCTACACCGAAGGAGAAGCTATATTTAAGGCTCTTGAAAAAGGGGTAACTGCTACCCCAGAAAAGATGTATGGATCTGAAAAAAATGCTGGTTTTGGTCTGTATGCAATGCTTGAAATTTTAAAAGAGACAAAGGGGAGTTTCGTAATTATTTCAAATGATACGCTAGTGAGATATAAGAGTGACAACTACGATGTAAAAAAACTAGACAAAGCTTGGAAAGGAGTGGTTGTAGCATTTGAATTTGATGAAGCTCAGATAAATTTTAGTATGGATGATTTTAATAGAAATTATTTGTGGGGTAATATTGATGAGGATGAGGATTACTTTTAAGCAACCCTATCCTTAGAATACTTAATAACAAAGTTTATAGTATCTTTTATTCCCTGAGTTTCATTTACCAATCTTACTCTATTTCTGATATATTTTATACCAAAAGCTCTTATGAAGATGCCAAAAAATTCATCTATAAAAGATTGAGTAACTTGTTCTACACCGACAAAATCAAGAGTGACTGTTGCACCCTCTTCATCTAGTTGTTTTTTCATCTTTTTTCTAATTATTTCTCCAGCACCTCTTGAACCAATAAACTTAAAACCGCCAGTTTCATTCATAATATTTATTACCATTATTGGAACCTCCTTTGAAGTTTTTGTGTCAGATTATACCTAAAAATAGATGATTTGAGTATACTGTTATATTGGCTAATCTATTTAACTAAGCCTAAAAAACATTATTAATATTTATTTTATTGATAATGTACAAAGAGTCAAATAGGGAGGGGGGAAATGGACTTGATGCTTTTACAATCGTTTTTACTTTGGTGCTCTATTATCAACATCTCCATACTTTTTGTATGGTTTGGGATGTTTATATCTGCTCATGAGTTTATCTACAACCTTCACAGCAGATTGTTTAAAATATCATACGAAGCATTTGATTCTATCCACTACAGGGCAATGGCATTTTGGAAGTTATCAGTTTTCTTGTTTAACCTTGTTCCATATGTTGCTTTGAGGATTGTTGCGTAAAATATTTTTTAAGGAGAGGATATGTTTGATAGGGATTTTAAAGTAGCAAACAACAAGATGGTTGGCTATCTTGTTAATGTCGGAGCACTTCGTTCAAGCAGGACTATTGAAGCTTTTAGAAATATTGACAGAGCTGATTTTGTAGTTGATAGAAACTCTGAAAATATTTATGAAGATTATCCTCTTGGCATAGGTAATGGACAAACAATCTCTCAACCTAGAACTGTAGCTATGATGCTTGAGATGCTCTCGCCAAATGAGGCGGACAATATTTTAGATATAGGAAGCGGATCTGGATGGACAACGGCACTTTTGGCTTATATTGTTGGTGATAGTGGTTCTGTTGTTGGAGTTGAGAGAGTTAAAGAACTTGTAGAGTTTGGAAGCACAAACCTAAAAAAATACAGATTTAAAAATGCTAAAATAGTCGAAGCTGGAGATAAGCTTGGCATCCCTACAGAGAAATTTGATCGCATCTTAGTATCTGCAGCTGCGGATGAACTCCCACATGAGTTGATAGAGCAGTTGAAACCTAGTGCAAAATTAATTATCCCTATCAAAAGTTCTATTTTTGAGATTACAAAAAAAGAGGATGGAGGCTTTGATGCTAAAGAGCATTACGGTTTTAGCTTCGTTCCGCTAATTTATTGATAAGCTTAAGTTTCATTTTATAAAATTAAGGAGCAAAATATGTCACAAAGAGCATGGCTTAGTAAAAAACTCTCTAGTGGAAAAATTTTATGTCAGGCGTGTGCGCATGTGTGTAAGCTTGATGAGGGTGAGTATGGCATCTGTGGGGTGAGAAAGGTTGAAGATGGCGAGCTGAAACTTCTGGTTTATGGACTAGCTGCTGCGGTAAATATTGACCCAGTAGAGAAAAAGCCGATGTTTCACTTTTTGCCAAAGAGTAGAGTCTTCTCAGTGGGAACGGTAGGGTGCAACCTCTCTTGTCAATTTTGTCAAAACTTCGATATATCACAATATCCAAAAGAGCCACCTCACAAGATAGCAGGTCGTGAGTTTCCACCTCAAAAAATCGTAGAAGCTGCACTTGAGCATGGTTGTGAGTCTATCGCCTATACCTATAATGAGCCGATAGTGTTTTTTGAATATACCTATGATACAGCAAAACTTGCACACGCAAAAGGCATAAAAAACATCTATGTCACAAGTGGCTATGAGACAAAAAAAGCTATAGATTTGCTTGAGCCTTATCTGGATGGGATGAACATAGATATTAAAGCTTTTAGGGATGAATTTTACCAAGAGATTTGCGGTGCAAGGCTAAAACCTGTACTTGAAGCGGTAAAGTACGCTCATGAAAAAGGGATTTGGATAGAGATAACAACGCTTCTTATTCCTGGTAAAAATGATTCTGATGAAGAGATAAGAGATATAGCAAAGTTTATAGCAAGTCTTGACAGATCTATACCGTGGCATCTCTCAGCATTTCATCCAACCTATAAGATGCTAGATGTTCCTCGAACTCCAGAATCAACTCTACTTCGTGCTTACAAGATTGGTCAAGAAGAGGGGCTGAAATATCTCTATATCGGCAATGTCGATAATGGGGATTATGAATCTACCTATTGCCCAAGCTGTAAAAACAGAGTTATTGATAGAAGTGGCAATATTGGACAATTTGTAACAAATGAGCTTGACGGTGATGGTAAGTGCCCACATTGTGGCTACTCCCTAGAGGGAGTGTGGCATTAGTCTTTGATATCTTTTTCTTGTACTCTGTCTCTTATCTTTGAGACTAAGATATAAAAAAGAGGGATAAAGAGTATTGCTAGGAATGTTGCTGCTAGCATCCCACCGATAACTCCTGTTCCTATGGAGTGACGGCTCGCCGCTCCTGCACCACTGCTTATTGCTAAAGGAATAACACCTATTGTAAAGGCTAAAGAGGTCATGATAATAGGGCGTAAGCGAACTTTAGCAGCGTCAAGTACAGCATCAACGAGCTTCATCCCTTGCTTTCTTTTTTGCATCGCAAACTCAACTATCAAGATAGCATTTTTAGCACTAAGTCCAGCAAGAACAAGTATCCCTATTTGGAAGTAGATATCATTTTCAAGACCTCTTACATGGTTAGCAACAGCAGCTCCAAAAATAGCAAATGGAACAGAGAGGATAACAGCTATTGGCATTAGCCATCTCTCATATTGAGCCGCAAGTATTAGGTACAAGAAGATGATACCAAAGATAAATGCTAGATTTCCAGCACTTGTTATCTGCTTCTCTTGATAAGCGGTACCTATCCAGCTAATGCTATAACCCTCTGGTAGAACTTCATTTGAGACCTCTTCTATAACCCTCAGAGCATCTCCAGAACTGTATCCTAAAGATGCTTGACCTGAGACTTTAGCAGCGTTAAATAGATTGAATCTCTCTACCAAATCAGCCCCAAAACTTTGTTTTAGTGTTATAAATGAGCTAAGAGGGATCATCTCTCCCTTAGCACTTCTTACAAAGATTTTCTCTAAATCTGCAGGGTTTTTTCTAAAAGACTCTTGAGCTTGCATATTTACCATATAGGTTCTACCTAAGAGGTTAAAATCATTTACATAAAAACTTCCAAAAGTTGCATTTAGCGTTTGGTAGATTTCATCAATATTTACGCCTTTTGATTTTGCTTTTGCAGTGTCTAGCTCTATGCTGTATTTAGGAATAGAGGTGTTTAGCGTAGTTCTCATCCCCTCTAATTCTGGTCTAGCATTTGCCTTTTGGATAATCTCATTTACATACTTTTGTAAATCATGTAGGCTAGCCCCTGTTCTGTTTTGAACATACATCTCAAATCCGCCAGATATTCCCATCCCTCTAATTGGAGGAGGAACAATACCAAAAGAGAAACCATCACTTGTTTGTGAGAGTTTTTTACTTATGTTTGAAGCGATGTAGGCTGCACTTTGAGTTGGTCCTTCTCTCTCATCCCAAGGTTGAAGTTTTAAAATAGTAGCTGCAGCATTTGTTCTATTTGCACCTGTTGCAAAGTCAATCCCGATAAACTGAATAATATTTTTTATATTTTGTCTATCTTTAGAAGCTATATCATAGACCTCTGAAGCGAGAGCTTCTGTTCTTTGTAGTGACGATGCTGGAGGGTTGTAGCTAAATACAAAAACAGTCCCTTTATCTTCGATTGGAACGAGTCCAGTTTTTAGACTTGTAAAGAGGTCAAATGTTATATAGAGAAGTCCGCCAAAAAGTAGCATGCTTAAAAAAGCGTAGCGGATAGTTAGCTTTAGCGCGTTTGAATAACCTCTTGTTGCAGCTTCAAAAAAGCTGTTAAACCATTTGAAAAAGTATTTTGGCTCTTTATGTGTCGGCTTTAAGAGTAGGGCACACATTGCAGGTGTAAGAGTAAGTGCTACAAGTCCTGAGATAGCCAGAGAGATAACGATGGTTACGGCAAACTGTCTATACATCTCTCCACTAAGACCTCCTAAAAATGCGACTGGAAGAAAAACAGCTGAGAGCACTAAAACGATGGCAATAAGAGCGCCAGATACCTCTTGCATAGCTTTTATAGAAGCATCCCTTGGAGTGAGCCCCTCTTTTATGTGCCTCTCAACATTTTCTATAACAATAATTGCATCATCAACAACTATCCCGATGGCTAAAACAAGCCCAAAAAGAGTGAGTAGGTTGATACTAAAGCCAAGCACATACATACCAGCAAAAGCACCAATGATAGATACAGGAACGGCTAAAAGAGGGATAAGCGTAGCTCTAATATTTTGCAAAAACAAAAATATGATAAGGGCTACTAAGATGATGGCTTCTATAAAGGTCTTAATAACCTCATTTATCGATATCTCAACAAAGTCAGTAATATCATAAGGGATGATATATGTAACATCTTCAACGAAGTCTTTACTTATGTCCTCTATGACTTTACGAACCTCTCTTGCTGTCTCTATGGCATTTGCGCCACTTTGTAAAAATATAGCAACGGGTACTGCAGGAGAGCCATTGATCTTGTTTTCTCTATCATAGTTTTGAGAGCCAAGCTCTATAGTTGCAACATCTTTAAGTTTTAGTGAGCTTCCATCTTCATTAGCTTTTATGATAATCTCTGAGAATTGTGATGGTTCGTTAAATCTTTGCGGTGTCTCTATGGTGTAGGTAAACATCTCTTTGTTTGAAATCGGATTTGAGGAGAGTTTTCCAGCAGCATATTGCTCATTTTGTTCTCTTATTGATTTTACTAAATCGCTAACAGTCAGAGAGTATTTTTTAAGTTTTGAAGGATCTATCCAGACTCTCATTGAGTAGTCTTTGGCACCATAGATAACTACATCACCAATCCCCTTAACCCTCTTTAAATCATCTACTATATTTAACAGAGCATAGTTTGATAAAAAGCTAACATCTCGAGTCTGTTTTGGAGAGCTTAAGATGATGACTTGAAGCATATCAGGGGAACGCTCATATACTCTAACACCCTGTCTTTGAACCTGCTCAGGTAGTCTTGAGAGAGCTGCTTGGACACGATTGTTTACATCTATCTTTGCGTCATCAGGATCTGTTCCAACTTCAAAAAATATACTTATACTAAGTGAGCCATTATCAGCAGCGATAGAGCTCATATAGATCATATCTTTAGCGCCATTTATCTGCTCTTCAAGAGGGGCTGCAACAGTCTTTGAGATAGTCTCAGCACTTGCACCTTGATAAGAAGCGGTCACTACAATCTGTGGCGGAATAACTCTAGGATACTCTCCAATAGGTAAAGAGCGCATAGCGATAACACCAGCCAAAACGATAAGTATCGAGATAACAGATGCAAAAACGGGTCTCTTTATAAAAAAATTAGAAAACATCTAGTTACCCTTTTGGATTGTAACTTTTGAGTTTGGTCTTAGCTTTGCGATATTGTTTATAACAATCATCTCACCCTCTTCAATCCCATCTTCTACATAAGCGATACCGTCTTGCACCTGCACGCTATTTATCGGTTTCATAGATGCTACTCCATCTTTTATAACATAAACAACAGTTGCATCTTGAGTTTTGATAAGAGCTTTTTGAGGGACTTTTGCAACACGATCATAGCTAAGTCCAGCTATCTCTATCTCTGCATAAGAGCCTACTATTAGCTCCCTATCACTATTTTGAAATTTTGCTCTTAGTTGTAGAGTATCTGTCTTGGCATCTATCTTAGGTGAGATAAAATCAATCTCTCCTATGTATTTTTTTGCACCAACACTTAAGTTAACTTTTGAACCATTTTTGATTTGAGAAAGATACTTTGAGACATCACTACTTGGCAGTGAGAAGTGTGCATAGACTGGGTCTTGTGCTGTTATCGTAACTAACATAGCACTATCTTCGCCAGCCTCCACATAAGAGCCAATATCGTTAGTTCTCATCCCAATTATGCCACTAATAGGTGCTTTTATAGTTGTATAGTCAAACTTGATTTGGGCATTTTGAAGTACTGCCTTTGCTTTTGTTACCTCCGCTTTTGCATCTTCATAAGTATAAAAAAGGTCATCCCGCATAACTGCAGAAATAGCATTGTTTTTAAAAAGGTACTCATTACGAGTCCAATCTTTATGTGCCTTATTGAAGTTTGCTTCTGCTTTTAAAAGAGATGCCTTAGCTTCATTTAAAGTTGCCCCATACTCATCTTTTTGGATTTCATAGAGAGTATCACCTTTTTTTACAAAAGAGCCTTCTTGAAAATTCTTACTTAGGAGCACTCCACTTACTCGTGCAACTATATCAACCTCATTAAAAGGTTTAAGCAGAGTAGAGTAACTATTTGAAACAGGAGCACTCTCAAACTTAACAGTATAAACCTCTACCGCTATAGGAGGCTTTTGAGCCGCTTGTGGAGCTTCTTGGGTCTTTTTCTTATCATCACAACCAACTAAAAATAGAGATAATATCACCGTTAAAAAAACTAAATTTCTCATCTACAAAACTCCTTAATATCTTTTCCACTAAAATAAATCAACTCTGCTTTTCTAACTTCAAGCTCATAAATGGCTCTTTTACTATCTCTTAGTGCATTGTACTTCTCACTAAGCGCTAAAAGATAGGCAACATTATCAATAGTTTTGTTCTCATACTTAAACTTTATAAGCTTAAATGCCAAAGATGCAGCCTCGGCAACTGCTTGTGTTGACTTCACTTTCTCTTGTGCAATTAAGAGTGATCTTTTTGCTAGCCTATACTCAACATTTGCTTTATCTTTTTCGTACTCTAAGATTGACTTTTTACTTAGATACTCTTGAAGCTTAGACTCATACGCCTTAGTCTTAGCTCCAAAGTCAAAAATATTCCACGATACATTTACCATCGCTATATTTTGGTTCTCCACTAAAAAGCCACTCTTTAGAGATTTGTTATCAAAGTAGTAATCAGTGTGGCTTAGAGTGTCATCAAGATATATCAAGGGTCTGTTTTGACTTTTTTCTATATTTGCTTCATATAGCATGGAAGCAGCTTCGTATTCAAGAGCTTTTAAATCTGCCCTTAAAATCTCTTCTTGCTCTATTGGGAGCGTTATTGTTGTAAATCCATCAAGATGCTCAACCCTCTTAGAGATATAGTACTCTAGGGTGTGAGTCACCTCTAATCTCTTTAGCTCTATCTCTTGAAGTAAAACTAGAGTATTTTTTACTCTTGAGTCGATCTTAGCAACTTCATCTTTTGTGATAGTACCAGCCTCATAAAAAAACTCAACACGCTTGAGCTCCTCTTTTAACTGCTCTATAGCCTGTGAGGTTGCTTCCCTATCAGCTTCAAGCCCAAGATACTCAAAATAGAGCCTTGTAACATCAAGCGAGATGGTGTTTTTAGTCGCCTCTACACTACTTTTACTAGAATCAATTGAGGATTCTAACTGTCTATACAAGTTGCTTCTTTTATCACCATCATAAAGTGTATATCTTATAGATGCTTGAGCTTTAAGTGTGTTTTGCGCAATATTTGGTGTCTCTTTAGAAGCGTTTTGATAGTTGGCTCCTATATCTATAGTAGGAAGATATGAACTTTTAGAACTCTCATAGAGTAGCTCTTTAGAAGTTAATAAATGCTGGGCCGACTTTACAAGCTTGTTGTTATGAGATAGTTCTAGTAACTCATCTAGTGAGTAAGAGTAGAGAAAAATGGGCAAGCAGAGTAGTGGTAAAAAAAATTTCATCTAGTCTTCTTTATTAATAATTTTAGGAAATGTTATCGAAAAAACTCTTAATCGTGTCTTCCTAGAAAGGTATAACAGTAACATAATTTAGTGGTTTTGTTTTAACCCTTCTTTGGTTATGATGGAGTATTGGATGCTCTGAACAATTATTAAGTTGGATCCTGAATCAAGTTCAGGATGACGATTTGTTCAAGATGACGCACGTCCCGTCATTCTGTGTCCCGTCGCCACTCTGTGCTTGACACGGAATCTAGTTTTTGGATTAGAGAGAGGGTTCTATTGTTATTTTAAACTTTACAGAGGGGTTGAAATATGATTCGTTTACTTTTTCTATCCCTATAGTTATTGCCTTTAGCCTCTCCAGTCTCGCCTTTTTTATTTTGGTGATGAGACTATTTTTAAGTTCCAAATCTACCAAAGTGCTCTCAAGAGCCGATGAACTCATAGGCGCAGATGCAGAGGTTGTGGATATTAGAGAAAAAGGATACCTAGTACATTGTCATGGTGAGACATGGAGTGCGACAAGTGAGAGTAAACTCTCCATCGGACAGAGTGTAGAAGTTGTTGAGCTTTTAGGGCTCATCTTAAGAGTTAAACCAACAAAGGAGTAGAAAATGTTTTTTGATATAAATATAGCCTTACTATATATGGTGATTTTTTTAATCATCTTTTTAGCTGCATCTATTCGCGTTTTGCGAGAGTATCAGCGGGCGGTTATCTTTACGCTTGGAAGATATACAGGAACAAAAGGGCCAGGGCTCATTATTTTGGTTCCATTTATTCAGCAGATGGTAAGAGTTGACCTTCGCACAATCGTCCTTGATGTACCCACTCAAGATGTTATCTCACGAGATAATGTCTCCGTTCAAGTCAATGCCGTTGTATATTTTCGTGTGGTAGAGCCAGAAAAAGCGATTATTCAAGTGGAAGATTTTCATGATGCTACAAGTCAGCTTGCACAAACAACCTTGCGTTCAGTCCTTGGCGGGCATGAACTAGATGAGATGCTAGTTGAGAGAGAGCGACTAAACTATGATATACAAGAGATTTTAGATAAACAAACAGATGCTTGGGGGATTAAAATCTCAAATGTCGAGATTAAACATATAGATCTTAATGAGAGTATGGTAAGAGCTATCGCAAAACAGGCTGAAGCAGAGCGTGAACGCCGAGCAAAAGTTATCAATGCAAAAGGAGAGGTTGAAGCGAGCGAAAACCTACTCTTAGCTGCTGAGATGCTAAGTAAAAATGATCTAGGTATCCAACTGCGTTATCTCCAAACCATGAGCGATATCTCAAGTGATAAGACAAATACGATTGTTTTTCCATTTCCAACAGATTTTAGTAAGTTTTTTAAGGGTGCTATGAAAGAGTAGATGTTTATGACTCTAAGTTTTTTTGATATTTTAGATGCGGTGGTGCCGGCACGAGGATTTGAACCCCGGGCCTGCTGATTACAAATCAGCTGCTCTAGCCAACTGAGCTATGCCGGCGAAAATAGAGTGCAATTTTAGCTCATTAACCTTTAGTAAAACTGATTTTATGTACAATCTGCCCTATGAAAAGAGAAATAACAGCAAAAACATTTACCCCTATATATGATGAACTTGAAGATAGATTGAGATTTGTAGTAAATTATCAAGATATTCAAAATAGAGTTGATTTTATGATAACAAGAAGTTTTATTGTAAATCTTATCTCCACTGCCGAAGAGTTTATAGCAAAACATTACGCTACTACTGATTTTCAAAGTGTGCCAACACAAGAGAATAAAAAAAATTCACAAAATCAAAAAAATGAGCAGAGCGAAGAAAATATAGATAATGTTATATCAAAAACAGATAGTGTAAATCTAGAGCTTCTAAAAACGAGTGAAGAGCTCCTACTAGAGGTAAATTTTTCCTTCGACATAAATTCAAAACACACCCTTTTAACCCTAAGTTCTAAAAATATAACAGCCAAAGCTGATTTAGACGGCTTTATGCTTATGCAGGTGTTTCGAGTACTCAAATCTTCCATGCCTTTCATAAAATGGGGAATATCCTACAATTTTTAGACATTCAAACCATATTTTAAATTCAACTCTCTCCTTAATCCAAAAGCTAGATTCCGTGTCAGCACGGGATGACGGGATAAACTATTTGAAATGACTATGACACCAATTAAAATATGCTTAAATGGTGTCGGAGTTATTTAATAAGCCCTTAAGTTTTATTTATATACAATTCACCTCGAGAGTAAGTTAAGGAACTGATTTGGCACGAAAAGTTAGGATTTTTGTTGAAGATTCCCCGCAACATGTGATGCTAAAGAGTTTGGATAAGCTTGCTATTTTTAAAGACGAGTCAGACTATAGGGCATTTGTAGATATCCTAAAGGAGTCTAGCGCAAACAATGATTTGGCGGTTCATGCTTATGTTTTGCTACCGCATATATTTGAGTTTTTGGCTACTCCCTCAAACGAAGATGCTTTGTCAAGGTTTATGCAGAGTATAGGTAGAAAATATGTCGGTTATTTTAACAAAAAATACAACCGCACAGGGACTATTTTCCAAGGTAGATATAAATCTTCATTAGTTGAAGATAAAAAGTATCTTTTTGATGTGATGCTATATATAGAGAAGATGGCTTCAAAAGAGCATCTTTTTAGTAGTATTCATAAAAATCTTTATGGAAAAAAAGATGAGATTGTCTCTTATCATAGTCTATACAAAAAACTCGGCTTTACAGATGAGCAAAGAGTGCAAAAGTATAGGGAGTTTTTCAACTCTGCAGTTGATTATGAGAGAGTTGATTTCATAGCTATGTGTCTGCAAAAACAGAGCGTAACTGGTAGTGAGGATTTTATAAAAAACCTCGAAAAAATTGTAGGATTCTCTTTAGCCCTAAAGCCAAGAGGCCGCCCTAAAAAAGAACAGATAAAAAAAGGAAAAAAAATGTACAAAAATTTAACAATACTAGATAAAGAGAAGCATAAAGATCTAAAGATTAACCCTCTAGAAGATCTAAACTTTGCAAAATCAGCAGCGCACATTCCGCTTTTAGCAAACGAAGTAACACAGGTAGGTGCAGCATTTCCAGTTGTCTTTACAGCAGGTGAAATCCCAGAACTTACAGCAATTGTCTCTTTAGGTAGTGAGAGTTTGGCGATTAATGAAGATGGGAAGTGGATAACTTCTTATGTACCTTCATACTTAAGAAAATACCCATTTTCTTTAGCAAGCACAAAAGAAAATCCTGAGCAAAAAGTTATCCTAATAGATGAGGACTCTTCTCTTTTTTCAAAATCAAAAGGCAAGCAACTCTTTAAAAAGGGTGGTGATAAGTCAGAAACACTAGACCATGCAATCAACTTCTTAACATCATATGAGAATCAAATGAGCGTTACTCTAAATGTTGCAAAACTCATCTCTGAGAGTGGAATCCTTGAAGAGAGGGAGATATCTGTAGGCGAGGGCGAAGAGAAAAAAGTTTTAGTAAATGGTTTTAAAGTAGTTAACCGTGAAAAACTAAACGCTCTAAGTGATGATATCTTAGCAGACTGGGTAAGAAAAGGGATCATGACGATGATAGATGCACATATAAAGTCACTAGACAATATCCAAACTCTTTTTGAAATAGCACAAAGAAGACAGAGTTAAGTAGCGATAGTTTGCACTAAAGAGGAGATCTTCCCTCTATGGTGCGTAATCCATATATTTAAAAAGGAATCCTATGGCAAACAGACCATCAAAGGAAAAAAATAAAAAGCTATCCGAACTAAAAGAGGCAATTCTAAAATCGAAAAAATCGTTTTTAGCAGTAGGTTTTTTTAGTTTGTTTGTAAATATTCTAATGCTTGTTCCACCTCTATACATGTTACAACTATATGATAGAGTAATAACAAGTAGAAGTGAAGATACTCTTATCATGTTAACTCTGATAGTTGTTTTCTTATTTATAATAATGGCACTTTTAGAGGTTGCAAGATCTCGTTTACTTGTAAAAGTTGGAAATAAACTCGACAGCCTACTGAGCCAAAGAGTCTTTGACTCAGTGTTTGAGCTTGCACAAAAGTATCCAGGAAAAGCTTCTTCTATGCCGCTAAATGACCTTACACAAGTAAGACAATTTATGACAGGCAATGGGCTGTTTGCATTTTTCGATGCTCCATGGATTTTTATATATATAGCAGTGTTGTTTATGTTTCACCCCTTATTTGGTTACTTTGCTATATTTGCGGCGATTGTTTTAGTTGCTCTTACGATTATAAATGAGTACTCAACAAAACAAAAATTAGGTGAAGCAAATGCACTTAGCCGCTCATCGAGTGCTTTTGTAGATGCCAATCTAAGAAATGCAGAGATAGTTCACGCTATGGGTATGAAAAATAGTATCCGTAAAATTTGGGAAGAGAGACATTTTGGTTTTTTAAATGCACAAAACGATGCAAGTAATAGTGCAGGAATCTTCTCAAACCTTTCAAAAAGTTTGCGTATGCTTTTTCAGTCGCTCATCCTTGGACTAGGTGCTTACTTGGCTATTCATGGGGAAGTTACTCCGGGAATGATGATTGCAGGATCTATCATTATGGGTAGAGCATTAGCTCCACTAGATCTTATTATTGGTAGCTGGAAAGGATTTAGTAGTGCTAGGACTTCATTTTCTAAATTAGAAGGGCTCCTAGAAGAGTTTCCAAAAGACAAAGAGTATATGCAACTTCCAGCTCCACAAGGAGAGGTCTTACTAGAGGGTGCGGTTGTTGTTCCACCAGGGGCGGCGCAACCTTCACTAAGAGGCATCTCTATGATGATTCAAAAAGGTGATGTAGTTGGGATTATCGGGCCAAGTGCTGCAGGTAAATCCTCTCTTGCGAGGGTTATTTTGGGACTTTGGCCGCTAGCAGCTGGTAAAGCAAGACTAGACAAAGCTGATATTTTTCAGTGGGACAAGCCAATTTTAGGGCAATATATCGGTTATCTGCCTCAAGATATTGAGCTTTTTGAGGGGACTATCTCTCAAAATATATCAAGATTTGGTGAGCTAGACTCCCAAAAGGTCGTAGATGCTGCGCAAAGAGCGGGCGTTCATGAGATGATACTAAGACTTCCTGATGGTTACGATACTAAAATCGGCGCAGGTGGAGCAACTCTCTCAGGTGGTCAAAGACAAAGAATAGGGCTTGCAAGAGCTATCTATAATGACCCTGTTTTAGTTGTCCTAGATGAGCCTAACTCAAATCTCGATGATGTTGGAGAAGCAGGACTTGTAAATGCAATCAACTACTTAAAGCAGATAGGCTCTACGGTAATTATCATTACACATAGACCAAGTATTCTTCAAGTAACAAACAAGATAGCAGTTATAAAGCAAGGTGCCTTAGAACTATATGGAAACACAAATGAAGTGTTAGCACAGTTATCTAAAAATGCACAACAAGCTCAGGCACAAAATGCTCCAGCAGCACAGCCTCAGCCGACAAAAGGTGCACCTAAGATATCACTCAGTAAGCCTGATAATGGAGGAAAAATATGAACGAAGAGATAAAGATGCCATCTACAGATGCTTCTAAAGTCATTAGCTTTGGCCTAATGGTCGTTTTTTTACTCCTTGGAGGGTTTGGCATCTGGGCAGCGTTTGCTCCACTTGCAGAATCCTCTGTAGCAGTCGGTAAAATTTCAGCAGACTTAGACAAAAAAACCCTTCAGCATCTAGAGGGTGGAGTCATAGAGGACATCTTAGTAAAAGATGGTGATGAAGTAAAAAAAGGTGACCTTCTTTTAAAACTAAGAGATGTTCAAATAAAGAGTCAGCTAGATATCTATAAAACACAGTATGATGATGCTTTGGCGCTCTATGCTAGACTTGTAGCGCAAAGAGACTCTAAAGATAGCGTAGTCTATCCTGATGAGTTAAAAAACGAAAGTATTAAACAAGAGCAAGACAACATCTTTTATACAACTAAAAAGACGATAGAAGATGAGAAAATCATCTCACAAAACAGAGTTGTGCAGCTAGAAAATCAGATAGATGGACTAAACTCACTGCTTCGCGCTAAAAAGTCTCGACTAGAGTCTATAAAAGATGAGACTTTGGAGTGGGAAGATCTATATAGACAAAAGCTAGTTGACAAGCTTAAAATTAGAGAGTTAAATAGAGAGCAAAACACGATTGAGGGAGATATCTCTCAAACCGAATCAGAGATAGCAAAACTAGCAGAAGCTATCAATGAGACGAAAAATCAACAGCTCCTTAGAGAAAAAGAGTTTACTAAACAGACACTAGGTGAGCTTGTTCAAGCAAAGTCGATGCTCTTTGATTTCAAATCAAAAATTGCATCTGTTGAAGATACACTCTCGCGAACAAATATTGTTGCACCAATTGATGGCACTATTGTAGGACTAAATCTTCATACTATTGGTGGTGTAGTCTCACCAGGAAGAGATATACTCCAAATTATCCCACAAAATTCAGAGCTTATAGTTGTAGCACAAGTGCAAATTTCTGATGTTGATAAGGTCAAAGTAGGACTTATGGCTGATATAAGATTTTCAGCCTTTAACACAAGAAATACGCAGGTTATAGAGGGAAGAGTTATCCACATCTCAGCAGATAGTTTTGTTGATGAAAAAACAGGCGTGCCATACTATGAAGCGAAGATAGAAGTAAGTAAAAGTGGGAAGATTCAGCTTGTAGAGTACGGATTTGAGCTAGTCTCTGGAATGCCTGCAGAGGTTATGATAAAGATCTCAGATAGAACAGTTCTTAGTTACTTAGTAAAACCATTTATGGAAATGCTCGCGAGGGGCTTCAATGAAGAGTAACAGATATATCCTCCCATTATCCCTTTGTGCCCTTTTATACGGCACTCTAAGTGCTGAAGTTCTCAACTTCTCAGGAGCCTATGGGCTTGCTCTTGAGAACGCAAACCATATTCGTTCATCTATCTATGTTGCTGAAGCAGAAAAAGAGAAGATTAACCAAGAAAATGCGCAACTCTATCCGCAAATAAATCTATCTGCATCTTATAAAAAGACAGAGTATGAGACCAACCCTACAAAAAACATCATAAGGCAAGGTCTTATAACGGGGACAGTAACAGCAAGACAAACTATCTACAATTCAGAAGTTTTCTCAAGAATAGATATGCAAGAGCAAAGAAGCAAATACTCAGATGTAAAGGTGGAGTATGAGAAAGAGGCGCTAGCACAAGAGCTCTTTAAAACCTATCTTGACATCTTAAAATCACACAACAAGATAAAGCTTTTAGAGTCTTACCTTGAGTACAACAGATCTAAACTAGAAGAGCTAAGTAAAAAGTTTGCTATGGATCTCTCCAACAAGATGGATCTACTTCAGATGCGAGTTGAGTATAACTCTGCCGTGATAGAGCTTGACAAGGAGAAGAAGCTTTTAAAAGTTTATGACCTTAAGTTTAAACACTATATCGGAGATATTGCTTATGAGCTGCCAACTATTGAGTCTGATAAGATTCTACTAGGGACTATAGAGCAGATGAAAGAGCAGGTTAATGGTGAGAAAAACCTAGAAAAAAGCTTACGTGTAAAACAGGCTGAAGCTGCACTTGAAGTGAGCAAATCAGAGGTAGAAAATGCAAAAAGCGGACATATGCCAACGCTCAGTTTTGATGCTGGATATAGTATCTACGACACTGACACTCCAACCGTAGAAGCTCCTTACAATACAGTGAAATATGCGATGCTCAGTCTAAACATACCCATCTATGGTGGTGGCTATGTCTCATCAAAAGTTGACTCATCAAGACTTATGACAAGAGCTGCAAATGAGGATTTACAAAGTGCTAAAAAAGAGGTTCAAGTTCTTTATGATGAGTATCTTGCCATCTTTGATGCATCCTCACAATCAGTAGAGATGTATAAAAATGCCTTAGAATCTGCAGAGCTATATCTTGAATCCATAGATCAAGGTTACGCGTATGGATTAAAAAGTATCATAGACTTAAATGATGCAAAAAATAAGCTAAATGAGGTAAAATACAAATACGTAGAAAATTTATACTCTTTGGTAGATTCATATATAGGCTTGTTGATGGTAACAAACAATTTTAAAGAGTTAAATCTTTTAGACAAATTAGTAGAGTGAGATTAATGATGAAAAAAGCGATAATAACTGGTGTTACAGGGCAAGATGGTGCTTATTTAGCAGAGCTACTTTTAGAAAAAGGTTATGAGGTCTATGCAACATATAGAAGAACTTCCTCAGTTAATTTTTGGCGTATAGAAGAGCTAGGTATTGAGAACCATCCAAACCTTCATCTAGTTGAGTATGACTTAACAGATCAAGCAAACAGCGTTAGAATGGTAGCAGAGATAAAGCCAGATGAGATTTACAACCTTGCGGCGCAGAGTTTTGTGGGTGTCTCATTTGAGCAACCACTTGCAACTGCACATATCACTGCACTAGGATGCGTACACCTTCTTGAAGCTATCCGCATAGTAGATAGAAATATCAAGTTTTACCAAGCAAGTACTTCAGAGATGTTTGGTTTAGTCCAAGAGATTCCTCAAAAAGAGAACACACCTTTTTACCCTAGAAGTCCTTACGGCGCAGCAAAACTTTACGCACACTGGATGGTGGTAAACTACAGAGAGTCTTACGATATCTTTGCATCTAGCGGCATACTCTTTAATCATGAATCGCCTCTAAGAGGAAAAGAGTTTGTTACTCGTAAGATAACAGATAGCGTAGCCAAAATCAAACTCGCAAAACTAGAGTGTTTAGAGCTTGGAAATATGGATGCTAAAAGAGATTGGGGCTATGCAAAGGACTATGTAGAAGCGATGTACTTAATGTTACAAGCTCCAAAATCAGATACATATGTAGTAGCTACAAACAGAACCGAGACGGTAAGAGATTTTGTAACTATGGCATTTAAAGCAGCAGGAATCGAACTCGAATATAGCGGCAAAGATGAAAATGAAATAGCAAAAGACAAGGCAAGTGGTAAAATAGTTGTGAGAGTAAATCCAAAGTTTTACCGTCCAGCTGAAGTAGATCTTCTTATAGGAAACCCACAAAAAGCAAAAGATGAGTTAGGCTGGGAGCCAAAATGCAAGCTCGAAGAGCTATGCGCGATGATGGTAAAAGAGGACTTAAGACGAAATGAGATAGGTTATAGTTTCTAACAGTATGAAAAAAAAAGTCCTTATAACAGGTATAGACAGCTTTAGCGGTACTCACCTCTCCTCATATCTTCAAAAGTTAGGATATGAAGTTTGTGGTACCTCCTTGTTTGACAGCGGTGCTAAAAAATATAGATGCGACATCACAAACAAAGCAGATATTATAAAAGTTCTTATGGCTTGCGAGCCTGATTATCTCATTCATCTAAGTGGCATCTCCTTTCCCGCGCATGACAAGCATGAAGATTTTTACAAGGTAAACACTATAGGCACGCTAAATATCTTAGATGCTCTTATAGAACTTAACCTTAACCCGACAAAGATACTCCTAGCAAGCAGTGCCACGCTCTATGGCAACCAAGGTTTAGAAATTCTTGATGAAACACTCTGCGTTAAACCAACAAACCACTATGGAGCTAGTAAGTATGCTATGGAATCCCTAGCAGCCAACTACTTTACTAAGTTAAATATCATCATAACGCGACCCTTTAACTACACAGGCGCAAACCAACAAGAGCACTTCTTAATCCCAAAAATAGTAAAACACTTTAAAGAAAAAAAGAGAACTATAGAGCTAGGAAACTTAGAAATAAGTAGAGAGTTTAACGACATCGACTATGTTTGTGAAGTTTATAAGAGACTCCTTGAATCCTCCCTCTCTTCAGAAGTTTTTAATATCGCTTCAAACAGAGGCATAAAACTTTTAGATGTTATAGATATGATGAATGAACTCTCAGGCTACAAGATAGAGGTTAAAATTAACCAAGATTTTGTAAGAAAAGGGGAGATAAAAAATCTTACTGGCTCTTGTGAAAAACTCTTTAAAGCCATAGGTGAAGTAGAACAAAAACCTTTTAAGCAAACACTCCAAGAGATGCTTGATGCTTAAAATAAAAAAGGCACTTTAGTTGAGAGTAGCAATAGTTCATGATTGGCTCGTAACAGATGCAGGGGCGGAAAAAGTCCTCAAAGCGCTACTTGATATCTATAGAGATGCAGATATATTCTCACTCGTTGATTTTTTAAGCCAGAGAGACAGAGACAATGTCCTTGGTGGCAGATTTGCAAAAACCTCATTTATTCAAAAGCTCCCCTTTGCAAGAAAACACTTTAGAAGTTACTTTATTCTTTTTCCATTAGCTATAGAGAGTTTTGATCTGAGCAAATATGATTTGATTATTAGTAGCTCTTGGGCAGTTGCCAAGGGAGTAAAAAAACACGCAAACCAACTCCATATATCCTACTGCTACACACCAATCCGCTATGCATGGGATCTGTACGATGAGTACACAGCATCTCTGCCTCAACCTAAAAAACTCTTTGTTAAAGCCACTCTTTCATATATTAAAAAGTGGGATATAAAAACACTACATAGAGTTGATCATTTTATAGCAGACTCCATCTTTGTACAAGAGAGAATCAAAAGAACATACAACAGAGACTCAACAGTTATCTATCCACCAGTCGATACCAAAAACTATGCGTACGAGCCAAACAAAGAAGATTTTTATCTTACAGCTTCGAGATTAGTTCCATACAAAAAAACAAAACTCATTGTAGAGGCATTCAATGAGATGCCAGATAAAAAACTAGTTGTTATAGGAAGTGGTGAAGAGTTAAAAGCCATAAAAGAGATAGCAAAAACAAATATTTCAGTGCTTGGGTATCAGGAAAAAGATGTGTTAACACACTATATGCAAAGAGCAAAAGCTTTTGTATATGCTGCAGTTGAAGACTTTGGTATAGTTCCCATTGAAGCAATGTCATGTGGAACTCCAGTTATCGCTCTTGGTAAAGGAGGCACAGCAGAGACGGTCATAGATGGAGTAAATGGAGTACATTTTAAAAAACAAACAAAAGAAGATATCATAGATGCTCTTTGCAGATTTGAGAGCCAATCCTTTGACTTAGCATCTATCTCAAGAGATGCTAAGGTTTACAACACAAAGAGATTTCAAGAGGAGATACAAGAGTTTATAAAGAGTTTTGAAGTATAATCAGCCTTATGAATAGTTCAAAATTTAACCCTTTTTCTTACCTACTTAGCTCTTTACTTATTGCGGTTGATTTTTTTGCACTCTATATATCCTTTACACTTCTAGCGCGTAAAGAAGCCACAACTCTCGATATATCACACTACCTTTGGATTTTTGCTTTTATACTCTTAGCCTTTGGTGTGCAGAAGATATATACACTTCGGTATGATTTTTGGAGTGATGCACTAAGGGCGCTTAAGGGTTTTTTCTTCTCCTTTTTTGCAGTTTTTACTATTATCTCTCTAGCCGAAGTTTTTGACAGCTACTCAGTAGATTTTTTATTAAAATTTTTTATACTCTCCATCTTTACAACACTCCTTCTAAAAAGAGTGTCTAAAAAACTTTTATTTAAACTTGATATCTTTAAGCTTAGAGTAAAGGTAGTCGCAGATAAGCAAAACTATAAAATCATCACCGAAGAGATAGAAAATAACTGGTATTTTGGTTATAAAGAAGATGATAAAGATTATGATCTTCTCATTATCTCCTCACGCGGATTTGAGTTAGATGAACTCCAAGATAAAGTCAAAGAGTACTCCCGAACCACAAAAGATATCTTTATCGTCCCATATCTAGACTATTTGGATTTCTCACACGCAACAATTATGGACTTCTCAAACATTAGATTTTCAGCCATTCACATCCAAAACAGACTCCTAAGTGCTAAAAATATATTTATAAAATCCCTTTTTGAAAAGAGCATCACACTTCTACTTCTACCCTCTGCGCTCATCTTGCATCTCTTTATCTTTATGCTTATTAAAAGAGACTCACAAGGAACGATTTTTTTCAAGCAAAAAAGATTGGGAAAAAACTCTAAACTCTTTGAGTGTTATAAGTATCGCACAATGCACCAAGACTCTCAAGAGATGCTAGAAGAGTATCTCCTAAAAAACCCAGACGAAGTTGAGTATTACAATAAATTTCATAAGTATAAAAATGACCCCCGCATAACAAAGGTGGGCAACTTTTTAAGAAAAACATCACTAGATGAACTCCCACAATTTTACAACATACTAAAAGGCGATATGAACCTCATAGGCCCAAGACCATATCTGCCACAAGAGCTTAAAGCTATGGGCGAGGACAACAAAAACATCATCCTAAGAGTAAACCCAGGCCTCACAGGCTTATGGCAAGTAAGCGGAAGAAACGAGCTAACATTTAAAAAAAGGGTAGATTTAGATGTCTGGTATATACAAAACTGGTCACTATGGATAGACTTTGTTATCTTTGTAAAAACAACAAAAGTAGTCCTACTAAAAGTAGGAGCAAAATAAAAGAAGCAAACGAGCCTCCAACCCCACCCAACACCCACCTTCAAAAACAAGCTTTCAACCTCGTAACAACCTCTCTCGGAAACGAGGTTTCAACCTCGTACAGTTCTCTCGGAAACAAACTTTCAACCTCGTAACAACCTCTCTCGGAAACGAGGTTTTAACCTCGCCCTAAACCCCAACATCATCATAAACACTAAAAAACCTACCATCCAAACCCAACCCAGCTTTCAACGCATTATTTTCAATATACACATAAACCTTCTCAAAATGCTCTTCATCTCTAATCACCTTATCGTAATAACCACTAGCCCAAAACTTACCAAACCTATTGAGCATAATATTTATATCCACTGCACTTTTTGCCTTTAAAACTTTGATAGTATTTGCTAAAGATTGAGTCTGTTTAAAGAGTATGTGTACATGGTTTGGCATAATTACAAATGAGATCAGCTCATATATAAGAGCGTTATCGGTTTTGAGAAAATTGTACAAATATTTCAATATCTCACCATTTAAATATGCCCCATGTAAAGATTTGTCCAGATGAGTGTCTATCTGGTATTGTTTTATATTAGTTTTTAAATCTTTGTTATTTAGTAGTTGCGCAAGATACACATCAACGCTATCATGAGTTCTAAATGTCACAAACTGATAATAATCAAGCGCGTCAATATGAAATAATTTTTTATATTTTTTCATGTTTTATTTTAGCATGATTAGCAATACAAGGCAAGGTTAAAACCTCGCCTCCAAACAACACACCAAGGAAGCGAGGTTTCAACCTCGTCAAACACACCCCAAGGAAGCGAGGTTTCAACCTCGTCAAACACACCCCAAGGAAGCGAACTTTCAACCTCGTAACAAACTCTCTCGGAAGCGAGGTTTCAACCTCGTCCAATGCAAGGTTAAAACCTTGCCTCCAAACAACACAAACACACCCCTTCGGAAGCAAGGTTAAAACCTTGCCTCCAAACAACACAAACACACCCCAAGAAAACAAACTTTCAACCTCGTAACAACCTCTCTCGGAAGCGAGGTTTCAACCTCGTCAAACACACCCCAAGGAAGCGAACTTTCAACCTCGTAACAACCTCTCTCGGAAGCGAACTTTCAACCTCGTCCAATGCAAGGTTAAAACCTTGCCTCCAAACAACACAAACACACCCCTTCGGAAGCGAGGTTTCAACCTCGTCAATCTCTCTCGGAAGCGAGGTTTATAGACAAATAAGCATCTAAGTGCTAAAATTCCGCATCAAAAAGAGGAACAAAAATGACAAATATTATTTTATGTGGCGGCAGCGGAACAAGACTCTGGCCGATTAGCAGAACACTTATGCCAAAACAGTTCGTAAAACTCTTTAACACTAAGTCTCTCTTTCAACTCACCCTAGAGAGAAATCGCCTCTTTTGCCAAAAAAGCTTTATAGTCTCTAGCACAGAGCAGTATCTCCTAGCCCAAGACCAAACACAAGAGACATCGCTACAAGAAAATCACTCCATAAGCTACCTCTTAGAACCAGCAGCAAGAAACACAGCCCCAGCTATTGCACTCGCATGTATGGCACTAGATAAAGAAGAGATAGTCCTAGTAACCCCCTCAGACCATCTTATAAAAGATGAAAAAGAGTACCAAGCCGTAGTAGCTCGTGCAAAAGAAGCAGCAGAAAAAGACTCACTTGTCACTTTTGGCATAAAACCCACCTTTGCACAAACAGGATTTGGCTACATTGAAGCAGATGGCGAAGATGCGAAGGCTTTTCATGAAAAACCTGACTTAAAAAGGGCAGAGGAGTACCTAAGAGCTGGAAACTACTACTGGAACAGCGGCATGTTCTGCTTCAAAGCTGGAGTTTTCCTGCAAGAACTACAAAAACACTCCCCAGATATCTACCAAGCATCACTACGAGCCTTTAAAAACACTCAGACTCTAGGAAGCGAACTTTCAACCTCATCAAACTCTCTCGGAAGCGAGGTTTCAACCTCGTCAATCTCTCTCGGAAGCGAGGTTTCAACCTCGTCAAACAACGAAGCTAAAGCATCGTCTCCAAACGGAAGCGAGGTTTTAACCTCGTCCAATGCAAGGTTAAAACCTTGCCTCCAAACAACACAAACACACCAAGTAAGCGAACTTTCAATCTCGTACAGTTCTCTAGGAAGCGAGGTTTCAACCTCGTCAAACACACACCAAGGAAGCGAAGTTTCAACCTCGTCAAACACACACCAAGGAAGCGAACTTTCAACCTCGTCAAACACACACCACGGAAGCGAGGTTTCAACCTCGCCCAAAACTATCATCAAAATCAAAAAAGCAGACATGCTAAACATCCCCCAAAACTCCATCGATTACGCAGTTATGGAAAAGTCATCCAAAGTAAAAGTCATCCCCTCAGATATCGGCTGGTCAGATGTAGGAAGTTTTGACTCTCTTTACGAAGAACTAGCCAAAGATGAAAACGGCAACACCCTAAACGAAAACTTTATCCAAATAGACAGCAAAAACAACCTCATATATGGAAACGAGAGAAAAATAGCAACAGTAGATATAGAAGACCTTATCATTGTTGACACAGGAGATGCACTCCTCATCTCAAAAAAAGGCTCCTCCCAAAAAGTAAAAGAGATAGTCCAACAAGTTCGCCAAAACAGTGAACTTCATAACATCCACCTAACAGCACACAGACCATGGGGTTCGTACACAGTGATAGAAGACACTCCAAAGTACAAGATTAAACGCATAGAGGTAAAACCAGGCGGCAGACTCTCACTGCAAAAACATTTCCACAGAAGCGAACACTGGACAGTAGTAAGCGGCACAGCCATCGTAACACTAGGCAAAGAAGAAAAAGCTCTCCGTGCAAACGAGTCCATCTACATTCCTATGGGAGAACTCCACCGCCTCCAAAATGCAGGAAAACTCCCTCTTATCCTTATAGAGACACAGATAGGCGACTACCTAGGCGAAGATGATATCTTAAGAGTAGAAGACGACTACAAAAGAGAAGAGAGTTATTGAAACATATTATTTTACCAACATTTAACTCTATAGCCACTATTTTAACTATGACGCTCATAACTCTACTCATAGCCGCAAATCTCTATAAAAAAACCATAAGTACCATCAAGGATATCATCTAGATGCAAAAGGTACTCATAGATGCACTCTCACTTCTCTCTCCAAAAACAGGCATAGGACGCTACACCTATGAAGTGTCAAAACGCTTGCAGAAGTTGTCTTCAGATAGGTATGAGATATTTTTTAACTATGGTTTTCGTTCACAGGAACTTTACGGACTTCTAGAAGAACAAAAAAATCTAGAACAAAAATCAAAAAAAATCAAAGCAATAATAAAAAAATCTTCTTTCTTAAAAAAACTTGCTAGAAAACTTTATACTTTTATCGCAAAGTTTGATCCGAACATTTATGACTTTTACTGGCAACCAAATTTTATCCCAAACCAAAACATAAAAGCCAAAAAAGTCATCTCAACTATTCATGACTTCTCTTTTAAACTTCAGCCTCATTGGCATCCAAAAGAACGACTAGAACACTTAAACAAAAACTTTAGCACAGTAAAAAAAGCCGACCACATAATCACAGGGTCAAACTTTACAAAACAAGAGATTATTGACTATATGCAAATACCGCAAGACAACATAAGTGTTATTTATCACGGAGTAGACCACAATCTTTATAAACAATATTTAGAAAACGAGTTACAAAAAACAAAAACTAAGTTTGACCTACCGCACAAATTTTTACTCTTTGTAGGTAGCATCGAGCCACGCAAAAACTTACTCACACTTTTAAAGGCATACACTCTTCTTACAAAAGAGCAAAAAGAGGGACTACCACTTATCTTAGTAGGCTTTAAAGGGTGGCAAAACAGAGAAATCATGCAAGAGATACAAAAGAACAAAGAGCACATCCGCTATCTAGGCTATGTAACAGATACAGAACTAGCACACATCTACAATCTTGCCACTATTTTTATTTATCCCTCTCTTTACGAGGGTTTTGGACTTCCACCACTTGAAGCCATGGCATGTGGTACTCCAGTTATAGTCTCAAGCGTAGCATCTCTTCCTGAAGTATGCGGTGATGCTGCCTTATACATAGACCCAACAGACCCACAAGACATAAAAGATAAGATCCTAACTCTTTTAAATGATACAAACTCAAGAGAAGCTCTCTCACAAAAAGCCCAAGCCCAAGCCGCACTTTTTTCATGGGACAAGTCAGCATTAGAACATTTAAAAGTGTTACAAAAGGTTTTAGCAAAATGAAAAAAGTCCTAGAAGTAAAAAACATAACAAAAATTTACAAAATCTATAAATCAAACTTTGACAGACTAAAAGAGATTTTTACAAAAAAAACCTATCAAGGTATCATTGGCATCAAAGTACAAAAAAACTCATAATAAAAAGCAAAGAGATATAATAACCAAAGCCCTAAAAAAATAATTTAGTTTAATTTAATATAGCAAAGAATACAATGTAACTCAAAATTCACAAAAAAAATAGGGTAGGAATAATCATGTCACTTTCAAAAACACAAATATCGCAACTATATGTTTCTATATTTAACAGAGCTTCAGAGAAATCAGGAAGCGAAAATTGGTTAAACTCTGGATATAACACAGACTCAATTGCTATGGCAAATGCTATGTTAGCTACAGATGCTGCTAAAGCGTACTTTGGTTCATCTTTGGACTCAGATGCTGCATTCGTAGAGCATATCTACGCAAACACTCTAAACAAAGGTGGAACTGATGTAGATGCAGAAGGTAAAGCTGGCTGGGTAGAGTTTTTAGAAACTGGTGCATCAAGAGGTGAAATGGTAGCGTTAATGATCGAAGCTATCAAAGAGTACCAAGTTGATGGAGCAAAATACGATACTGCTGATCAAGCTACAAAAGATGCTGCACAACAGTTCGAAAACAGAGTTAAAGTTTCTGACTATACAGCAGATACTTTACAAACTATTGAGATTGATGAGATTGATTCTATATTATCATTTGAGCATGCTTTAAAAGTAACTTCAAACACAGACACAGCTACTGCAGCACTGACTAAAGTAGAAGATTATGCTATACTCAACAATACTACAGCAAGCTATACAATAACAAATGGCACATTAGTCAATAGCGGCTATTCAGATATTATCCTAAAGGATTTTGGGTTCAATGTTGATGGGTTTATCACTGCAGAAGGGCAAACTGCCTCATTTGTAATGTCTGGTACTATAGAACAAGGATTTTCGGTAACAGCAGATGGAGTAACAGATTACATACCAGGTTTTGATTTTCCTGATGTTGTGATTCATGCAAGTGAAGTCTATTATTTTGACAACTATTTACCAACACACAGTTATGTAGATATTCCTGATGTATCAGGCGAGATGAACATGGAAGTTTTATTCATCACTACAGTTGGAACCTTTACAGACCAAACTCATATAACATTTTAACGAAACATCAATAAATAATCAGCTAAAATCGATATCATAATATAAAAATTATTTTTAAAGGATTTAGTTGAAGAATTTATTTCTTTCAGTATGGGCATATAGGTTTTTTATCATTTCATCCATTGTCACAGAATTTCGTTCTCGTTTTGTACGAAGCAAATTTGGTGGCTTATGGATGATTTTACACCCTTTAGCTTTGGTGCTTATCTACGCATTTATTTTATCTCAAATAATGTCAGCAAAACTCCCAGGAGTTGCAAGTCAATATGCTTATCCTATCTATATTCTTTCAGGTATGGTTGGCTGGACACTGTTTTCAGAAATATTTTCAAGATCACTCACCATATTTATTGACAATGCAAACTTACTAAAAAAGATCTCTTTTCCCAAGCTAACCCTTCCCCTTATTACAGTAGGAAGTGCACTCATAAATTTTACACTACTATCTTTGATGATGTTTATAGTTTTTGGATTTTTAGGCCATCTTCCCTATCACGCTCTATATTGGATGCCTTTATTGGTTCTTGTTACAGTAAGCTTAGCAGTAGGACTAGGACTTTTTTTAGGAGTTATAAATGTTTTTATGAGAGATGTAGGGCAGATTATGGCAATCGTTTTGCAGTTTTGGTTTTGGTTAACTCCTATTGTATACATGACCTCGATTATTCCACAAAAGTACCATACACTTTTGATGCTAAATCCCATGAGTGGCATAGTGATGGGATACCACAATGTACTTCTTTACGATAAAGCTCCCGATCTAAACATACTCATTTATCCAACTATATTTGCTCTTTGTAGCATAGTTTTAGCAATGATAATTTTTAAAAAAGCAAATGAAGACATGGCAGATGTTCTATGAGTAGTGTATTAGTAGTAAACAACATTAGTAAATCTTTCAAAGATTATAGCTCAGAGTTTAAGCGTATCTTTTCATGGTTTGGTTTAAACTTTAAACCAATACAAGAGCATCAAATACTCAATCACATCACATTTTCAATAGCAGCAGGTGAAGCTGTAGGAATAGTAGGGCAAAACGGTGCAGGCAAAAGCACACTTCTTAAACTCATAACAGGAACATTAAAACCCTCAAATGGAACTATTCATGTAGATGGACGAATATCCGCCATTCTCGAACTGGGCATGGGGTTTCATCCAGATTTGACAGGTCGTCAAAATGTCTATCACTCAGCTGGTCTTATGGGATATAAAAATACACAAATAGATAGTGTCATAGATGAAATAGCACACTTTGCAGAGATAGGTGAATATTTTGACCAACCTGTTAGAACCTATTCAAGCGGCATGCAGTTAAGAGTGGCTTTTGGCGTAGTAACAGCCTATAGACCTGAAATACTCATAGTAGATGAAGCACTCTCAGTAGGAGATGCTTATTTTCAGCATAAAAGCTTAGCAAGGATAAAAGAGTTCCAAAAACAAGGTACAACTCTTCTTTTAGTATCTCACGATCGTGGAGCTATTCAGACCATTTGCACAAGAGCAATACTTCTTGAAAAGGGAACTATCATAAAAGATGGTAACCCAGAAGAAGTGATGAATTTTTACAACGCTCTTATAGCAGAAAAAGAAAACAACACAATCCAGCAAATAGTAAAAGAGGACAACAAGGTTGAGATTATTTCAGGCACAGGCGAAGCAAAAGTAGTAGCCATATCAATTCTAAATCAAGAAAATGAACCTATAGAGTATATCTCAGTTGCCCAATCAATTACACTCAAAGTAAAAATACAAGTTTTTGAAGATATAAGCCAACTTGTACTTGGATATATGATAAAAGATAGACTAGGGCAACCTATCTTTGGAACAAACACCTTTCACCACGATAATGTTATCACAAATGCAAAAAAAGGTGATTTTTATGAAGTGTTTTTTTGTTTTGATATGAATTTAGGAGTAGGTTCATACTCTATCTCTACAGCGATACACTCACACGATACACATCTTTCAACAAACTACGAATGGAAAGATCAAGCATTGATATTCAATGTACTCAACTCATCAAAAAAAGATTTTGTTGGCACAGCATGGCTCAAGCAAAAAGTAAAGGTAACACATGTCAAGTAAAGATTTTTATAGAGCATTTGAAGATAAACACAGAGGCTCTAGAGAACTAATAACAGAGCGAATTTCAGTATATTTACCACTATTGCTTCTTTTAAAACAACAATACGAACAATCATTAGCCATAGATATAGGATGTGGCAGAGGAGAGTGGCTAGAACTTCTTACAAACCATAACATAAAAGCAAAAGGAGTAGACCTAGACCAAGGGATGCTACAAGCCTGCAAAATTTTAAACCTAGATGCAACATACGCAGATGGAATCGAATATCTCAAAAAACAAGACAACGAAAGTTGCATTGCTATTAGTGCTTTTCATGTAGTTGAGCACATAAGTTTTGAGGAGTTACAAACCTTAGTAAAAGAATCGTTAAGAGTTTTAAAACCAGCAGGTATTTTGATATTAGAAACCCCAAATCCAGAAAACATTAAAGTAGCTACAGAAAATTTTTATCTTGACCCAACTCATATCAAACCCATACCCTCAGCTTTACTCTCATTTTTGCCAGAATTTCATGGCTACAAAAGAACAAAAGTATTAAGACTTCAGGAGTCAAAAGAGCTGCAAGGTGAAGCAAATATCTCTTTATTTCAAGTTTTTGAAGGGGTTAGCCCAGATTATGCAATTATTGCACAAAAAGATGCTTCTTTTGAGATACTTGAAAAATTTGATGAGATATTTAACAAAGATTTTGGTTTGTCACTACATAGTCTTACAAGTAAGTTTGAAAATCGTTTAGTTGCATTAGAGCAAAAAGCAACACAAGCCCAAGAAAAAGCAACACAAGCCCAAGAAAAAGCAACACAAGCCGAAGAAAAAGCAACACAAGCCGAAGAAAAAGCAACACAAGCCCAGAGTCACTATCACGCACTGCTCAACAGCCGCTCATGGAAAATAACAAAACCATTGCGAGAATTTAACAAGTTTCTAAAGTGGTTCAAAACAGGGGTAAAAAGTTGGATAACATTTTCGCCCCAAAGCAGACCAAGAAGAGTTTTGCTCAAAACCTTTAATTTTTTAAAAACTTATATAGCATCACGCCCAAAACTAAAATATATCACCATAAAAATACTCCATAAATTTCCAAAATTAAGAAATAAACTCTTACAAATACAAAATCCTCAAAAACCTGCAATCCACATATCAGAGTTATCAGCACGGGCAAATGAGATATATCACAATCTAAAAAACCTACAGAAAAACAACAAGGACTCTTAGTGAAAATTATAATTGACTTGCAAGGCAATCAAAGCACAGGAAGTAGAAACAGGGGCATAGGAAGATACTCACTATCTATTACAAAAGCTATTTTACTAAACAAAAAAAATCATGAAGTCCTCATAGTTCTCTCAAACTTATTTCAAGAAAATATATACTCGATAAAAGAAGAGCTAAAAGACTATATAGAAGAAAAAGATATCTATGTTTGGGATGCTCCTCTAAATGTCTCATTTATGGATAAAAACAACGACACAAGAAGAAAAAATGCCCAATATCTAAGAGAAACATTTTTAGCAAGCCTTGATCCTGATATGGTATTTATCACAAGCTTATTTGAAGGTTTAGTAGACGATGCTATCACAAGTATTGGTTTGATGAACTACAACATACCAACAGCAGTAATTTTATACGATCTCATCCCTTTGATTCACTCTTCACCTTATTTAGACAATCCAGATGTAAATCGATGGTATAGAGAAAAAATCACATACCTACAAAAAGCAGATCTCTTACTATCCATATCAGACTCATCAAGAAATGAAGCCATAAAGTACCTAAACACACCCTCAGAAATAGTTATCAATATAGGTACAGCAGCAGATGAACAATTTAAAAAAATAAACATTTCAGAAGAATTAAAAAAACAAATTCTAAACAAGTATCACCTAACAAAAGACTTCTTGATGTACACAGGAGGAATTGACCACAGAAAAAACATTGAAGGCTTGATTCGCTCCTATGCTTTACTATCAAACTCCATCAGAGAAAAGCACCAGCTAGCTATTGTATGCTCCATAAATGACCAACAAAGAGAAACTTTAAACAAACTAACAAAATCCCTTAGCCTAGAAGAAGAGATTATTTTTACAGGTTACATAGAAGAAAACCATCTTATAGTTTTATACAACCTATGCAAAGCGTTTATCTTTCCATCATGGCATGAAGGTTTTGGATTACCAGCTCTAGAAGCAATGCATTGTGGTGCGCCTGTTATCGCTTCAGACAAATCAAGTTTACCAGAAGTCATAGGACTCAGCGAAGCCCTATTTAACTCCCTAGACGATAATGAGATGTCAAAAAAAATAACGCAAATTCTTACAGATGAAAGTTTTAGAGAGCATCTCATCTCACACGCAGAAAAACAAATCAAAAATTTTTCTTGGGATAAAAGTGCCAAAAAAGCAATAAAAGCCTTTGAAAACTTTATGGACAATAAAAAAAGCCAAGATGCAGAAAAACAAATACTAGCATATTTTTCGCCCATAGCACCCCAAAAAAGTGGTATTGCAGACTATAGTGCAGAACTATTACCATATTTAAAAAAATATTATGATATTGAAATTATCGTAGAAGATATAAACATTGTACACAAAGATATCACTGAACAATACTCTATCCACGATATAAAGTATTTTGAAAAAAATGCAACTAAATATACTCGAATACTCTACCATTTTGGAAACTCACACTTTCATCAACATATGTTTAGTCTCTTAAGAGAATATTCAGGGGTAGTAGTTCTTCATGATTTTTACTTAGGACATGCCATAGATTCCATGGGATCATTAGATAAGGAGCTATATCTATCGCATGGCTACACTCCATTTATCAAAGAACCAACCAACCAAAAAAGAATCTGGGCATATCCTGCAAACAAAAGTGTTATCGACCACGCAAAAGGCATTATTGTACACTCAAACAACTCTAAAAAATTGGCAAATACTTGGTACACAGAAGATATTGCACACGATTGGGCTACTATTGCACACTTAAGAGTATCTGCAAACATACAAGATAAACAAACACTCAAAAACAAAATGGGCTTTACTCCAGATGCTTTTATACTATCTAGCTTTGGACTACTAGGACAAACAAAACAAAACCAAAAACTATTAGATGCCTGGCTCGCATCATCGCTTAGTAAAAGTAAAAACAGCTATTTGATATTTGTAGGCCAAAACGATAGCTCAGAGTATGGAAAAAAGCTAGAACAAACTATAGAAAAAAGCCCCCACTCTTCACAAGTCATCATCACAGGTTGGGCAGATGCACAAACTTTCAAAAACTATCTAAATCTCACAGACATCGCAGTACAGTTACGAACCATGTCCCGAGGTGAAACCTCAGGTACAGTTCTTGACTCTATGAACTACGCAATACCCACCATCATAAATGCAAATGGCTCAATGGCAGATATAGCTGATGATTGTGTATATAAACTCGCAGATGATTTCACGCAAGACTCACTGATAAAAGCTCTCGAAGAGCTCTATGCCTCAGATGCAAAAAGAGACTCTTTAGCAAAAAAAGCCCAAGAACTTATTCTTTTACAACACGAACCAAAGCAATGTGCAAAGAACTATTTTCAAGCTATTGAAGCTTTTTATGCAAAGGTAAAAAATGAACATGATGGTTTACTTCAAGCCATAGCAAACAACACTAAAAACATAGATGACAACACTACAAAACAACTAGCACACTCTATCGCTATAAATCATCCCTACAAAGGAAAAAAACAGCTTTTTATCGATGTGTCGCAGTTAGTAGTTGTTGATAGTAACTCAGGCATCCAAAGAGTAGTCAAATCAATCCTAAATGAACTACTATCAAACCCACCAAAAGACTACAACATACAACCTGTATACACTACTATAAATAGTAAAGAATACAAATACGCAAAAAATTTCACCTTTGATTTTTTAGATAAAAAAAACATTGAATATAGAGATGAACCCATAGATTTTAAAAAAGGTGATATATTTTTAGGCTTAGATTTAGCACAACACATAGTTATCTCAAAAGCTGCTTATTACAAAACTCTACAAGCCTTAGGCATCAAAACATATTTTGTGGTTTATGATCTCTTGCCCATTTTTCATGAGAACGATTTTCCAAAAGCTTGGGACTTAAAAACCACCCATACAAATTGGCTAGAAGTCATAAAAGAGAGTAATGGTGCTATCTGTATCTCAAAGTCTGTAGAAAAAGAACTACAACTCTATCTACAAGCAAATCCACCAAAAAACAAATCTTTTCGTACAAATAGTTTTCATCTTGGAGCAGATTTACAAAACTCAAAACCTAGCAAAGGAGTACCCTCAAACAGCAAAACGGTTTTAACCTCTCTAGCTAAAGGCACAAGCTTTTTATTAGTAGGAACTCTCGAACCTAGAAAAGCACACAAGCAAACACTAGAAGCTTTTGAAGAACTTTGGAGTCAATCACTAGAAGTAAACCTAGTCATAGTAGGAAAAACAGGTTGGCTAGTAGATGAATTAACAACAAAACTAAAAAAACATTCACAACTAAACAAACGATTGTTTTGGCTAGAGGGCATAAGCGATGAGTACTTACAAAAAGTCTATGAAAACTCTCATTGTCTCATAGCCCCTAGTAAGGCAGAAGGCTTCGGTTTACCCCTCATAGAAGCAGCCCTACACCAAATACCCATCATTGCAAGAGACATACCTATCTTCAAAGAAGTGGCACAACAACATGCCTACTATTTTCCAAACAATGATGACCCCCTAACCATGTCCCAAAGTATAAAACAGTGGCTAGAACTATACAAAAACCAGCAGCACCCAAAATCAACAAAGATGCCATGGTTAACTTGGAAAGAGAGTTTAAGTCAATTATTAAAACCTCTTTTAAAACAAAGCAACAAACTATCTTAAGATGCACGGATCACTCAGACTTGTTTTAGCTACTTTAGTACTACTTAGCCATTTAGGTATCACTCTATATGGATACAACATAGGCGCAGGTGCAGTTGTAGTTTTTTACCTCTTAGCAGGCATGGTTTCATACAAACTCATCAAAAATAACTACAAAAACAAAGCCCTCTCATACTATCTAGATCGCATAAAAAGAATCTTCCCCTTATACTCTTTAGTATTGCTATTTTCATTTTTTGTATATAAACTTGGAGCTACTTCACATTTTTTATCAGCCCAGCCAGACTCTATATCCTATCTATCAAACATCACTATCATCCCACTTTCATATTTTATGTACAACCAAACAGACAGCTTTACTCTACTGCCTCCTGCTTGGTCTCTAGGAGTAGAGCTGCAGTTTTATATCTTAGCTCCTTTTATTTTACTCTGTACAAAAAGAGTAGCCCTATTTTTTCTTCTCTCTTTTATACTCTATATCTTAGCAACACTAGGAGTTCTTCACACAGACTATTTTGGCTATAGACTCATAGCGGGAGTATTTTTTATGTTTCTCCTAGGTGCACTCATACAAAAAACCATCAACAACAAAAACTACTCTACATATACAGCATTAGCTCTAGTCTATCTAACGCTTATTATAATCTTAATTTATATCTATAACATAAACTATAAAGCACCATATAACTATGAAACACTCTTCGCACTTCTCTTAGGCATACCATTACTTTTAAAACTCCCAAGAAGACTTTTTGCCCTAGACAGATATCTAGGTTCTCTATCGTACGCAGTTTTTTTAGTACATTTCCCCGTTCTCTGGCTTATGGAGCTACTCTCATATAGCGCAAAAGATGTAGGTTTGATTTTGTTTGTAACTTTTTCTATCTCCATTATATTTGTCTCTTTAGAGGATTTTTTTCTATCCCTGATAAAAAAGAACCAAATAAAATATAATTAAATTTGACTGAGCAGCCCCATGAGCGAAATAAAGCAAAAATTAAGATAAAATCCTGTAGTATTTCGTATGTTTCGCCTAGGGACGCATGCTATAAATCTAGTCTTTAGATCACTAGCGTGTCTACAGAGTTATATAGAAGCTGAAGTCAAACATCAACTTCTAAATTCTCTAAAATCAAATTTACAGACATCTAGCTAGACTAGACACCCTAGGATTGAACTTAATTAAGGAGAAAAAATGGCAAAAATGACAAAGACACAAATATCAGAACTATATGTTTCTATATTTAACAGAGCTTCAGAGAAATCAGGAAGCGAAAATTGGTTAAACTCTGGATACAACACAGATGTAAATGCTATGGCAAATGCTATGCTAGATACAGCTGCTGCTAAAACTTACTTTGGTTCTTCTTTAGATTCAAATGCTGCATTCGTAGAGCATATCTACGCAAACACTCTAAACAAAGGTGGAGCTACTGTAGATGTAGCTGGTAAAGCTGGCTGGGTAGAGTTTTTAGAAACTGGTTCATCAAGAGGTGAAATGGTAGCGTTAATGATTGAAGCTATCAAGGAATACGAAGTTGGTGGTGCAAAATATGCTACTGCTGATCAAGCTACAAAAGATGCTGCACAACAGTTCGTAAACAGAGTTGAAGTTTCTGACTATACAGCAGATACTTTAGAAACTATTGCTGTTGAAGATATTGATTCTACATTGTCATTTGGTAGTGCTTTAACTGTTACTGCAGATGCCGCAACAGTTGCTACTGCTAAAACAGCTGTTAATGAAGCTAACCCTGATTTTGGTGAGACTTTCGTGTTGACTAAAAGTGTTGACAATGAAGTAGTAAACGGTACTGCTAAAAATGACATTTTTGATGCTTCTGAGCTTGGTTCACTTCAAGATGATGATATCATTCTTGATTCTTCAACAACAGATACAGATACTTTAAATGCTTCTGTAAACACAAATGCGACAACTGCAAGAATCCAAAATGTTGAAATATTAAATATTGATGGTAAATATGTAGCTACAGGGTTTAATTTTACAAATGTAAGCAACGCTCAAATAGCTAACTTCAACACAGAAATCGCTGGCGGTACTGCAACTATCACTGGTGCAAACTCACTAAATGTTGCTACTATTAAAGCAGGAAGCAATATTGCTACTCTTGATATCACTTCACTCGCTTCAGGAACAAGAGATGCAGTAACTGTTGATGCAGGTTCTGCTGATTTAAACCTTACAGGTATGGCAGCTGGTGCTGATATATACGAGGCAACAGTAGCTGCTGATGCAACTGTAACTTTAGCAACTCTAGCAAGTGCTAACGATGCTGTAACTTTAAATGTTGCAGGTGATTTAACTTTAGATGCTGGTACTGGTGGAGCAGACAATGCTGAGCTTGATATCACTATCAATGCTACAACTGCAGATAGTGAAATTACGCTTTCAGATGCAGCTAAAATCAACGCTGAGAAAATGTTCATAACAGGTACCAAAGATGTTACTTTAGTTGTTACTGACGGTGTTGCAGTTGCTGGTAATGTAGCTGTTGCACCTGCAGGTCAAGCTTATGATGGTACACTTATCACTTCAACTTCTACAGGTACGACAACTCTTGAAATCAAGACTCTGGCAAATACAGCTATAGCTGCGGGTAATGACTTCTCAAGAGCAAAAGTAGATGTAGTTGAATTGTCAAACGATATTGCTGGTGCTGCTGCTGGAATCACACTGAATGAAAACACAAAACTAGACCTAACTTCAGATTTAGCTGCAGGTGACTTAACAGTAGCTCTTGACCATGGTGATGAAAATAAAACTGCATTCACTCAAGGTACATTAGTATTAAATATCTCTGAAGCTCAAACAACAAACTCTATCATTGCAGACGCAACAGTAGGTACTATCATCGTTGAAGCTACTCCAGATGAAGCAATTGACCTAGACTTAGATGAAAATGGTTTTGATGAGACTACAATGTTAGTTAATGATGTAACTTTTGGTGCAACTACAGATGTTATGGTTGTTCAAGGTAGTGAAGATATCGAATTTACTACAATTAATGTAAAAGCAGCAGATCAAGTAATCGCTGCTACAAATATGACAGGAAACTTAACAATTGGCGGAATAGTTGGTACTTTTGATGATATCACTATTGTTGGCGGTAAAGGTAATGATTCTATCACTACTGGTTCAACTCAAATCTATGATGTTCAATCAGGTGAAGGTAACGATTACATTGATATAACTGGTGCAAAAGTAGGTACAAAAGTAACTGCAGGTGCTGGTAACGATACTGTAATTTCATCTGTTAACGCTGCTACAATCGACTTAGGTGCTGGTGATGACACTATAACTGTTGCAGGAAACGATACTGTAACTCTAGGTGCTGGCGCGGATGTTATTAAGCTTGATGACAATCTTACAGGCGTTGTAGTAAAAGACTTTGTAATGGGTACAGATATTATTGAACTTACTGCACCTACAGCGGCATTAACTGTTGCGTTTGATGTTACAGATGTAGATGCTCCAACAGCGGGTGCTTATATTTTCGCAGATGCAGGTACAGTCGGTACAGTTGAAGCAAATGAGTATGGCATTACACTTAAAAATGGTGGTTCTGCATTAACTGCTACAGATTTTTCAAGCTCATTGAGATTAAAAGATGTAGCATTACTTGATACTTCTACAAACAAACTAGGTGACTTAGATGACTCAGTTATCATACTAGCTAATGAATCAGCAACTGTCACAACAGGTGCTGGTGAAGACACTGTAAATATTCAAGCTGGTGCTAGCTCATTGGCAACTGTTAAAGACTTCACAGTAGGTTCTGATAAAATTGTTGTAGCTGGTGCTATAAATAATGACTTAAATGTAAATCTTAACAATGTTACTTCAACAGCTGGTCAATACACAATCGGAGATGGTACTCTTGGAGCTTCATTCAAACTTGAAAATGGTGGTAGTGATATAGTTACAGAAAATAACTTAACTAGCATTGTACAGCTTGGTAGTAGCATAACTGCAACATTTAATGTAACAGCAACAGCAGATGATGCTTCGGATGTAACTGTAACAGGTGGTTCATTTGATGATTTCGTTAAACTAACAGGTAAGGATGCAGCTGATGATAGAGCTATCTTCAACTTTAGTAACAACGGTGGAGTTGATTTCGTAGAACTTGCAACTGGTGCCGGACAAGAACTTGTTAACTTTAACAACTTAACTGGTATCGATTCTACTGCTGCAAAAGTTGATCTTGCTGCAAATGCTGCAAAAGTAGCTGATGCAACTGATAAAGGTGTATATGTATTTGCAGATAGTAGTGATGGAACTGGTTCAGCAAAAATTACTACATTCGTAGTAGATACAAAAAATGGCTACACTCAAGATACAATTAATGACGAAGTAGCAGCATTTATAGATGCAGGACTTGGTGCACAAGACGGCGAAAAATATGTTGTAGTTATCAACGATAAATCTTCTGCTACATATGTTGCAACTGCATATGGTACAGGTACTGTAGTTTATGAATCATACGCTTACTTAGTAACAGGTGATGCAGACGGTGTTCAAGCTGATGATATTCAACTTATCGGTATGATTAATGATGGCGGCGCAAGCGTAATCACAACTGCAGATATCGCTTAATCCAATTAAGCAACCCTTTAAACTCTACCCTCAAAAGTAAAGTTTAAAACCTCTCCCAAAGACCCTTAAAAGTCTAAAGGAGAAACTCAAAGCCTCATTCTTCGAGAAAAGGGTGTCAGGCACCAAAACAGGAACAAAACTTAGTTTTACCTTAACTGAGTTTGACACACTTTGATACTCTTTCAGTCCTACTTTCATAAGTAGGACTTTTTTTTACTCTTCTTTTCTACTTAACATAATGCAGATTATCTTGAAATAAATCTCTTCTTTCTATTCCTTTTCCTATTTTTGGTATAATCTAGTTATGACATTGCAAGAACGAAAAGACAAAGCCG
>Ga0265293_10002314_pt1 | contig 38732 bp, 32 predicted proteins | sample Munlanlewell138R_FD_192505 | JGI IMG/M metagenome (GOLD analysis project Ga0265293, IMG submission 192505) | Leachate microbial communities from a municipal landfill in Southern Ontario, Canada - Leachate well 138R | ecosystem: Engineered > Solid waste > Landfill > Unclassified | place: Canada... | reverse complement strand
TGCCTTAAAGATTATTGTTGATCGAGAATTAGAAATTGAAAAGTTTGTTCCCGAAACTTATTTTTTAATTTATGCTGAGTTTGATACCTTTAAAGCAGCCCATAAACACAATGCTAAAAGAGTGATTAAAACGAAAGAAGAAGCCCTTAAAATAGTTAAGGGAACAACTAATGATTTTGTTGTAAAAGAGGTAACCACCAAAGAACAAAAACGTTATCCCGCTTTCCCTTTTACGACTTCCAAACTTCAACAAGCAGCCATTTCGCTTTTAAGAACGAATGCTAGTGGGGTTAATAGTGTTGCCCAAAAGTTATATGAAGGGATTATGATTGACGGCGAGCTAATGGGATTAATTACTTATATTAGAACAGACTCAACTAAGTTATCGAGTGGTTTTATACATCAAACTCAAGATTATATCCAAGCCAACTTTGGTCAAGATTATGTTGGTAAACCGAGAGCTTCTAAAAAATCTAAAAGTGCCCAAGAAGCCCATGAAGCCATTAGACCAACCAATATTGAATTAACACCTGAAGTCGTAAAACCATTTTTAGAAAACAAAGAGTATTTATTATACAAACTTATTTATGATCGAACTTTAGCCTATTTAATGAAGGAAGGGTTAGATGAAGTTAAGACCGTTACATTTGAATCAAATGGTCATTTGTTTATAAAGTCATTTAGAGTTCCCTTATTTGATGGGTACCGTAAGACTTATTTTGAGGATGAAGAAGAATATGATACCTTCAGTGGCAGTCAAGGCGACTTAATAACCGCTAAAAAGGTTTATGATGAGGAACATCAGACAGAACCACCAAAACGTTTTAGTGAATCTTCTTTGATTCAAGAAATGGAAAAACTTGGGATTGGTAGACCTTCAACATACGCTGAAACAACCAAGAAGATTTCCTCAGTTGGTTATGTAAAGAAAGAAAAAGGTTACTTTAAACCAACGGAGTTAGGCACCCTCACTTCAAGTAATTTAAATGAATATTTTGATGGATTCATTAACACAAGTTACACTTCGCAAATGGAAGAGGATTTAGACTTAATCGCTAGTGGCGAAAAAGATAAAGCCATTGAATTAAATGGATTTTATAACCGGTTTAAACCACTGGTTGAAACAGCCAACAAAGAAATGCCCAAGGTCTATCAAAAGAAAGTTGCTGAAGCAGTGGGTGAAGCCTGCCCGGAATGTGGTAAACCATTAGTCTATAGACATAATAGAAAAGGTGAAAAGTTTATTGCTTGTTCTGGATTTTCATCAAAGCCATCCTGTAAATACACAAGAAGTCTATAGAAAAGGTGTTTTTTGGTCATCTAGATTGATTAATTAAAATTTTACAAATATGAATTTGTATTCATATAACTTGATTTCCCTTAAATATGTTCTTAATTACAAATAATTAATAAAAAACTAAATTAATTTTATCGCTTTACAAACGCTTACATAAGTGCTATAATTGAGTTGCATTTAAGGATAATTCCATAAATGCGTATTCCCCTTTGTATGCACCCCAGCATACAAATCCCCTTAATTTTCCCGAAAGACATTTAATTGTTTTTCGGGATTTTATTTATTTTTAAACAAACCATTCGTTCTTTGATATTTAAGAAATTATGATATAATGATTAAGGTGATTATATGGGTATCTTTTCAATTTTTAAATCCAAAAAGAAAAAACAAAATGAAAAATATAATTTAGGCTTACATAAATCTAGACAAACCCTAGGTTCTTTAAAAAAAGTCTTAGAATCTAGCAACACTATAACCGATGATTTATACGATGAAATCGAAGAAATACTTATCGGTGCCGATATTGGGGTTGACACGACTTTAAAGTTTATGGAGATATTAAAAAATCAACAGATTTTAAAAAATATTTCCAATCCTTTAGAACTTCAAGAAATTATTGTCGATGAGATATTTAATTTGTATCTTGAAGGTGAAATTGTCAAAAGTGATATTAATTATGTAAAAGGAAATTTGAATGTTTACATGTTTGTTGGCGTAAATGGGACAGGTAAAACCACTTCAATTGGTAAATTAGCGCATAAATTTAAAAGTGATAACAATAAAGTGTTGTTGATTGCCGCAGATACTTTTAGAGCCGGCGCTATTGAACAATTAGAGGTTTGGGCTAAAAGAGCCAATGTATCTATTTTTAAAAAAGAACCAGGCACCGATCCTTCCAGTGTTATTTATGATGGACTGATGATGGCAAAGCATGAATCTTATGATGTCGTTTTAATTGATACAGCGGGTAGACTTCATAATAAAGTATCATTAATGAATGAACTTTCCAAAATGCGAAGAGTGATCGATAAGGTCACAGGAAAAGGGCCTGAAGAAACCTTGCTGGTTATTGACGCAACGACGGGTCAAAATGGAATTAGACAAGCCGAGATCTTTAAAGAGGCTACTGATGTGACAGGTGTAGTCTTAACAAAACTTGACGGAACTGCTAAAGGTGGGATTGTCTTAGCGATTAAAAACCTGTATCAATTACCGATAAAGTTTGTTGGGTTAGGTGAAAAAATCACTGATTTAGTACTATTTGATATTGAAGAGTATATTTACGGGTTATTTAGCGATTTCTTTGGAGGATGATTATGGAAGATTTATTAAAATTAACTAAAATAGGTATTTTATATGGGTTTTACCAAAGTTTATTAACAGAAAAACAAAAAACCTACTTCTCAATGTACTACGAAAAAGACTATTCCTTAAAAGAAATATCTGATTATTATAGTATTTCTCGTAATGCGATTCATGATCAAATTAAACTTGTCGTAATTAAATTAATTGAACTTGAAGAAAGATTAAAATTAGCTGAAAAAGCGTCGAAAAGAAGAGAGTATTTAAATAAGTTTAAAGAAACCAAAGATGAAATTTGGTTAGATAAAATACAAGGATTGGATGAGTAACCTATGGCTTTTGACAATTTATCAAGCCGTTTACAAATGGCGCTTAGACGCGTCACAGGTAAAGGGGCATTAACAGAAAAAGATATCGATGAAATGATGCGAGAAGTCCGACTTTCTTTACTAGAAGCGGACGTTAACTTAAAAGTTATTAAAGGATTTATCCAAAATGTAAAAGAAAAAGCATTGGGTGAAAAAATCTTAAAAGGATTAAATCCAGGTCAACAAGTCGTTAAAATTGTTGCTGATGAGTTAACCAAAATTATGGGAGGCGAAACCACTGGCCTGAATTATAAAGTAAATGGTTTATCTATCTTTATGACAGTGGGTTTACAAGGATCTGGTAAAACAACTGCGATTGGTAAGTTAGGTCGTTTAATTAAAAAAGAAGAAGGAAAAAAAGTCATGTTTATTGCAGCAGACGTTTACCGTCCGGCTGCAATTGATCAGTTAATCACCTTAGGAAAACAATTAGATATTTTTGTTTATGAAGAAGGCTTAAATGCTGCCGTTAAAATTGTCGATAATGGAATCAGTTATGCCAAAGAACATAAATATGATGTCGTCATTATTGATACCGCCGGCCGTCTAGAAATAGATGAAGCGATGATGCAAGAATTAAAGGATATTAAAGGACTTGCTAAACCGGATGAAATCTTATTAACCGTTGACGCTATGACGGGTCAAGTTGCTGCTGAGGTTGGTCAATCTTTTCATGAACAACTAGGCTGTACAGGGGCAATCATTACTAAGTTGGATGGTGACACCAGAGGTGGGGCCGCACTATCAATTAGACAAATTTCAGGGATTCCAATTAAATTCTCATCCAGTGGTGAAAAGCTGGATACTTTAGAAGTGTTCCACCCAAAGCGAATGGCAGAACGCATTTTGGGAATGGGAGATGTATTAACCTTAATTGAAGAAACCACTAAAAACATTGATGAAGATGAAGCAGCTTCACTAATGGAAAAGATGATGAGTGGAACTTATAACTATAATGATCTTCAAAAACAATTCAAAATGATTAAAAGAATGGGATCATTATCACGAATCATGGGCTTTATTCCAGGTATGGGTAAATATAAAGAGCAATTAAATAATGTCGATGATAAACAGTTAAATAGAATTGAAGCGTTAATTCAATCCATGACAAAAGAAGAAAGACGTGATCCTGATCTAATCGGTAAATCTTCAAGAAGACGTCAAAGAGTTGCGAGAGGGGCTGGATTACAAGTAGCGGATGTAAATAAGTTAATTCAATCACTTGAACAACAAAAACAAATGGCTAAACAGTTTTCAACGATGGATCAAAATAATCCGAAAATGCCTAATTTACAACCAACGAAAGTAAAAAAAGGAAAAGGTAAAGGAAAAGGTCGCTTTAAATTTTAAGAAACCCAAATTAAACGGGTTTTTTATTTATAAATAAAAGATAAAAACAAGGTTTATTTAAAGAAGTCATGAGTTATCCACAAAAGTGGTGGAGAAAAAGACGTTAGTGATATGTTAAAATATAGAAAAAGAGGTGTAGGATGAATAAACTCATATTAATTGATGGCAATTCCATATTTTTTAGAGCATACTATGCTACCGCTTATAGTGGTGGGTCTTTGATGCAAAGTAATAAAGGCGTTTATACAAACGGCTTGTTTGCGTTTGTGAATATGATGGAAAAAATCTTGGAAGGAGATTTTACCCATATTTGTGTCGCTTTTGATACAGATAAACCCACTAAAAGACATTTAGCTTATGAAGACTATAAGGCGGGTAGGACAAAAATGCCTGAAGAAATGGCTCAACAAATTCCATTAATTCATGATTATTTAAAATATAAAGGTATTTATGATACCTCTTTAGATGGGTATGAAGCTGATGATATTATTGGGACACTTTCTAAATTAGGGAATAGTGATTTATCTGTTGAAATATATTCATCTGATAAAGATTTATTACAATTAATTAATGAAAATGTAACTGTAAAATTAATAAAAAAAGGGATGACTGATATTAGAGATATGACACCTACCACATTCTTTGAAGAATACGGAATAAGTCATGAATATATGGTCGATTTAAAAGGATTAATGGGAGATGCTTCTGATAATATTCCTGGGGTTCCCGGTGTCGGTGAAAAAACCGCTATTAAACTAATTAAAGAATATGGTAACCTCGATCAAATTTTTGAACACAAACATGAGATTAAAGGTAAACTGGGTCAAACCTTAATCGAAAAAGAAGATTATGCGAGGAAGTCTTTTGATCTTGCGAAAATAGATACCAATGTTCCAATCGATTTTGGAATAGGCGCAATTAAACGAAATGGGGTTGATGTGGTAGGGTTAACGAAATTTTATCAAGAATTAGACCTTCATGTTTTCATAAAACGTCATGAAGCCACGCTTGAAAAAGAAGCATTCAATTATACTACGATAAGCTCTTCAAATGATTTAGAAAAAATAATTGAAGATCATATTGCGATTCATCTAGAGTTGTATGATACCAACTACCATAAAAGTGAAATAGTTGGGTTTGGGATTAGTAATGGCAAAAAGAATTATTTTGTTAATGAAGAAGTTGCCTTAAGTACAAAAGCCTTTACGGACTTTTTAAAAAGTGATCGACCTAAACTAACCTATGATTATAAAGCATTTAAAGTTTCGTTGATGTGGCGAGGTTTTGATTTAAATGGTGTGACTTATGATATGTTACTGGCGGCTTATTTAAATGATGCTCAAATTGCAAAATCAGAATTTAAAGTTATCTGTAGCAGTTTTAATTATAATGAGGTTGATTATGATGAGCATGTTTATGGTAAAGGGGCTAAAAAGGCTTTACCAGAAGAAAACATCTATGCCGCACATGTCACTAAAAAAGCATTAGGTATTTTTAAACTAAAAGATACTATTTTAAATAAATTAAAAGAAAATAACCAATTAGATTTACTCAATGAATTAGAAATACCTTTATCCAGCGTTTTAGCCAAAATGGAGTATAGAGGCATCTTAGTCGATCAAAATGAACTTCAAAAACAAAAGAAGGACTTATCCTTAAGAATTAAAACATTAGAAGATAAAATCTATGGATTGGCAGGAAAAAAGTTTAATCTTAATAGCCCAAAACAATTAGGTGAAATCTTATTTGTAGATTTAGGCTTAGATACGGGCAAAAAAACGAAGGGTAAGAGTTACTCAACCAGTGCTGAGGTACTCAATGAATTAAAGGATGCTCACCCAATTATTAATGAGATTTTAGATTACAGACAACTTGCCAAACTATATTCAACTTACATTGAAGGCATTGAACAAGCCCTCTTTGAAGACTCAAAGGTTCATACCATTTACGCTCAAGCCCTAACGGCTACAGGAAGATTATCAAGCTTAGAACCGAACCTGCAAAATATTCCAATCAGAACAGAAGAAGGCAGACAAATTAGAAAGTTCTTTAAGGCTGATGAAAATGCTTATTTGATGAGCGCAGACTATTCTCAAATTGAATTAAGAGTTTTGGCACATATGAGTGATTCACCCCATTTAATAGAGGATTTTAACGAGGACAAAGACATTCATATTGAAACCGCTAAAAAGGTTTTTGGGAGTGAAACAGTCTCATCAGATGAAAGAAGAAAAGCCAAAGCGGTTAACTTTGGGATTATCTATGGTATTGGCGCATGGAGTTTGTCAGATGATATTCAAACCACCCCCAAAGAAGCTCAAGCCTTTATTGATAAATATTTTGAAATTTATCCAGAAATAAAAACATTTATGGACAAAGTTGTCCATGATGCTGAACAAGACGGGTTTGTTACAACCATCATGAACAGAAGACGTTACATTCCTGAATTAATGAGTCCAATTTATGCCGTTAAATCATTTGGGAAAAGAACAGCGATGAATGCCCCAATTCAAGGATCTGCCGCCGATATTATTAAGAAGGCGATGGTTGATTTAGACCAATATCTAAGAGACAATCATTTAAAATCAGTGATCTTACTTCAAGTTCACGATGAGTTGGTATTAAATGTTGTGGAATCAGAAGTTGAAATAATGAAAAAAGTACTACCAAAGATAATGAATCAGGCGGTTCATTTAAAAGTTTCCCTTAAAACCAGTAATGCCGTTGGGAAGACTTGGTATGAGTTAGACTAATGCCAGAATTACCAGAAGTTGTCACCGTAAAGAACTTCTTAAAAACTGCGGTTGAAGGTAGAAAAATTGAACGTGTTCAAGTAAACTATTCAAAAATGATGTCGACGTTACTAAAAAATAGTTTAACCGGTCAGTATATTCTTAATATTAGTTCTAAAGGGAAATATATTATTTTCCATTTAGATGATTTTGATTTAATTAGTCATCTACGAATGGAAGGTAAATACTACATTCCTAAAACGGAAAAAATTAATAAACATGATCATGTTATTTTTTACTTTAAAGATTTCCAATTGCGTTATAATGATACTAGGAAGTTTGGGACATTTGATTTAAAGTATAAAAAAGATACTTATACGACCAAACCATTAAGTTTATTAGCGGATGAGCCATTTGACATTGATCCAAATACGTTTTATCAAGCCATCCATAAGTCAAGTCGGAAAATTAAGACCATCTTACTGGATCAAACGATTATTTCTGGGATTGGAAACATCTATGCCAATGAAATATTATTTCTATCGAAAATCAATCCTAATCGACTTGGTAATCAAATTAAAAAAGGGGAATCATCGAAGCTTATTAAGCATTCGATTAAAGTATTAAATGAAGCGATTATGCAAGGGGGAACTACCTTACATACATTCACCAATAATGGTGAAGTCGGCTATTTTGCCCAAAGTTTATTGGTCCATGGTAAAGCTTTAAAACCATGTCCCATCTGTGGTACCAACATCATTAAAGAAAAGATTAATGGTAGAATGAGTTATTACTGCCCCGTTTGCCAAAAGGAGTAAATTAATAAAATGTTAAAAGTCGGAATTACAGGTTCGATTGGTTCAGGTAAAACTTTAGCCTCTAATTTTTTTAAAGAATTAGGCTATAAGGTCTTAGATGCGGATCAATTGAATCAAAGTTTATTAAAAACTGAAGCCGTCATTAAAAAAATTAATCGTTCTCTTTTTAATCAAGATAGTAACAACTTAGATAAATCGTTAATTAAAGACGTTATCTTCAATGATAAAACTAAAAAGAAAACACTGGAAAATATCCTTCACCCTATCATTTATCAAATGATGGAAGATGAATTAAAAACCCTTGAACAAGAAGAGATCGTATTTATTGATGTTCCACTCTTATTTGAGGCTGGTTTTGATAAATTAACCGATTATAATTTAGTGATTTATTCTTCTTTAGAACAACAAGTTAATAGATTAATTTTAAGAGATAAAATTGATAAAAACACGGCTATTTTAAGAATTAAAGGACAATGGGATATTAAAGATAAGATAGGTAAAGCTGATTATGTCATTAATAACGATGAATCGGTTGAAGTTACCTATCAACAACTAAGAGATTGGTTAAGTAATTTTAAAAAAGTTGGACAAGGTTATCTAGAAGAAAAAAAACTCTATAACCAAAGACTAAAAAGTAAAGCATCTTAATCAAAATGAAACAATCAACAATGATTAATTAACGAGCGATAATTAGGAGGGATAAAATGGCAATATACAAAACCAGCGAAAACGCAAAAGATGAAAGATTAGCAACCAATTGGTATCAAAACGACTACACACAATGTATGGAAGCCGTCAAGAAAGTCTGCCTACAGTATGGGTATGATTTAATACACCAAGATGATAACTATGGTGAATTCATTTTTAAACGTTCTAAAGACACATTAGATGTCAAAATCATTTCGATGACAAGAAGAGAAACAGCGATTGATTTTGTGATAAACTCTAATTTGGTTTTAGACTTGGGTCGTTCAAAAAATGTGATTCAAGACTTATATGAAAGGTTAAAAAGAGAACTTAGATTCTTTAAACGTTAGGTGAATTAATGGGAAAAAGTTTTTGGATTATGACCCATGGTTACACCTCATCGGAAGACAATAAAGTTTTAACACTTTTATATCAACCACTCATCGGTACTGAAGCTTACGGATTATATATGATGTTAATGAACTTAGTCGACAGAACACGCCTTCAATCAGATGTCATGTCTTTAAGTGTCTTATCAGACCTACTTAATATAAAAGAAGAACTTTTATTAAACAGTAAAGACAAACTAGAGGCGATTGGGTTATTATCCACATTTTTAAAAGATGATATCTACTTATTTAGACTTAATATGCCACTGTCTGCGAAACAGTTTTTCTTAGACGGTATTTTAGGTTCTTATCTAAGAAGTGAAGTAGGCATTGATAACTTTGATTTATTAATGGCTTATTTTAGCGTACCAGAAATTAGCAAAAAAGGGTATAAAAATGTTACCAAAACATTTGACGATATTTACCAAGTCCAAAACATTGACATTATTCAAAGTGAAAAATTCATCTTTGGTAGAAAAAATGGCAAAGGGGTAATTGTTAAAGATGCCTTCAATTTTGACAGTTTATTTGAAAAGTTGCCACCAAGGATAAAGAAAAAATCTTTATACCCAAAAAAGATTGTTTCACAAATTGCCTCAGTTATGTATGTTTATAACTTTAGACTAGATGAAATGGCAGATATTTTATCGAGTGCCTATGATGAAGAAAATAAATCTTTATTCTATGAAAGAATTGGAATTAACTCAGCCAACTACTTTCAAAAAACTTATGGTGATAATTTAATCAATGTCGAAGAAAAAGAGCACACAGATACATTAAATTTATCCGCATTTAGACCTCAAGATATAGTTGGTTTATTTGGTCAAAAGATGACCAATCAAACCTTTGCCCTTGAAACAATAAGACAATTCATTGACCGTAATGCCGTTGATATTGGGTTAATTAACGCTGTGATCATTGTAGCCCTTAAATACCATGATGAATTACCTGGTTTAAACTATTTAGAAAAGGTGTTAAATGACTGGCTTTCTAAAGGTATTAAAACAGGTGATGAAGCCCTACCGATTATTGAAAAAACAGATGAAACGGTTAAATCACCAAAACGTAAAAAGCCTAAAAAGGGTGTGGAATGGGAAGAACCAGCTTGGTTGGATGAGATTCTTGATTCACTAGGAGAAAAATCATGATCGATGAAATGAGAAAAACAATTCAATCTTTTCAAGAAACTAAGAATTTAATGACATTAACCAATCATGAAGTCTTAATTGTTTATGACTATGTTAAACAAAAGAAACATTTTAATCAGCATCCAGATGAAAATTTTGAACCCGTTTTAAAAATGGATCCTTTTAGGGTCGAGTTAGTCCCTTCTAGAGCCTATCAAGCGGAGCTAGATAAGAAAGATAAGCTTAAAAATATTGATACACTTTACAACGCGAACTATATTTTAGAAGCCAATTTAGATGATTTTGTTCAATCAAACGATGAACGAAAAGAAGCTTATCAGATGGCAAAAACATTTGTCGATAACTTTGAAAAAAATAAGTTTATCAAAGGGTTATATTTTTATGGTCAAAATCGAACTGGGAAAACATTTTTAATCAGCGCTGTTGCCAATGAGTTATCTAAAAAAGGGGTTTCGATTATCTTTGCCTATGTCCCTGATTTGGTGAGAAACATCCATTCAGGTATCGGCGATAATTCAATTGAGGCTAAAGTCGAACAATTAAAGTATTGTGATTTATTAATCTTGGATGATTTAGGCAGTGCCAAGATGAGTCTATGGTTTAGAGACCAAATCTTTGGCTCAGTAATTCAACATCGGTTGTCGACTGGGGCACCGATTATTATCACATCTAATTTAGAATTAAGACAGCTTGCAAACTTCTTAGAAGATGATTCAGTTTCTAACGATAAATATAATGCCGTTAGGATTATAACTAGAATCGAAGAAATGACAGAAACCGTGAAGTTATCGGCGTATCGCTATAAGAAATAGTTATTGACTTAAAGAATTAAAGTGATATAATTAAGAATGAAATGCGTAAGTAGGACAAAAAAGAGTCTTCATACTAGCGATGTGGAACGGTGAAAGCCACAACAAGACTAAATACTCCCTAACCTAGCAGCCTTATGGCCGTAACCATCTGCGTTAAAGATGATAGAGGGCTAGATTTATTTCTAGAACTAAGGTGGTACCGCGATTATTTCGTCCTTAGGATTATTCTTAAGGACTTTTTTTATAACAAAGGAGAATAGAGTATGAAATTGACATTACCAGATAAAAATATCTTAGAAGTAGCAGTAGGCACTACGCCATTTGAGGTCGCAAAATCAATCTCCATTAGTTTATCTAAAAAAGCCATTGGGGCTTTATATAACGAGTCATTAATTGAGTTAGATAGACCAATGAAAGAAGATGGTTCATTTAAAATCTTAACCGATAAAGATCATGAAGCTTTTCATATCTTGAACCATTCGGCAGCCCATTTAATGGCTGAAGCGGTTCAAAGTTTATACCCAAATACGCATTTTGGGGTAGGGCCTTCAATTGAAGAAGGTTTTTACTATGATATTGATTTTAATGCGGTAAAAATTAGCGATCAAGACTTAGAAAAGATTGAACAAAAAATGGTAGAACTTTCGAAAAATGATGAACCTATCGTGGGTAGAGAAGTCTCATATGAAGAAGCCAAAGCGCTTTTTAAACATGATCCTTATAAACTAGAAATGATTGAGGGTCTAAAAGAGGATCGTATCACCGTCTACAAACAAGGTAATTTCCTTGATTTATGTAGAGGGGGTCATATGAGAAGTACAGGTCTAATTAAGCACTTCAAATTGTTATCAATAGCTGGGGCTTACTGGAGAGGCGATAGTAAAAATAAGATGCTCCAAAGAATCTATGGGGTGGCCTTTTTCAGTAAAGCGGAATTAGATAACCATTTAAAAATGTTAGAAGAAAGAAAAGAAAGAGACCACCGTAAGATAGGAAAAGAATTAGGGTTATTTATGTTATCTCCTGAGGCTGGAGCTGGGTTGCCTTTCTGGTTAAAAAATGGCGCTACCATCAGAAGAACAATTGAACGTTATATCGTTGATAAAGAAATTGAAATGGGCTATGATCATGTTTATACACCGATTTTAGCTGATGTTGAGCTTTACAAGACCAGTGGTCACTGGGATCACTATCAAGATTCCATGTTTCCACCAATGGATATGGGCGATGGTGAAACGGTCGTTTTACGTCCCATGAACTGTCCACATCATATGCTCATCTATAAAAATGAAGTCCATTCTTATAAAGAACTGCCAATTAGAATTGCTGAACTTGGGATGATGCACCGATATGAAAAGAGTGGGGCATTATCGGGCTTACAAAGAGTTAGAGAAATGACTTTAAATGATGCCCATATTTTCGTTAGACCTGATCAAATTAAAGAAGAATTTAAACGGGTATTAAGTTTATTACAAGAAGTCTATAAGGATTTTAGAATTACCGATTATAAGTATCGTTTAAGTTATCGTGATCCTCAAAATAAAGAGAAATACTTTGATGATGATCAAATGTGGTTACATGCCGAAAAAGAATTAAAAGATGTGATGGACGAACTCGGTTTTGATTATACTGAAGCGATTGGTGAAGCGGCATTCTATGGTCCTAAATTAGATATTCAAGTAAAAACAGCGATGGGTATCGAAGAAACCCTTTCAACGATTCAATTAGACTTCTTATTGCCAAGCAGATTTGAATTAACTTATGTCGGTGAAGATGGTAAAAATGACCATACACCGGTTGTCATTCATCGAGGGATTGTTTCAACTATGGAACGATTTGTGGCTTATTTAACCGAAGAATATAAAGGGGTTTTCCCACTTTGGTTAGCCCCAACGCAACTGGCGATTATTCCTGTGAACCTAAACTACCATCAAGCCTATGCTGAAGAGATTAAAGAGATATTCACTAAATTAGGTTATCGGGTTAATTTGGATCTTAGAAATGAAAAATTAGGCTATAAGATTAGAGACCATCAAACCAACAAAATTCCGTATCAATTGGTTTTAGGGGATAAAGAAGTTGAAGCGAGAACGGTGACTTATAGACAATATGGTGATGACAAACAAATCACAGTGTCAATCGATCAGTACAGTCAGCTCTTACAAGAGATAATTCGTAAAAAAATGTAAAAAAAAATATATATAATACCACCAATTCGTAATTTAGATGAATATGTGGTATTATTTTCTTGGTGTAAAAATAAAAATAAGTTTTAGAAAGGAATAGTATGTTAGAAGTCAAAAACGTCAGAAAAGACTTTGGGAATTTTACCGCAGTTAATCATCTTTCTTTTACAATTCAACCTGGTGAAATATTTGGGTTGTTAGGGACAAATGGTGCTGGTAAAACAACCACTTTTAAAATGATAATGGGATTATTAGAACCAACCGAAGGTGAGATATTTTTAGATGGACAAAAGATTACTTACGATTCTGTAGACGAAATAGGGTATATGATTGAAGAAAGATCTTTACTGACAAAAATGAAGGTTAAAGATTTAATTCAACATTATGGTCGGTTAAAAAACTTAACAACTGAAGTGATTGAAGAAAGAATGCAATACTGGTTAAAACGATTTAATATTGAGAATTATTATGACCGAAAAATTAACACCTTATCAAAAGGGAATCAACAAAAGATTCAATTTATTACTTCGATTATTAATAACCCGAGATTATTAATTTTAGATGAACCATTTTCTGGATTGGATCCCCTTAACACGTTAAAATTTGTTGAGGTTATTAGAGATTTTCAATCTAAAGGTTCGATGATTATTTTCTCGACACACCAAATTGATCACGTTGAATCATTTTGTGAGAAATTAATTGTCTTACAAGAGGGTGAAGCGGTTATTTCTGGTGCGATAACAGATATTAAAAAGGATTATAAAAAACACAATATCTTAGTCATTGCTGATGATTTAGATAAAGATAAACTCCTAACCATTGAAGGTGTTGATGATGTCATCATTGATGCGAATCAGTGGATTATCAAAATTGCTGAAGACACTTACGCAAGTGGTGTCTTTGATTATGTTAAAACATTGGATAATGTGATGAAGTTTGATGTTGAACAAGCAAGACTTTCAGAAATATTTATTGATAAGGTAGGTGAATCCTATGAACAAGTTTAAGTATTTATTCACCTATCAACTTAAACAAAAGTTAACGGCTAAATCATTCTTAGTTTCCAATATTATTATTTTTGTTGTTTTAATGTTACTCTTAAACATTAATAATATCGTGAGAGCCTTCGATGATGGCAGTGATGGGGCTGATTTAGTTTATGTTTATAACCAAACCGATAACCCAAATATAATGAGTGAACTTGAAGTTTATGAAGATGAAATAAGTAGTCAACTGGGAACAAGTGGCGTTTATTTTGTGTCTATCGATAGTTTTGATCCAGACAGTTATGAATTTGAAGGTAGTAGTGCCATTTTAGTGATTAATCAGGAAGGCGAAAGCCTTAGTGCAGATTTATTTATTAATGATTTAAATGTTTATAAACGAACCTCAATTCAAAATGCCCTTGAAAAATTGCGACAAGACTATTTGTTAGAAGATAAAACTCAAGAAGAAAAAGATTTAATTATTGAGTTTTTAACGCCAATGGATTTTACACCTCACCTCACTGAAGATACCCAAGGTAAAGAAATTTTATCAGGGATTGCCTCTTTTGTTTCATTACCAATTTTCATGTTAATCATCTTTGCGGTTCAAGCGGTTGGTGCCTCCATTGTTGAGGAAAAACAAACTAAAGCAGTAGAGTATATTATCGCCAACGTAAGCCCTAACAAGCATTTCTTCGCGAAAATATTAACGAACTTTATCTTCTTAACGATTCAATTATTATTAATTTTAGTCTACGGATTAATTGGCGGGTTATTATCCATTTATGTCTTTGGTGGGTATGATATGTCGGCTGGTTTAGGATTATCCGATACTATCGCATTAAGTTACGGTATTGATAACGCAACCATGGATAATATTATGAAACAATTACCATTAACAGTTTTCTTCTTTATTGGGTTTACTGGTTTAGGTGGCTTGTTATATATGATTGTGATGGGATTTGTGGCTTCAATCTCTAACAGTAATGAAGATTACGGACAATTCCAAACGCCACTAATGATGTTAATGTTAGGCGGATTCTATGCGGCAATGTTTGGGACAATGTTTGGTGATACCAATATTATCATTAAGATCATGGCCTATATTCCAGTGTTCTCACCATTCATGGCACCCTCTTTATATTTAGCTGGGGCATTCAATTGGATTGAAGCTTTAATTTCTTTATTGATTCTCGCTTTAACTTCATTGTTCATGTATAAACTTATTATGCCAATGTATAAAAATGCGATTTTATCTTATTCAACGGATAAGATGACAGTCAGAATTAAAAAAGCATTCTCAAGATCTAAACACAATAAATAACTTTCTTATCAATACCCATTTCGATGGGTATTTTTAATACTTTTAGAGGTCATTATGCTATAATAAGTTTTGAGGTGTTAATATGACGAATTATGAAACATTGAAAAAAGAAATCGAAGCGTTACATGATCCTTATTTTGAAAAACCATTAAGTGAAACAAAAGGGTTAAGAAAATTAGTGGTGGGACCGACAGGGGTTGTTAACGTTGAAATAGCGCTTAAATATATAGATGGTGCAAAAGAACAAGCCTTTAGAATTGAATTGATAAAAAAAGTTAAAGTTGAATTAGGTTTTCCTGGAATTAAGATGGAGTTTGTGATAAACGACTATGTGCCTGAAGGGGAAAAGAAAATTAATTATATTGGGATTGCTTCTGGTAAAGGTGGGGTTGGTAAATCCACTGTTACAGCAAACCTTGCTTATGCATTAACAAGAATTGGAAAAAAGGTCGGTATTATTGACTCTGATGTCTATGGTGCTAGTATCGCTGATATTTATGGAATACCTGATGAAAAGCCAACGGGGACTTCTGAAGATTTGATGGTACCTCCAAAAAGTAAAGGCGTTGAAATTATTTCAACTCGATTCTTTGTTGAGGGAGACAAGCCAGTGATGTGGCGTGGTCCAATGTTAGGTAAACTGCTACATTCCTATTTTTACGGTGTTGAATGGGATCAAGCGATAGATTATGTTTTAATTGACCTTCCACCAGGAACAGGTGATATTGCTTTAGACATTCAAAAGCTCGCTCCACAAACCAAAATGATTGTTGTCACAACACCCCATATTAACGCTTCAAGTGTCGCTTTAAAAGCAGGATTAGGGGCAAGACAAATTGGTCATGAGATTGTTGGCGTTGTCGAAAATATGAGTTATTATTTGAACACTTGTAACAACAAACGTGATTATGTTTTTGGGACCGGTGGCGGTAAGTTAGTCAGTCAAAAACTCGGGGTAGAGCTTATTACAGAGATACCTTTAGGTTTACCTGTGAAAGGGTCACTTTATGAAGCCAATGAACCAACTGGTAAAATATATGATGACTTCGCAAAACGATTAATTGATTTGGTTGAGTAATAAATTAAACTAAAATAGGTTATTAAAAAGATATTGCTTAATGTGATATCTTTTTTTATAGCATTTAAATGTAAACTAAATAATGTTTCATTATGAAATTATGCAATATGTTATTTACAAACATGGATTAACTGTTATAATTGAATTGGGTGATAGAAATGTTGAAAAGAAAGATAACAGAACAATTAATTGATTGGAAAACTAACCCTGATCGAAACGTCTTATTTTTAAAGGGTCCTAGAGGGGTTGGTAAGACAACCGCTGTAGAAAATTTTGCGAAAGAACACTATGATTATTTTATCCATATAAACTTTGAAAAATACCCGCTTTACAAATCTATTTTCTCAGGTAGTTTAGACATGGGTACTTTAACCAAACAAATCACATTAAAAATGCAAACTAACAAGTTAGTTGCGGGAAAAACATTGATTTTTTTAGATGAAATCCATCTTTGTCCGCGGGCTAGAGAAGCAGCGTTTACTTTCATCAATGAACAACGTTTTGACGTGATTGAAGCGACTTCATTATTTGGGACAAACCCAGATAAGTTTGACCCAACACCCCTATCTTATGAAACATTAATTGAAGTGATGAGTCTAGACTTTGAAGAGTTCTTATGGGCGAGTGGGGTTAGTGAGTTAACGATTAATGAAGTTTATAATCATTTTATTAATCTAAAACCAATTCCGGCTTCTTTACATATCGAATTTATGAATTTATTTAGAGAATATATGGTTGTTGGTGGCATGCCAGCGGTTGTTGATTCATTTATTCATAAACACAATTTTAAAGCATTAATTAAAGAACAAGGTAAAATCATTAAAGATTATGAACATGATATTGATTCATCATTAAAGAAGGTAGATCGAAATAAGGTAAGATTAACGTTTAATTCGTTACCTTCACAACTGGTTAAAGATAATAAGAAGTTTCAATATGGCGTTGTTGAACTGAAAGGAAATGCGCGAAAATTTGAATCATCCGTATTATGGTTGTATGATGCCGATATGATTCATATTTCTTTTCAATTAGAAGAATTAATGTTACCGTTTGCGAATCATGCTAGATTTGATATCTTTAAAGTTTATTATAAAGATGTTGGGCTTTTAACAGGGCAATTGGGTCAAGTTGCTCAACAAGCCATTATAGATGGTGATATCCATATCTATAATAACGCTGTGTTAGAATCAACGATAGCCGATTTATTATACAAACAAGGCTACAGATTGTATTATTTTACAAAAAATACTACCTTACACATGGAATTTATGTTTAAATATAAAGCAGAGGTTACAGCATTGTCTGTTAATGAAGCAGATAACACTAAAGCCAAAGCGTTAACCTCACTAATTGAAAATCATGATTTAAAACACGCGATTGAATTAACCACTCAAAATATCGAGATATCAGAACAGATTCACAGATATCCTATATATTGTGTGATGTTCTTATAGAAAGGGGATTTAGTTATATGGTTGATTGGTTATTAACCCAACCAATATGGTTAATTGCTTTGTTCGCAGGGCTATTGACTTGGGGTATTACCGCCTTGGGGGCAGGATTGGTATTTTTCTTTAAATCTATGGATAAGAAAATCTACGCTTTAACCTTAGGCTTTGCCTCAGGGGTAATGATTGCCGCATCTGTGTGGAGTTTAATTTTACCAGCGATGGAATATTCAGAATTACTAGGGTACATTCCATGGATTGTTGTTTCGGTTGGTGTATTACTTGGGGTTGCGTTTCTTTATGGTTTTGATAAAGCGTTGCCACACGTCCATTTTGGGGATCATAAACCTGAAGGACCTCGTACCAACTTATCTAGAACTAGATTATTGATGTTTTCGATTACTTTACATAACATTCCTGAAGGGTTAGCTGTTGGGGTTGCGATTGGAGCAGTTGGCGTATTTTTGAATCAAGGTGATCCAGGAATTGCTAGAGAAGCACTGATTGCAGCGCTTGCGGTTGCACTAGGGATTGGCATTCAAAACTTCCCAGAAGGCGCAGCAGTTTCAATCCCTTTAAGAGCGGAAGGATTAAGTCGAAGAAAAGCTTTCTTTTATGGTCAAGCCAGTGCGCTTGTTGAACCTGTGTTCTGTATCATTGGCGCATTATTAGTTACAGTTATGGCTCAAGTTTTACCATTTGCTTTAGCGTTTGCAGCCGGGGCAATGATCTTTGTCGTTGTAGAAGAATTGATTCCTGAAGCTAGAAACATGTCAACCAATACTGGTGCACACTATTCCACATGGGGATTTACGATTGGTTTTATCATCATGATGGTATTAGACGTTGCTTTAGGTTAATAAAATTACCAATTAAGACAGATTATTAAAAACTGTCTTTTTTTCTAGAGATTTCTTTTTAGAGTGAATTTTTGTGATAATATATAAGGTATAAACGGGAGGATTATTATGAATAAACCAAAGGGATTTACCTATCAAAAAACCAATGTTATTTATATGGCACATTATAAAGATGGAAAATGGGAAGATGGTGTATTACAAAAAGATGATCATATTAGTATTTCTGTAATGGCACCCGCTCTACACTATGGTCAACAATGTTTTGAAGGGATGAAAGCTTACAGAAGAAGCGATGGTAAAATTCAACTTTTTAGAATTAAAGATAACGCAACTAGATTTCAAGAATCAGCGAGAAGATTGGTAATGCCACCAGTCTCAATAGAAACTTTTGAACACGCTGTGATCGAAACTGTTAAGGCAAATAGTGATTTTGTTCCTGATAATGGCACTGGGGCTACTTTATATATTAGAGCATTAATGATTGGGGTAGGAGAGAACTTAGGTTTAAGACCAGCTAAGGAATTTCTATTCATGGTAATCACCTCACCAGTAGGGGCTTATTTTGAGGGGGGAATTAAACCAGTTGATTTAGTGGTTTCTGAATATGATCGAGCTGCACCACATGGAACAGGTGATATTAAAGTCGGTGGCAATTATGCCGCATCACTTTATCCTCAAGTGCTTGCGAAACAACAAGGTTATGCAGATTGTCTATTCTTGGATCCTAAGACGCATACAAAAATAGAAGAAGTTGGGGCAGCAAATTTCTTTGGGATTACGAAAGAAAATGTTTATATTACACCAAAATCACCTTCAATTCTAAACAGTATTACAAACCGTTCAATCAGATGGTTGGCTGAACATAAATTAGGCTTAAAGGTGGTTGAAGGAGATGTTTATATAGATCAATTAGATAACTTAGTTGAAGCAGGTGCTTGTGGAACTGCTGCTTTAATCACACCAGTTGGTTCAATCACCCATTATGGGATAAAACATGTCTTTCCTTATAACAAAGAAATGGGACCAATTTCAAAACAACTATATGATTTATTAAGTGGAATTCAGTTTGGTGAAATAGAAGATCCAAATCATTGGGTTACTATCCTAGATTAATTTCTTTACAAATAAAGGGTTGTAATAAAATTTAAAAAGAGATACAATAAGAGTTAGAAAAATTAGGTCCTTTAACAGTTGTCAGCGAGCAACAGAAGGTATAAAAGCATTTTTGACTATGTTAAGGGCACTTTATTAGTGCCCTTTTTTGTTAGAGAAGGCCTAAGAGAAAGGGGTCTATATGACAAATAAAGAAGTAGTCGTCGGGTATCTTCCTGACGAGAAACCGACGATTGTAAAATCGTTACTATTTGCGGTTCAACAATTTTTAGTAATGTTACCCGCAACAGTATTGGCAGCCTTATTAATGAAATTTAATATTCCTACTGCCATCCTTACCAGTGGGGTAGCCACCTTAGTATTTTTATTAGTAACAAGAGGTAAGATACCTTTATATTTTGGAAGTAGTTTTTCATACATTCCAGCGGTTTCGATAGTAGGGGCATCTTATTATGCATCGTTAGGACAAGATTGGAACAGTGTTGGGTTAATTGAGTTAGAGATTTTAGGTCCGATTCAAATCGCCATTATCTTATCAGGGGTACTTTCAATCATAGCTGGTGTCATTGTTAAATATTTTGGTAAAGACAAAATAGACAAAGTATTACCAGCCCATGTGACAGGACCTGTTGCGGCAATCATTGGGTTATCATTAGCCGGTGGGGCAATCACTGGTTCCTTTCAAATCGGAACAAACGGGATGTTAGATACGACAAGTTTCTTAATCTCAAGTATTACTTTATTATCGATAATTGGGTTTACGTCATTTTTAAGAAAAGGTTTTATTAGCCAAATTCCGATTTTATTAGGCATGTTAGTTGGGTTTGTTTTAACCTTAATTTTAGATATTAATTTAATCGGTAGCGGTGCTGGTCAAGCAACTGGTTTTGATGTTCTAAATTGGACAGTCTTTTCTTCAATTCCTGCTGCGGATTGGTCCTATCTACCAGCAGCACTATTAGCGATTGTGCCCATTGCCTTAGTGACAATACCAGAATCAACGGCGCATGTTTTTCAATTAGATTTATATGTAAACGAACTAGCCGAAAGAAAAGGCGTTAGTAAGAAATATGATATCGCCAATCGATTAGGTGATAACTTAATCGGGGACGGTGTTTGTGATATCGTCGCAGCCACATTAGGTGGTCCAGCAGGAACAAACTATGGTGAAAACATTAGTGCCAGTGCTGTGACTAAAGTATTTTCAACGTGGGTATTTGGTCTAACAGCTTTACTAGCGATATTGTTTGCTTTCACGCCATTAGCGGATTTCGCAAGCTTTTTACCGGCTGCAGTCACAAATGGGGCAAGTATTTATCTATTTGGAGTCATCGCTGCTCAAGGGATTACTTTAATGATTGAAAAGAAGGTAGACATGTTTAACCCTAAAAATTTAGCGGTCATCGCGGTTATCTTTGTTATTGGGATAGGCGGTCATTATGCGATGCCTAATGGTGGATTCCCTCTGTATAGAATTAATGGGAATATTGTTTATTTTCCGGCGATTGCGGTAGCGGCGATTGTTGGTATCTTATTAAACTTAGTCTTACAGATCCCAGAGTTTATTAAACATTTAAAAGAGTAAAAAGAAAATATAGTATCTAATGAAGTAAAAGCCTAAAAACAATTTGGCTTTTTTCTTGCATATCTTGTATCATATTAATTGAGGCATATTATATGATTAGATTAGGACACCTAAATGATTTAGACAATATTATGAGAATCATAAACCAAGCTCAAAAAAGAATGAAAGAAGCTTCTATGACTCAGTGGCAAAACAATTATCCCAACTTAGAAATTTTAAGCCAAGATATTACTGATAAGGCTTTGTTTGTTTATGTAGATAATGGGCAGATTGTGGGGACAATGAGTGTCTACGCCTACGATGAAGTTTATGATTCAATAACGGGCAATTGGTTAAATAATAATCCCTATAAAGTAATTCATCGAATTGCGATATCGGATAGTCATATTAATCAACATTTAACTGAAGAAATGATTAATTTTGTTTTCAGTCATTTTCAAATTAAGGATATCCGGATAGATACCCATCCCTTGAATAAAGCAATGATTAAATCATTAGAACGTCAAGGATTTGTAAATTGCGGGATTGTTTATGTAAAAACGGATCGTGATTCTTTAAGATTTGCTTATCATAAAAATATTTAACCAGTGATTATTTTATTCATTAAATCAAAGTAAATTATATTATAGCAGGCTAAATCACGAGCCTGCTATTTATTTATGCGTTGTTTTTAATGTTAAAAAAACTAAAATAGATATGTTATAATTAGTTAAGGAGTGATCATATGAAAATATTAGTATCAGGGGGCTTGGGCTTTATTGGATCCCATACCGTTATTGAACTTTATAATGAGGGTCATGAAGTTGTCATAGTGGATGATTTGTCCAACAGCCAAATTAGGACTTTAAATATATTAGAAAAGTTAACTGGAAAAACAATCCCTTTTTATATGCTAGATTGTACCGATATGGGCAAAATGGAAGTGATTTTTAAATCACACCAATTTGATGGGATTATTCACTTTGCGGGGTATAAAGCGGTTGGTGAATCGGTTAGTAAACCCTTAGAATATTATTTTAATAATCTTGGCTCAACGATTCAGCTTTCTAGACTGGCGATAAAGCACCAGGTGCCAAAGTTTATCTTTTCCTCTAGTGCGACTGTATATGGAGATCAAAAATCACCATTTACTGAAGACATGCCACTAGGAATTACCACAAATCCATATGGTGAATCGAAGGCAATGAATGAACGAATCTTAACAGATGCGACTTTAGCCTATCAAGGTTTTAATGTGGTTTTGTTAAGATATTTTAATCCGATTGGTGCCCATGCATCAGGTTTAATTGGTGAACTACCTTCAGGAATTCCGAATAACCTTATGCCTTATATTACTCAAACCGCTAAAGGAAAAAGAGAAAAGCTTTATGTGTTTGGCAATGATTATGATACCGTTGATGGGACAGGAGTTAGGGATTATATTCACGTGGTTGATTTAGCTAAAGGGCATGTGGCGGCATTGAACTATAACCATAAGGGGATTGATACTTTTAATTTAGGTACTGGTAAGGGCACGAGTGTCTTAGAAATAATTGAAGCCTTTGAACGCATTAATCAAATTAAACTAAATTATGAAATAACCGATAGACGTCCTGGCGATATTGCCACTAGTTTCGCAGATTGTAGTAAAGCTAAACGGCTTTTAGGTTGGGAAGCTAAACTTACGATTGATGATATGGTTAGAGATGCTTGGAACTTTGAAAAGAGACTCTAGTGAAAAGATTAATTCATGTGCCTGATTATCAAAATAGTATTTTAAATATTTCAGCAAGCCTCTTAAACCATTATGGTGTAACAACAGCGTATTCAACCTTAAAGATATTAGACCAAGAACTCAAAAAAGATTATAAGCATGTCATATTAATGGTGTTAGATGGGATGGGGATCAATATCTTGAACCATAACTTATCTCGTGATTCTTTATTAAGAAAGAATCTTAAAACAACCCTAACCAGTGTCTTTCCGCCAACGACTGTAGCGGCGACCACGGCAATCTTGTCGGGGTTACCACCAATTAGAAGTGGTCATTTGGGGTGGACTCAATATAATCAAATTGATGATTCTATCACAACCGTTTTTTTAAATACAGATTATTATAACCCAAATAAAGTATTAACCCATAACCTACAAAGAGATTCATTAAGTTATATCAATATTGTCGACCAAATCAGAGAAGTAAATCCTAATCTCCATTTAGAAATACTGTTTCCTTCATTTAAAATAGGGGGTCATGAAACATTTGATGACGAGCTAAATAGACTTTTAATGATTACCAAAGGCTCTAAATCGTTTAGTTATTGTTACTGGACTGAACCTGATTCAACAATTCATGAAGCGGGAATTACGGGGTTAAAGACAAAACAAGTCGTACAAGCTCTAAATAATTCTTATGAACGTTTCTTAAGTGAAATTGGAGAGGATGTTTTAGTTATCACCACCGCTGATCATGGCTTAATTGATGTCGAACCAATCTTAATTGATGATTATAAAGACTTTTTAGACACTTTAAGAATACTTCCTTCCATAGAACCAAGGGCAACTACTTTCTTTGTTAAAAAAGACCAACATGAATTATTTGAAGTTTTATTTAATCAATACTTCGGGAAGGATTTTGTCTTATTATCTAAAAAAGAAATTTTAGCCTCACATTTATTTGGATATGGTAAACCCCATCCAATGATTAATGCGTTTATTGGCGATTATTTTAGTATCGCAATAAATAATAAAATGTTTCAATTTTTAAAGACTAAACCATTTAAAGCCCATCATGCCGGTTTAACAAAAGAAGAATTAGAAGTACCATTAATACTAAATAAATAGTAATTTCGTGTTATAATAGAGTGTGAAAGTAGGGGATTTAATGTCATTACAAGAACAAAAAAGATATATTGGTGAAAAAGTCCAAGTCAAAAATGAAAAAAATTTAGGCGTTATCACAAGAATTGATAACGAAAGAGGCCTAGTTTATGTTCAATTTAAACGTATGCGTGAAGTTGGATATCCTTACCCTGAAGCATTTGAACAAGGGTATTTATCCATGAAGATCTCAAAGAAATAACCTTTTTATAGGTTATTTTTATTAAGTCCATGATTAATATCTATATTACTGAAACGCTTCATAATGCCGAAACATATTTTAACTATTTAGATGAGTCCTCACAAGAACGTATTAAAACCTTTAAATCACCTCTTCAACAAGCCCAAAGAATAACAGGGGACCTTTTGTTAAAGGCGGCCTTAAGAAAAGAGGGCTATTTTGATTATAAAGTCATTTATACCCCTAAATTAATGTTAGAAAATAATATTGCCTATATTTCAAAGAGTCATAGTCATAATTATGTGATGGTAGTTATTACCAATGAGTTAGTTGGCTGTGATATTGAGCTGGTTAAAGAAGTTAAAATTCAAAAGAAAGTATTGGCTTTGAGTGAACTAGAAGTCTTTAATGAATCAGTTGATAAAGATCTTACCTTTATGCGTTATTGGACTGCCAAAGAAGCTTATATTAAATATTATGGTGGTTTGGTAAAACCTTATCAAAATATTGTATTTAATATTGCCCACCAAGAGTCATCTATTTGGTATGGAACAATTGATGATTTATACTGTTATCAAACAGGGTTTAATGGTTATGTCATTTCCACGGTTACAAAATCAGTAAAACAAATTAATTTTAATTATTTAACGATAAATGAACTTTTATATTAAGGAGATAAAACAATGAAATTCATTAAGATGATAATGATTGTCCTAACGCTTGGTGTCCTTGCGGGGTGTGATGTGTCAGGCAATTTAGATTATAGTGACTTTAAGAACCGACAAGTCACCAAGTCAAATGCGATGGAACAAGTCGAAGGAACGTATTATATTTATATTTATAGTGATGGGTGCAAGTACTGTGATGAAATCAAACAAACTGTATTAAGTTATGCTGATAAGGGTTCTACTAAACTCTATTTATATAACTTTTCTACTTATCCAGTTGAAACCACTACGGATGCATCTTATTCTAATGTTGGGGCAACCTCAATGTTAAGTGTTAGAGTATACGGGACACCAACATTATTTAAAGTGGTCGATAACGTTATCACAAGTCAATATATCGGCTATAATCAAGTTAAAAACCAACTAAAATAAAAAAACGCCTTAACAAGCGTTTTAGTAGTTGTTTTGGTACAGCCTCGGGGGATCGAACCCCGAACCTACAGAATAAGTGTCAGTGAGCACTTATATAAATAGAACGAGCAGTGAAAACTGCTTTTTTTGTTCTTGGATTTAGAAAATATAAAGAAAAGGAAAAAAAATAATGAAAAATACATTTGAAAAAAAAGGAGATTCCATCTACGTTTAGATATCGTAGTGGGTTATCTCCACTGAGATAAAACTCAGAATAAGAAACACATAAGTGTTCTCCGGTATATTTAATTTATCATTTTGAATTGAATTCGTCAAGAGTTAAGGAAATAAGTTGAATTGAAATTACTCTTTAACAGTAAATAGTAATATTCAATAGTCATCCCATTTAAAAGAAAGTCTAAATATAATTTTTTTCTCTACTGATGAAGTCTCTCTCTTTTATATTCCATTGAAATGTTAATAATTTGTTCATTAGACCATTAAACTTTTTGATTAAATTAGATGTCAATAGATATTTTAATAACTCTTGACAGATATGTTACGAGTCGTTACTATAAAAAAAATAAAGGGTTACAATTCGTAACCCAATACTCGTTTTCAATTCTATTGAAAAGTGTTATAATAAGTGGTACAGCCTCGGGGGATCGAACCCCGGACCCACAGATTAAGAGTCTGTTGCTCTGCCGACTGAGCTAAGGCTGCATTTCATGCTTAATTATATTAACACAGTTAATTTTAAAAAACAACCTTTTTAGTTGAGATAAATCGGTTTATTTGGATAGGAAGTAAGAAGATGGATATTATTTTAAATTATGAACCTCAAGATGATTTTGAAGTTAGTGATAAAGCTTATATGATTCATGCTTATGAATTATTTAAAGAAAAACTCTATTTTCGCCAAGAGTTTTTTCATTTTACTGCCTCTGGGATAGTTTTTAACCAAACTAAGACAAAAGTCCTATTAATTTATCACAAGATTTATGATAGTTGGGGATGGATGGGTGGTCATATGGATGGAGAAATTGATTTTAATTATGTCGCCTTAAAAGAAATTAAAGAAGAATCAGGTTTAAAGAACGTGCAGTTTATCTTTAAAGAACCGGTTAGTATTGAAATACTACCTGTATGGATGCACCATAAAAATGGTGGTGTGATTTCCTCTCACCAACATTTTAATGTGTCGTTTGCATTTGTGGCTGATGAAAATGAACCTCTAGAAGTAAACAGCCTTGAAACCAAGGGCGTCAAGTGGGTTGATATTAGTGATATCGATAAGGTGGTCAGAGAAGTAGATATGTTACCAATCTACCATAAGATTATTAATCGGGTGTTAAAATGAAGTTAGTGATATTTGATTTAGATGGAACTATCTTAGATACGGTTAAGGATTTAACCAGTGCCGTAAACCATCTTTTAAAACATTTAAATCTACCATTAGTTGAAGCTAATCAAGTAAAGGCTTATTTAGGTCAGGGGCCCAAATATTTGTTGGAACATGCTTTAAATGAACCTTTAGAAGGAGAACTATTTGATCGGTATTATAAGATTTATAATGATTACTATCAAGCCCATCAACTAGATTACACCAAACCTTATGAAGGGGTTCCTAAAGTCTTAGATACTTTAAAAAGATCAGGGTATTTGTTGGCGGTTGTTTCTAACAAACAAGAGCCGGTAACCAAAAGTTTAATGGAAAAACTATTTCCTGATACCTTTGATGTTGTGATAGGAACCTCAAAGATTAATCTTCCTAAACCCAATCCAGGTATGGTTCTAAAGGTAATCGAAGAATTAAAAGTTACTAAAGAAGAAACCATCTATATTGGTGATACCCAAACCGACATGAAGACTGCGATTAATGCAGATCTCGTTAAAATTGCGGTATTATATGGTTTTAGGACAAAAGCAGATCTAATGCCTTATGAACCTGAATACTTTGTTAGTACCCCATTAGAAATACTAGAGATAATGAATACGATTAAGTCATAAAGGCTTATTACTATGTGTAAACTATTATATATGAGATAATTCAAATTAATAAGGGAGGCTATTATGAGATTATTAGGAAATATTATTTGGTTTTTATTAATTGGCTGGATTGCTTGGTTAGCTTGGATTATTTCTGGGTTACTGTGGTGTATAACCATTATCGGAATTCCGTTTGGCATTCAAGCTTTTAAGATTGCAGGATTCGTTGTTTTGCCGTTTGGGAAAGAAGTTCAAACCAATTTTGATGCCCATCCTATTGCCAATATAATTTGGTTGTTGTTTTTTGGTATTAGTATGGCAATAGGCTATCTTGTGGTAAGTCTTATCTTAACGATTACAATCATTGGTATTCCATTTGCCAAACAAACATTTAAATTATCAAAATTAGCATTATTACCTTTTGGGGCTAATGTAACTTAATCAAAAAAACTGCCAAACGGCAGTTTTCTTTTTAACTTTATTGTTTATTGTTCGTCTTTACTGGTTCTTAAGATAAAGTATGTCCCGATTATACCCGCTACAATGATAAGTGACCCCACAACAATCAAGGCAATCAGCATTGTGTTACTATTAGAAGGACTATCAGGAATATTAGGTATCGGTGGAACAATCGTGTTGTTTAAATTTAACCCGTAATATAAGACTAATGTTTGGTTCGGGATAAGGTTAATTGAATCTCCGTTTTCATAGGCAGAATCAATTTCTAATCCATAACTACTATCGAAGGCCACTTTCCAATAAAAGTCACCATCAATATTATAACTGGAGGTTTCTCCAGGGAGACCTTCTGGTAATGTGAATGCGACCGAGTCGTTAACACTATTATGGTGAATGATTAAAATGTCAGGGTATAAATCGTATTGATTGGTAATGCGGTAATAGATTAAGTTAGCGTCTGACTGAATATTCACCATACTCTTTATTTCTCGGTGTTCTGGTAGCTTAATGGAAAGATGGTTAAATCGAAAATCAATTAAATCTTTATACATTTGGAATGTTTGATTATTTTCTTTGTTTTCGTATTTAAGGACACTTGAAGTGCTGTTAAATTCTTCACCACCCCTAATGACTGGGGTTGAAAATGAAAGTAAGTATAATGCCCTATATTGTTGCCGTTCACTGTAAGTTAAGTTTGACATGTCAGGTAAACGATTAAACATTTGGTGAGGGGTAAGGTTATTAAACTCAGGCGTGGAACTGGATAAAATGTTACGCTTTGTTTGGGCACCTAGTGATCCACCCTTAACCCAAGCATTTTCAGAGGTACTCAAACTTTGATCAATTACCCCAACAAATTTCACTTGGTCTAAGGTTTGTTTAGTTAGTTTTCCAGTTAAAGATTTAGGGGTATAACTATTAAATTCCCCATACATTAAGAAATCTTCATCTAAGGCAGTTCCTAATCTTTGAATACTATTTAAATCATTGATCATTAAGCCATTTAAGGGACTAATCTTTAAGGCTGATAAATTGTATTCTTCTAATAAGTAAGCCAACGATGATTCAATATAACGCGCGGTCATATAATGATCGGTATTGAAAAAAGCTTCTTTATTTTCGTTTTTAATAATTTCTCCGTTGTTTTGTTCATAATAATAACCTGGCATTAACAATTCTAAACCTTCAATCACAGGGTTATATAAATCAATGTCAAGGATCACTCTAATCCCGTTATTTGCCATTGCTTTAATGAGATTCTTAACCTCATAGATATCTTTGGATAAACTTTGATCAAACTGGAAAGCCCTATTAATCACACTTAAACTATTTTTAGTATCAAGAAGATCACTTAAGGCAACATGGGTAATCCCCAATTCTTTTAAGTGGGCAATTCCGGTTGTATATTCTATATCTTTATATTCATAAGTGGTATTAGATCGTGACAAACCAACAAAAGTATCTTTATAAGTTCCATTTGAAAGCGGATCACCGGTCATTTGATGAATAGAGGTTTCATAGATGACGGCATCTCCATAAGAACCACTAAAATAAGGTAGTTCGATAGCAGTAAAGTCCGAAGGATTTGTCTCATCTAAAGCGACCACTAAACTCTTGGTTAAATCACTGGATAAGTGTTTTGAATAAGGGTCAACAATTTCATATTCTACGCCAAAACGTTCAAATGAATAGGTGTAACTTCTGTTTTTAGCATCACCAATAAAAGTGAATACATAAACCCCATAAGCACTTGGGTCCATATCAAAAACCGTTTTAGTGCCCTCACTATAAAGGTTCAGTTTAACACTATTTAAGGTTGGTGCCCATATTTTAAAGGTGGTTCTAGATTTTGTATAAGTAGAACCTAGGTCATTAGAATCGTAGTGGTAAGCTGATTTAAAGAACCCTTCATCATAAATACCATCCAATCTAACATTAACTCTTTGGTATCCAAACCCATCATTGAAGTCAAAATCTAATGTGTACTCACTTTTAACATCTAGATCATCTTCCAGTTCAATTAGATAACCACCGATGACATCTTTAATCGACTTAACTTCACTAATGACATCATTGGATCGGACTTGAACAGTGGGGACACCAGTGCTTTTAGCACTTGTGACAACTTTAATGTTATTTCTACCAACAAATGTTGCATATGAAACTAAACTGGTTAACGCTTCAGTATTAGAAGTGAGAATATCTCCGCTTAGATAGTACTGATAAATGGTTTCGGTTTTAAACGGCTCATCTAGAGTGAAAGGGTAAACTTTCTCAACTCCATCAATGGTTAAAACCAGTTGATAGTTTGTGTTAATAAGTTCGATGTCAACTAGACTAAACTTTAACCAAACGACATTATTTATTGAATATTCTTCACTGGTAAAGTCATAATAGTCAAAGGTGTCTAAATCATGAATCGACAGTGTTGTAAGTTCATAAGTTTCACTATCACCAAAGTAATAGATTTCTAAGTTTGTTGTTTCGGCCCTTAAGATTGGCACAACAAAAAAAGATAAAGAAACTAAGATTGATAAAATTGTCAGTTTTAATCCTTTCATATCTTCACCCTCAACCCATATTTTACCATATTTTTTTAAATGATGTAAATTTCTGAATTTATGTTACCGATTAAGGCTGTTAACTTTTAGTTGTTTTATGGTAAGATATTAAGTGATAAGTGGGGTAATATGATGTCATTTTATGAGTATAGATGGTGGAAAGAAGCCATCGGCTATGAAATATATTTGAAAAGTTTTAAGGATTCCAATGGTGATGGGATTGGCGATATTAACGGTATTAGAGAAAAATTAGATTATTTAAAAGATTTAGGGATTACTCTTATCTGGATTTGTCCTTTCTATAAATCACCGATGGATGATAATGGCTATGATGTGAGTGACTATTATGATATTGATCCCTCATTTGGGACATTGGATGATATGAAAGCTTTAATCGCTGAAGCCCATGAAAAGGGCATTAGAATTATTGCTGATTTTGTGATGAATCAAACCTCTGATGAACACCAATGGTTCATTGAATCTAGAAAGTCTAAAGATAATCCATATCGAGATTATTATATTTGGGCTGATGGGAGAATCATGGATGGTGTTGAAGTAGAACCGACCAATTGGGCTTCCTTCTTTGGGGGATCTTGTTGGGAAAAAGATCAGATAACGGGTCAGTATTATATGAAAATATTCTCCCGTAAAATGCCTGATCTGAATTGGTCAAATCAAAAAGTAAGAGCTTCGATGCAAGCAATTGCCAAGTTTTGGTTGGATTTAGGAATTGACGGGTTTAGAGTAGACGCGGTTGCCCATATTGGTCGAAAAGAAGAATTAGTAGATTCTATGATGGATAGTCCTTCAAAATATAAACCTGATTGGAGAATGTTTTCTAATATTCCTGTTTTATTCGATTATTTAAAAGAATTTAATGAAAAAGTTTGGCGTAAATACGATATTATGACCGTTGGTGAAGTTGGTGGTGGTGCAACTCCAGCAGAAGCTAACCGTTATGCCGGTTTTAAAAATGGTTCCATGAACATGGTTTTTAACTTTGACCATAACTGGCATAATAACGTTTGGAATATGAGCAGTATCGATGAAGAAGTTGTTGTTAATCTAGTTTCTTTAAAAGAAATATTTAAAAAATGGCAATTGGGTCAATATGGTAAAGCCTGGATTCCGATTTATTGGCTCAACCATGATCAACCAAGAGTGATGAGCCAGTATGGTAATCCCAAAAAGCCTTATCTAAGTGGTTCAATGTTAGGCCAAGCCTTGTATTTTATGTGGGGGACTCCCTTTGTATATCAAGGTGAAGAAATTGGGATGACAAATTACCCATTTAAATCGGTTACAGACTTTAATGATGTTTCCGTAAAAACGACCCATGATTTAGAAGTTAAACAAGGTGGTCAAGATGAAGCCGAATTTATCTATTTTACGGGTCTAAAAAGCAGAGATAACGCGAGAACAATAATGAGTTGGGACGATTCCAAGTATGCTGGGTTTAGCACAAATAAGCCTTGGTTTAATGTCTGTCCAGATTATCAAAGAGTTAATGTTAAAAGAAACCTAGAAGATTCTAAAACGATTTATAAACACTATCAAAAGATCTTCAAATTAAGAAAACACAAAGCGTTTTTAAAAACACTTGTCTATGGGACTTATAAACAGCTTTTATCAAAACATAAACATGTCTATGCCTACGTAAGAGAAAATGATAAAATGATTTTAACTGTATGTAACTTCTTTGATACAACCGAAAAAGTATCGATTAGAGGGTATAAAGTAGCTAAAATCTTATTATCTAATTATGAAGATTCAAAGACCACTTTAACCAGTCTTACTTTAAGACCTTATGAAGCAGTTACTTATCTAATAGAAAAGCGGTAAAAATGGATAATATCGAATATATTATAGCGGGCGTTGTCTTAGTAATCCTCGTGATCGGTTTTTGGGTTATTATTACAAATGTCGAGCGACGACAAAAAAAGAATATCATTGATAAACTGTCACAATTAGGGCTGTTATCAAAATCAAATCATAAAGCCTATGACTATGATTTTGAACTTAACGAGATAAATTACCTTGTTAAGTTTATTTTTGTGGGCAACATTAAAGAATTATCATTTAATTCTCTAAGGCACTGGCAAATCAAAGATAAAAAGAAAAATCCAATGATTAATCCCAAGGGGTTTGAATTATTAACCGGCAATAAGGTTATCATTGTTTATCCTGCCCCAAAACAAATTTTAAAATATATCAATGAAAATGAAGTGGTCTTTGTAAGACCGAATGAAAAATGTTTTGATTATTATGTTTATACCGAAAATACAATTGATGAGATAAAACATTTAGAGGTTTAGTATGAGTTTTTTAGATGTCAACAATTTAAGTTTTAAATACCAAGAAAAACCAATCTTTGATGGCGCAGAAATGCGCCTTTTTGAAGGTGAACATATGGTCATTGTTGGACCCAATGGGAGTGGTAAAACGACGCTACTAAATTTACTGGTTAAAGAACTCACACCCGATAAAGGGACCATTAATTGGTTAAATACAATTAAAGTTGGCTATTTAGATCAATACGCGCGTGTTGATAAACAAAAATTAGTGAGACATTATCTTTTAGAAGTTTATGAGCCACTATTCAATTTAGAAGACAAGATGAATAACTATTATCAAGCGATCGCAAATGGGACATCCAGCAATATTGAAAAAGAATTACAATATGCATCGGAAATTCAAGATACATTATTAGAAAGTGACTTTTATAGAATTAAATCTTCTTTAAGCAATGTGATTGGTGGATTGGGAATGGAGATGGATGTTTTAGAACATAAGATCGAACGCTTATCTTCTGGGATGCGGGAAAAAATAATCTTAGCGAAACTCCTGTTAAAAGAAAGTGATGTGTTAATTTTAGATGAACCGACTAACTTTCTTGACGTTGCCCATATAGAATGGTTAACCAAGTTTCTAAAAGCGTACGAAAAAACATTCATTGTTGTTTCACATGATGAAGGTTTTATTAAAGATATCTCCAAAGTCGTCATAGCGATCGAGAATACTAAACTCACAAGATACAAAGGTGATTATCAATTTTATTTAGATTCAAGAGCCTTAAGGATAGAACAACATGAAAAGGCTTATGAATCTCAACAACGTGAGATAAAAGTAAAACAAACTTTCGTGGAAAAAAACTTAGTTAGAGCCTCGACAACAAGACGTGCTCAAAGTGTAAGAAAAGCCTTATTGAAGATGGAAGTCATCGATAAACCTATTAAACCAAAGAAACTTCGTTTTTGGTTTCCTTATAGTAGTGATACCGGAAAAGAAGTATTAAAGGTAAATGATTTAGTAATTGGTTATCACAATCAACCTTTGTTAAATCCTTTCTCGTTTGTGATAAGAAAGAATACCATCGCAGTCATCACGGGTCATAATGGGATTGGTAAATCAACCCTAATTAAAACCATCATCGAAATGATCGAACCTATTAGTGGGTCTTATGAATGGATTGATACCGCAAGAATTAATTATTTTTCTCAAGAATTAGACATAGAAGATAATTTAACCGCCTTTGAGCATTTATATTATGTGATGGATGTTGATAATCAAAAAGAGGTTTACACCTTGTTAGCGCAATATGGCATTACTTATGAACAAGCAAGAAGACCCTTATCTAGTTTAAGTGGTGGGCAACAGACCAAAGTTAGACTTGCCTTAATGCATCAGTATAAAAGTAATGTTTTAATATTAGATGAACCAACAAATCACTTAGATATTCAAGCTAAAGAAGCTTTGAAAAAAGCCTTATTAGATTATCAAGGGACTATTATATTAGTCACCCACGAAAAAGAATTCTACCAAGATTTAAATGCGCAGGTAATTGATTTCGAACAGGTTTAAGTTAAGTTTTACAGATTTTCTATTGAAACGCTTTCAATTTAGTGCTAAAATACCAATAGAGTAAAACATTTACTTAGAGTTTTAAAGTCATTCAACAGAGGGAGGAAAGAGAATGAAAAAATTATTAGTTTTCGCTGTAGCCTTATTCGCAATCATCGGATTAACGGCTTGTGGCGGTGGTCCTAAAGAAATTGTCTTAATTACCGATAAAGGTGATATCACAGACAAGTCATTTAACCAAGGCGCTTATGAAGGGGTTAAGGCTTACGCAAAAGAAAATGGTATTTCTTATGGATATATCAAACCTACACAAGCAGCAACAGCACAATATATTTCTGCGATTGAACAAGCGATTGCAGATGGTGCAAAGGTAATAGTTACTCCGGGTTACTTATTTGAAGAACCAATTAATGCGGTTCAAAAAGACCATCCAGATATTAAGTTTATCTTACTTGATGGTAGCCCAGCTAACGCTGCCAATGGTACGTTAGAAAGCAACGTTTATTCAGTATTCTATGCTGAAGAACAATCAGGTTTCTTAGCGGGATATGCTGCTGTTAAAGATGGCTATCGTAAATTAGGTTTCATGGGTGGTATGGCTGTACCAGCCGTTCAAAGATTTGGACATGGTTTTGTACAAGGTGCCGCAGCTGCTGCATCAGAATTAAACTTAGCTGCTAACGCTGTATCAGTTGATTATTTATATACTGGCGACTTCGCTGCAACTCCAGAAGTACAAGCTGCCGCTGCAGCAATGTATCAATCTGGTGTTGAAGTAATCTTTGCCTGTGGTGGTGCGGTTGGACAATCCGTTATGGCTGCTGCCGCAAGTGCTGAGAAGAAAGTTATTGGCGTTGACGTCGACCAATCATTTGACTCACCTACAGTTATTACATCAGCAACTAAGAATTTAAGCCAATCTGTTATTCAAGCTTTAGAAGCTATTTATGAAACAAACAAATGGGCAAGTGAATTTGGTGGTGTTTCTGCAGTCTTAGACGCTACTGCAGATGGTATTGGTCTTCCAATGGAAAATTCTAAATTTACAACATTTACTAGTGCTGACTATCAAACTATTTTTAATAAATTAGTTGATGGCACACAAGAAGTTTCTGACGTTATTGGTGCATTTGGTGATGATGGATCAGCAGCTGAACAATTTGAAACTACTGAAGTTAAAGTAAACGTTATTGCATTTGGATAATTAAAGTTATTTAAAACTAAAAAAGGGATAAGGAATAGGGATTCCTTATCCCCATTTTTTAATAGAGAGGTTAACTATGCAGAACATAATTGAAATGCGTAATATTACAAAAAGATTTCCTGGCATTGTCGCTAACGATAAGATTACTTTTGAATTAAGACGTGGCGAAATCCATGCCTTGTTAGGCGAAAACGGTGCCGGTAAATCAACCTTAATGTCGATCTTGTTTGGGATGTATAAAGCCGATGAAGGACAAATCTTAAAAGATGGGGTAGAAGTTGACATTAATAGCCCAAATGATGCCAATGACTTAGCGATTGGGATGGTCCATCAACACTTCAAATTGGTGGAAGTTTTTTCTGTTTTAGATAATATCATCATGGGAATCGAACCCATGAAGAATGGGGCTATTATTGATAGAAAAAAAGCCAAACAAACTATTCTTGAGCTTTGTGAAAAGTATGAACTCCATTTAAATCCTGATGATATCATTGAAGATATTACGGTTGGGGCCCAACAAAGAACCGAAATCTTAAAGATGTTATTTAGAAAAAATGATATCTTGATTTTTGATGAGCCAACCGCTGTTTTAACCCCTCAAGAGATAAGACAGTTAATGGTGACTATGAAAAATCTATCAAAAGAAGGTAAATCGATTATTTTTATTACTCATAAGCTAGATGAAATCATGGCTGTCTGTGATAGGGTAACCGTCTTAAGACGTGGTAGACATATGGGAACAGTCGATGTTAAAGATACCACAAAAGAAAAACTATCTAATATGATGGTTGGTAGAGAAGTTGATTTCTTTATTGAGAAGAAACCAACGACATTGGGTGATGCGGTTTTAATGGTAGAAAATTTATCAGTTACTTCCGATTTAACGAACAAACAAGTGGTTGATAATGTTTCGTTTAAAGTCCATAAAGGTGAGATTGTTTGTATCGCTGGGATTGATGGAAACGGGCAAAGTGAACTAGGGTATGCGATATCTGGTTTACTTAAACCATCTAGTGGCAATGTTTACTTAAATTATGAAACCATCACGCATAAATCAATTCGATATAGAAATGATCACGGGATGAGCCATATTCCAGAAGATAGACATAAATATGGCTTAATTTTACAAGATACACTAGCAAATAACTTAGTTTTAAAGAAATATCATCTTATCCCTTTCCAAAAAAGAGGCATCATTCAAAATGAACCAATACTTAATCTAGCAGAGCAATTAATTAACGACTTTGATGTTAGAAGTGGACAAGGGCCTAAAACACCTGCTGGATCGCTTTCTGGTGGGAACCAACAAAAAGCGATTATCGCAAGAGAAATAGATAAAGATTCCGATTTCTTACTTTCAATTCAAACAGTCAGAGGGTTAGATGTTGGTGCAGTTGAATTTGCCCATAAGAAAATCATCCAAGAAAGAGACCGTGGTAAGGCAATCTTAATGATCTCATTTGAATTAGATGAAGTAATGAGTATTAGCGATCGAATCTTAGTGATGTATGAGGGTAAGATTGTTAAAGATGTTTTGGCAAAAGATATTACAGTTGATGAGTTAGGTCTATATATGGCTGGCGTTAAGAAAGATCCAAACCCGCTCTTATCCTTTAGCCAAGAAGAACTTGACAAGATGGAAACGCTACGAGGTAATAAATAATGAACGATATTAAACAGAAATTAACCTCAAAATGGAATCATTTTAAAGTATCTCAAGGCTTTAAAAATATTACTGCCTCATTACTTGCGATTTTACTGGGAATATTATTAGGTATTATTATTATCTTAATAACCAATATTAATAATGCTGGTTTAGGGATTTCAAGGTTATTACTAGGGGCATTTAATAATCCACGAGGACCTTGGATAGGGATTGGTCAATTATTGTATTATGCAACACCCTTAATTTTTACGGGTTTAGCGGTGGCGTTTGCCTTTAAAACAGGTGTCTTTAATATTGGCGCCAGTGGGCAATATACGATGGGCTTATTTGTTGCCTGTGTGATTGGTATAATGGGTGATGGTTTAGGGTTTATGCAATGGCCAATTGCTTTATTAGCTGGCGGTTTAGCCGGTGCCTTATGGGGCGCAATTACAGGGATACTTAAAGCCTTGTTTAATGTCAATATTGTTATTTCGGGTATTATGCTTAACTATATTGGCATGTTTGTTGTTAATAATATTTTAGGGGTGCCACTTAGACCTTATATGGTTGATGGGGCCCAAAATAGAACGGTAGTCGTTGACCAAGCGGCACGAACACCCTATGCCTTTTTAGATAAAATCTTTCCTAATTCTGGATTAGATTTTGGGATTATCATCGCGATTGGTTCAGTGGTATTGATTTGGTTTGTCTTAAATAAGACAGTCTTTGGTAGAGAACTAAAGAGTGTTGGGATGAATCGAGATGCCGCTAAATATGCAGGCGTTAATGAAAAACGAGCCATTATATTATCAATGGCAATCGCTGGATTTTTAGCAGGTATTGGTGGCGCACTCTTTATATTAGCACCATCAACGAGAAACTTAGGCAATCAATATTCATTAGAAAACGTTGTTTTAGGGGCTGGTTTTGATGGAATTCCAATTGCCTTATTAGGAAACTCTCATCCAGTTGGTGTTTTCTTTGCAGCCTTATTCATTCAATACATCAAATTAGCTGGCGACCCAATGCAATCACTAGGGTATGCCTCAGAAATTGTGAACTTAATTATTGCGGTCATCCTATATTTCAGCGCGTTCGCACTAATCGTTGGTCAGTCTATTGCGAAACTTAAAAAGAAGAAGCCAAAAGACGACTTACCCTCTGATCTGGTTACAAAACCACAGGAGGTGAACCAATGAGCTTTATCATTTATCAATCATTTTATTTTATTATTCCGTTACTAATTGTCGCTTTAGCAGGCTTATTTTCTGAAAAGAGTGGTACGGTTAACATTGCTCTAGAAGGGATAATGGTTATTGGCGCATTCTTTGGGGTCTTGTTTTTACACTATATGCAAAGTGTTCTAAAAGTTCAGATGAACCCACAACTATTATTGTTGTTGGCATTAATA
>Ga0265293_10002312_pt1 | contig 38745 bp, 38 predicted proteins | sample Munlanlewell138R_FD_192505 | JGI IMG/M metagenome (GOLD analysis project Ga0265293, IMG submission 192505) | Leachate microbial communities from a municipal landfill in Southern Ontario, Canada - Leachate well 138R | ecosystem: Engineered > Solid waste > Landfill > Unclassified | place: Canada... | reverse complement strand
ATAGTTAGAGAATAAAAGAAGGAGAAAGTATGAAAAAAGTATTAATAGCATTAGTATCAGTACTAGTATTAGTAGGATGTGCGAAAACAGATTATTCAAAATTAGAAAAAGAGTTAGCAGAAAAAGCGACAAAGTATTATGAAGATTATATTGAAGGAAAAGTAATAGGAATTAATAATCATAAAATAACATTAGAAGCATTAGCAAATAGTGAAGTAGATATTGCTAACTTTGAAGAAGAAAAATGTGATAAAGCATCATATGCGTTAATTGTGTTAACATTAAATGATAAAGGTGAAGCAGAAGGAGAACCAAAAGTAGAAACACATTTAACATGTGGGGATTATCAATCTAAAAATGAATAATAAAACTAAAACAGAATAATTTCTGTTTTTTTTTATCAAAAAATGGTTATACACATATACTAATATGAGGTGAGTTATGTGTATAAAATATATACAGTAAAGGAAGGCGAAGATGTTTTATCGATTACTAATGATTTAGGGATTACTCCAGATGAAATAAGAAGAATTAATGGCTTTCCAACCAATTATGAAGTGAAAGTTGGTGAGCAAATCGTAATTCCTAGTGTGAGTACTAGTCCTTTTGATAGATATATTGTTAAACAGGGAGAATCGCTTTATTCAATTGCGACACAATATAATATAAGTGCCGATGATCTTGCACAATTAAATGGTCTTGATAAGGAAGAATATATATACCCTAATCAGGAATTATTAGTTCCAAAACCTAACATTGATTTTTATATTACTCGTGAAGGTGATACGATTGGAAAGTTAAGACAACAAATATCAAATGATTTTGAAACCATATTAAAAAGCAATCCATATATTTATTTAATGCCGGATCAAGTATTGGTTTACGAAAAAACAATTGAGAAATAAATTAATGCAATTTATTTCTTTTTTATACAAATTGGTTAAAGGTCTTTTTTTTTTTACGTTATTAGTATATAATTATAGTAGAAATGAGGGTATAAAATGAAGAAAATTATATTACTTATAGTAACTTGTATTTTACTTACGGGTTGTTTATATAAAAAACCATATGTGGAAATAAAGTATGTTGATTTTAAAGAAAAAATAGAAAACAAAGAAAGTTTTATATTCTACATTGGAGCTACTGGTTGTCAATATTGTGATAAATATGAAAAAACTCTCAAAAGAGTAATTGATAAATATGATGTTGAAGTATTTTATATAGATACTGCTGAAGGTAAGCTAACAACTGAAGAAAAAAAAGATTTTGAAAATATCGTTACTTTTAGTGGCACTCCGACAACTGTTTTTGTGAGAGATGGAGAAGTTCAAAGTAAATATAATCGTATCGAGGGGTCTGTAACTTCTGATAAAATAATTGAAGCTTTTGAAAGAAATGGGTATATAAAAGAAAAATAAGGAAAGGATTAGTTAAGACTAGGTGAAATATGGAAAAAATAGATATATTTAACGATGATAAGGAAAATCAAAATACTGTACCTTCTTATTTTAGTATCATTAATAATTATGGTGATGAGTTAACTAAAAAAACTTACATTACTAATCCTGCTATTGCACGTGAAGACGAATTGAAAAAAATGATGATTGTTTTACTTACACCTGAGAAATCGGCATTACTAGTTGGTAAACCGGGTATTGGTAAAACAGCGATTGCTGAAGGACTTGCATATTTGATTCAAAGAAACGATGTTCCTGAAGCATTGAAGGGTTACCGCATTTTTAAAATAAATTCAACATCATTAGTAGGGATTGTTGATATTAACGGTAAAGAAGAAATGATTATGAATTTATTCGTTGAAGAATTAAAAAGTTTAAGCAAAGTAATTGTTTTTATCGATGAAATTCACACATTGATTGGTGCGAGAGGTTCTGGTCCAATGGATCTAGCAAACATGTTAAAACCTGCACTTGATCGTGGAGATGTCAAGGCAATTGGTGCGACTACAACAATCGAATACAATACATATATAATTAGGGATAGAGCATTCCTACGACGTTTCGAAAAAATTGATGTTCTTGAACCGGATGAGCCAACAACAGTTAATATTTTAATGGGAAGTATTCCTAAAATTGAGAAACAAACTGGTATAAAGATGAAATACAATGAGTATTTTACAAGGCAATTAGTTGAATCAATTGTTAGTGCTACATCAGAGTTTAAGCGTGTATATGGATTATCAGCAATGTATCCAGATATCGCTTTTTCTGTTTTAACACAAGCTTTCTCACAAGCATTGTTTAAAAACAAAGCAGAAGTTGACATTATTGATGTTTATAATTCAATTAAGACAAGTAAGAGAATTTATCCGGATTCTATTATTAAGGAGTTGGATGCTTTTAGGAAAAAGTTTGAAAAGTTCTTAATAAAAGAAGGAATTTCTTTGCCAATTGTTACAATTGATGAAATAAAGGTTGAAGAAACTTTATAACAAACATATTTATTAGACAAATTGCATATATATTGTTAGGCATTTATAATAAATATGTGTTAAAATATAGGTATAATGGGGTGGAACTATGAAAAAGAAAAAAATACCAACTAAAAATTATGTATATTTAGCGATTTTAATTGTTGTGACTGTATTTTTAACATTTAAATTATCTAATATGTATAAAGTTAATAACAATTACTATAAGAACACATCACCGTTGTTTGGAACTATATTTGAAATTAAATTAAGTGAGTTTGATAATTATTTACTAGAAAATCCTAATGCAATTATATACATTGTTGATGGTAATAAAAAAGATGCTGTTGAAATGGATAAAACTATTAAAGAATTAGCAATAGAAAATGATTTATCTAGTGAGATGAAAGTTATTAATGCTACTGACAATAATGAAGAAGTTCTTAAAAATTTAAAAGTTTTGTTAAGCAAAAATTTAAAAAAATATGAAGCTGACCTATTGATAAGAACTAATGTTTTGATTGTTAAAGATGGAAAGATAACTGATGTATTAACACCAATAACAATGGATAAGTCAGAAATTGTAGACTTTTTAATTAAAAATGGTGCCATATAGGAATGGTTAATATTGTTTTGTTTGAGCCAGAGATCCCCCAAAACACAGGAAATATTATGCGAACATGTGCGGGTACTGCAACTAAATTACATTTAATAAAACCACTAGGTTTTTCCTTAGATGAAAAAAGTATAAAACGCAGTGGAGTAAATTATATTGAAAAATGCGATTTTGAAGTTTACGAAAATTATGAAGACTTTTGTAAAAAAAACACTGGTAAATTCTATTTTCTATCAAGATATGGATCAAAGAAATATACGTCATTTGATTATAGTAATAAGGATGAAAATATTTATTTGATATTTGGTAAAGAGAGTACTGGTATTCCTAAAAAAATATTAAAAGATAATATTGAGACGTGCGTAAGAATACCTATAAATGATAATATTCGCGCTCTGAATTTGTCTAACTCAGTGGCGATAATGCTATTTGAAGTATTGAAACAACAAGACTTTAATGATTTATTAGTCTATGACCCGTTTAAGGGTGAAAATTATTTATATGAATAAACAATGTAAACTAGTATTAAAAATATTGAAAAAAACATTTTTAAATGTTAATATGGTTTTATAGAGTAGGAGGACTAAAATGGAGTTTATTACAGAAAATTATATTTGGTTTATTGTTGGAGGTGTTGTTTTATTAATGGCACTGATTGGTTTTATTGCTGAAAAGACAAATTTTGGACGTAGTGAGTTTGAAAAAAAGGTGAAAGAGCCAAAAGTCAAAAAAGCAAAAGGGAAAAAAGGTAAAAATAACGAAGTTTCAGAAGAAGCTTCTGAGCCAGCGCAAGGTTCAACAGTGGATGAGGCTATAGTTATCGAAGATGAAGATTGGATGGAACCAATCCCTACAGTTACAAATGACCCTTTTATAAATGCAGTTGATTCTGGTGAATCTGTTGAAGATTTAAATAAGCCAGTAGTTGAATCACCAATTGTGGTTGAAGATTTAAACGCACCCCTTGTGGATGCGCCAGTAGTTGAAGATTTAAATGCACCACTTGGAGATACACCAGTGGTTGAAGATTTAAATGCACCACTTGGAGATACGTCAGTAGTTGAAAATTTAAATGCACCACTTGGAGATACGTCAGTAGTTGAAAATTTAAATGCGCCACTTGGAGATACACCGGTAGTTGAAGATTTAAATGCACCAATAGAAGAAGTAACCCCAGTAATTGCGGAAGAGATAAATACCCCGATAGAAGAAGTTGGTGAAGTTTCAAATGTTGAAGAATTAAACATAGAGGAACCAATTTTGTCGCCTGTTATCGAAGAACCGGTTATTACTGAGTTACCTAATAATAATGGTGAACAAACAGATGCTGATAAATCCAAAGAAGAAGATGTTTGGAAATTCTAGTGATTTAAGGATATAATGAATATATCCTTTTTTTCTGCCTTAAAAAAATTGTGGTTTGTATTTAAAAAAATTGACTAATATGATATAATCTAATATATAAATTAAATGGAGGAAGATTATGACATTAGATGCGGTAATAATATTAATAAAAAAACTGGCGGACGTTTTATTAGTTTGGATGGTTTTATACTTTATTTTAAAAAGTTTGCGAAAAAACGTAAAAATGATTTTACTGTTTAAAGGAATATTGATTATTTTAGGACTTCAAATTGTAAGTGAGGTTCTAAATTTAGCAACGATTGGTTACTTAATTGATTATGCAATTATGTGGGGACCTCTCGCGCTTATCATTATTTTTCAACCAGAAATTAGAAATGTACTTGAACAATTAGGAAGAAGCCAATTGTTAGGTAGACATAAAATTTTAACGGTTGATGAAAGAGAAAAGGTTGTTTATGAAATAGTCCAATCACTTGAATATTTAAGAAAATCTCGTATTGGAGCTTTAATTATTATCGAACGTGATCATAGTTTAAGTGAATATATTGAAAAGTCAAAAAAACTTTATGCTGATATTTCTAGTGAATTACTAATTGCTATTTTCTTCCCTAATAATCCACTTCACGATGGTGGAGTAATTATCCAAGGGGATAAAATAACAAGTGCGGGTGCGGTTTTTCCAAGTAGCGAGAACTTAAAGATAAGCAAACGTTTAGGGACACGTCATCGTGCCGCTTTAGGTATTGCAGAAACAACGGACTGTATTTCAATTGTTTGTTCGGAAGAAACTGGTCGTGTGTCGATTGCAGTGTCTTCTGAACTTCGTTACAACTTAACAATTGATGAAGTTAAATTAATTTTGTTAGAAGAACTAAGACCTAAAAAGCCAATTATAATTGATGAGGAAGAGGAAGGTGACAACGATGAAGTTAATAGCCAAGATAATTAGAAATTTCTTTTCTGGTATTTGGTCACTTATTGATAAAAAAATTATTGTGCCTATCACTCGATTAATAATATCTAGTACTAAAAAATTTGATACTTCTGGTAAGATGATGGAAAATTGGTTAACCAAAACAAATACTTTATTGTTTATATCACTATTTTTTGCAGTTGGGTTATTTGTTGTTATAGATCAAAAGATTATTACTTTTTCTGAAAGTTCAGCGGAAGTATTAAAAAACCAAGAAGTAAAAGTTATTTATAATGAAGAGGCTTATGTGATTGAAGGTGTTCCAGAGGCTGTTGATATTACGCTTATTGGTCGTCGTGCGGATTTGATGTTTGCTAAGCAATCTTCAATTCACGACGTAAGTATTGATTTGACTGGTTTAAAACCAGGTACTCATAAGGTTAATGTTACTTATAAACAAGCAATGCAATCTATTGATTACAAAGTTAATCCTTCGGTTGCGACAGTTGTTATATATCCTAAAGTTTCAGAAATTAGAACTCTAGCAATTGATTTGTTAAATCAAGATAGTTTGTCTGCTAAGTTAGTTATTGATGAAGTAAATATTACTAATGACAAAGTTATTATCAAAGGTGCGGAGCATAAATTAAAAGAGGTTGCGACAGTTAAAGCTTTAATTGACATCCGTAATTTAATAAAACAGGAAGAAGGTATTACGACTCTTAAAGATATTCCACTAAGAGCTTACAACAATAAAGGTGAGATTGTTGATGTGGAAATTGTTCCAGATAAGATAAGTGCGGAAATTAAAATTACATCACCTAGTAAAGAACTTCCAATCAAAGTTATTCCTCAAGGAATAATGGGATTTAGTAAAGCTATTAGTTCAATTGATATTAATGAAACTAAAGTGATGGTTTATGGTAGTGAAGAAGTTTTATCAGGTCTTAACTATGTACCTTTAGTTATTGACGTAAATGGTTTAAAAGAAAATCGTCAATATAAAATGGAGTTATCAAAACCAGTTGGCACAAAATCAATGAGCATTAATAATGTTACAGTTAATATTGCTGTTGATAATGCAGTTGACAAAGAAATTAATAATATTCAAATTGAATATCGTAACTTAAACGAAATATATACGGTTCAAGGTTTAAGTAAGGAAGATGTTGTTGTAGTAGTTGGTTTAAAAGGAGTTCAATCTGTTTTAGATCAAATTGAAAACAAGGATGTCACTGCTTACCTAGATTTAAAGGGTTATGGTGAAGGTGAGCATGAAGTTGAGGTAAAGGTTGAAGGAACAGATGTTAAAGTTCAATATATAGCTAAAACTAAAAAGGTTCGTATTAAAATTATAAAAGCAAATTAATAATAAAAGACTTTATCGCTGATAAAGTCTTTTTGTTTATTCAAAATGGGTAAATAAAATTCCAATATTGATCAAACCAGTTATTCCATAAAGAATTTGGATTACTCGGGTCATCATTGATAACTCTCCAAATATAGATGCGATTATATCAACGTCAAATAATCCAATTAATCCCCAATTTATTGCACCAATAATGGTTATTGCTAAGGCAACCTTTTGTAATGTCTCCATATTTTTCCCCTTTCTCAATTACTAATTATTTTAAACAGTAATTAATAAATTATTCATTTATTTCCAATTAAACATTATTAAACAATATAAACAGAACAAACTATTAGTAAAATAAAAAAATAAAGAAAAAATCTTTATTTATTTTGGTTGCTTCATTGTACAGTGAGTTTTTTTTCCGTTTTTTTCTAGATATTCTTGTCCCCAGTTATACATTATATCTAAAATTGGTTTAATGCTCATTCCAAACTCTGATAATGAATATTCAACTTTTGGTGGCACAACGGGATAAACTGTTCTAATAATTAATTTGTCTTTTTCTAATTCCCTTAGTTGTTGAGTTAACATTTTTGGAGTTGCATTTGGAATTATTTTTTTTAATTCGCCAAATCTTAAAGTTCCATCAACTAAGTTCCAAAGTATTAATGATTTGTATTTTCCGCCAATTAAATCAATGGTTGCACTAACTGGGCATAGTTCTTCGTTCATATAATCCTCCTTATAGTATCTTATTGGGTAGTATATTACAATAAAGTGCGTACTTGCAATATTGAAAGTCAATGATAAAATTATAACAGTGAGAAATTGAATTGTCAATAACTCAAAATTATGAAAGGTGATAAAATGAAAAAAGAAATAATTAATATAGAAGGTATGACTTGTGCATCATGCTCAAGTCGTGTTGAAAAAGAACTCAACAAAATAGATGGTGTCGAAAAAGCGACAGTTAATCTTGCTACTGAAAAGGCAACAATTAATTTTGATTCTAACAAGGTTAATTTATTTAAGATAAGAGAAGTTGTTGAAAAAACTGGATATACTGTTGGTGAGGACAAAGCTCTTAATGATGCTCAACTTAATAAGGAGAAACAATTAAATAGTCTTAAAGTTAAATTTATTATTGCTTTGCTTTTTACGCTCCCATTATTTTATATTGCTATGACACCTATGATCAGCGTAATTAAATTTCCATTCCCGAAAATAATCGATCCGATGCTCAATCCGACAAATTATGCGATAGTAGAATTGTTGTTAGTGATTCCGGTTATTATTGTTGGGTATAAATTTTATACTAATGGCTTTAAAGCAATTATCCATAAAAGCCCTAATATGGATTCCTTAATTGCCATTGGGACGTCTTCTGCAGTTATATATAGTTTTTATAACACTTTGCTAATTGTTAATGGCAACAAAGAAGCTATTGATCTATTATATTATGAAACAGCAGGTGTTATAATAACTCTAATATTACTTGGTAAATTACTCGAAGAAATTTCTAAAGGTAAAACAAGTACTGCTATTAAAAAGCTTATGGGCCTTGCGCCTAAAAAAGCTATTATTATTAAAGACGGTGTTGAAAAAGAAATACCTATTACCGATGTGAAAGTAGATGACATCGTGATAGTAAAACCCGGTGCTAAAATACCAGTTGATGGAATTGTTATGTCTGGTAATTCTTCGATTGATGAATCGATGCTTACTGGTGAAAGTATGCCAGTTTCTAAAAAGAAAAACGATAATGTTTATGCTGCAACAATTAATGGTAATGGAGTAATTAGATTTAAAACGACAAAGGTTGGTAGTGATACAGCTCTTTCTCAAATTATAAAGTTAGTTGAAGAAGCTCAAGGTTCAAAAGCACCTATTGCAAAAATAGCAGATATTGTTTCTGGTTATTTTGTCCCAATTGTTGTTATAATAGCTGTTATATCATTTCTTTTATGGTTTGTTGCAACAAATGACTTAGAATTTTCTTTGAAAATATTTATTTCCATCTTAGTTATTGCTTGTCCTTGCGCTCTTGGTTTAGCAACTCCAACGGCTATTATGGTTGGAACAGGAAAAGGCGCGGAATTAGGTATTTTGATAAAAGGTGGAGAAGCATTAGAAATCACACATAAAGTTAACACAGTTATTTTAGATAAAACTGGAACGATTACTGAAGGTAAACCAGAAGTTACGGATATATTAGTTGCTGACGGAGTTGATGAAATAAAATTTTTACAATTAGTAGCATCAGCAGAAAATGGTTCTGAGCATCCTCTTGGTGAATCAATAGTTAAAGAGGCTCATAAAAAAAGTATAGAGCTTCTTGATGTGTCTTATTTCTTAGCCGTAACAGGGCTTGGAATTGAAGCGGTTGTTAATAAACATAAAGTTTTAATTGGAAATCGTAAGTTAATGGATGAACATTTAGTGGTTTTAGATTTTTTCGAAACTAAATTTAATGAGTTATCAGCAAGTGGAAAAACCCCGATGTATGTTGCAATTGATGGAAAATTATCAGGTATTATTGCTGTGGCAGATGTTGTTAAAAGAAGTAGCAAAGAAGCAATTGAAAAACTTCTACAAATTGGTGTTGAAGTAGTTATGATTACTGGTGACAATAAAAAGACTGCTTCTGCTATTGCATCGACTGTCGGAATTAATAAAGTATTATCAGAAGTTATGCCACAAGATAAAGCAGGTGAAGTCAAAAAATTACAGTCAGAAAATAAAATTGTAGCAATGGTTGGAGACGGAATAAATGATGCCCCAGCTTTGGCTCAAGCTAATATCGGAATTGCGATCGGGTCAGGAACCGATGTTGCTATAGAGTCAGCAGACATTGTTCTAATGAAAAGTGATTTGTTAGATGTACCCAAAGCTATTGAATTAAGTAAGAGAACAATTAGTAATGTTAAACAAAATCTTTTTTGGGCATTTGCTTACAATACGATTGGAATTCCTGTTGCAGCCGGATTACTACACCTATTTGGTGGCCCATTATTAAATCCAATGTTTGCTGCTTTAGCTATGAGTTTAAGTTCAATATCAGTTGTTACTAATGCTCTTAGATTACGAAAATAAAACAATTGTTTTATAGAGAGGTTTGATGTATGAAAAGGATTTATATAAAAGTTGAAGGAATGACTTGTGATCATTGTAAATCAAAAATTACTAAAGTACTTGAAACATTTAGTAACATTAAAAGTATAAAGTTTGATGGTCATATTGTAGAAATTGAATATAAAGGAAAAATAAATAAAGAAAAGATTGTTGATGAAATAATACAAATAGACTATTATACTGATTTAAAGATGATTTCTGAAAATAAAAGTTCTCTAAAAAGGGCTATGTCAGGATTTGAACTTGTTAAAATAATATCAATTATTCTAATAATATCGTTTTTTCTAAACAAAATATTTGGATTTAATATTTTTAATGTTATACCAGTAATTGATAGTAATGCTACTTATGTTATGCTTTTGGTAACTGGATTGCTTACTAGCGTTCATTGTATTTCTATGTGTGGAGCAATCAATTTAATTGCTAGCAATTCGAAAACCAAAAATTTCAAGAGGCCTATTTTATATAATTTAGGAAGGTTGATATCGTACACTCTATTAGGAGGAATGGTTGGACTACTGGGAAGTGTATTTAATGTTAACGTTTATGTACAAGGTGTAATAATACTTGTAGCTTCTATTTTTATGTTTTTTATGGGATTAAATATGTTAGGATTAATAAATTTTTCGTTTAAATTTAAAATACCGAAAGTATTTGGAAAATTGAAATCAAAAGATTCATTTGTTGTTGGGTTACTTAACGGATTTATGCCTTGTGGTCCGTTACAATCGATGCAAGTATATGCTTTATCAACTGGTTCTTTCGCGGTAGGGGCTTTATCAATGTTTTTATTTGCCTTGGGTACTATTCCATTAATGTTGTTTGTGGGTATACTTTCTAATTTTTTAAATAATAAAAACCGTCAAACCTTGAATAAGATTTCGGTTGCATTAATAATTTTATTATCATTAATAATGTTTAACCGTGGTTTGTTAGGACTGGGGATAGACATTTCTAATGCATTCAAACCTAATTATGAAAATTATTTAAAAAGTGAACTTGTTGATGATTATCAAATAGTTGAATTTGATTTAACTTATAAGGGATACAAGGATATTATTATCCAAAAAGATGTTCCCGCTAGAATAGTAATAAATGCACCTGATGATAAATTAACTGGATGTAATAATGGGATAAAAATAAATGGTTTTGGTATTAATCAAGATTTAGATTATGGGAAAAATATTATTGAATTTACTCCGACCAAAACTGGTAAATTTACTTATACATGTTGGATGGGAATGTTAAAAAACAACATAATTGTTGTTGATGATAAAACTTTGTTTGAAGGTAAGGATGTGAATAAGCAATGAAGTTAATTGTAAAAGTTATTTTTGGGGTGCTTTTTCTTGGTGTTGGATTAATTTTTTTTACTGGATGTTCTAAAGAATTAGAAAAAGAAGAAAAAAAACACTTAATGTTAAATGTTAAACAAGGAGAAGATATGGTTATAGACTCTTCTATTATTAGTGACGTTGCAACCTATTATAATTATGAGATAGATGACTATATTATCCAAATGTTTGTGGTAAAAGGAACTGATGGTAAAGTGAGAATATTGTTTAATACTTGTGGTTCTTGTAATCCGTCGCCATTATCATATTTTATTCAAAAAGGCGATTACTTCGAATGTCAAAATTGCTTAAATAAATTTCATATTAACGAAATAGGATTAAGTAAGTCGTTTGGTTGTTCACCAATAGCTATATTAGAGGAAAATAAAATTTATGATGGTGAAAATATAATTATTAAAAGTGAATTTATTGAAAAATATAAAGAAAAATTCAAAACTATCGATATTGTAAGAATCTAACAAAAAATAATAAAACATTTACTCATATTTCACTTGTAACCTCCATATAATTAAATGAAATTAAATATGAGGTGGAAAGATGAAAAGAAAGTTACTATTATTTCTCATTATAGTATTAGGTTTAATAACTACTGCGTGTGGTAAAACAAGCGAGAAAGATGTTATTAAAGATTTGACCAAAAAAATCGAGGACTCGAAAAGTTATCATTTGGTTGGAGAATTAGAAATGATAAACAATGATGATGTGTACAAATATGATGTTGATGTATCTTTTGAAAAAAACGAAAAGTTTCGTGTTAGTTTAAAAAATAAAATTAATAATCATGAACAAATTATTTTGAAAAACGATGATGGAGTATATGTTTTAACCCCATCATTGAATAAGAGTTTTAAATTTCAAAGTGAATGGCCATATAATAATTCTCAAAGTTATTTATTGCAAACAATTTTATTAGATATAAAAAACGACAAGGATAAAGAGTTTGTAAGTAATGATGATGGTTATGTTATTACTACAAAAGTAAATTATACTAGTAATAAAGAGTTGCTAAAACAAAAAGTATATATTGATAAAAATATTAATATAAAAGAAGTTCACGTTTTAAATAAAGATAATAAAGTAATGATGAAAATGAAGTTTAGCGAAATTGATTTGAAAACAACTTATAATAAAAATCATTTTGTATTAAAAGATAATATGGAAACCGCAATCATTAAAGAAGAGGTAAAAGTCGTTAGTAAAATAGAAGATATTATATATCCTATGTATATGCCTAAAAACACTAAATTAACAAGTCAAGATCGAGTTACTAAAGAAAATGGTGAAAGAATTATTTCGACATTCTCTGGAGATAAAACATTTATGTTAGTTCAAGAAACGTCAACTCGTGAAAAAGAGTTAATCACGATTCCATTAACTGGCGAACCGTTAATTTTAACTGGAACCATTGCTGCAATGTCTGATTCTTCAATTACATGGTCTCGTGATGGGATTGACTATTATTTAGTTTCTGATGAAATAGAAGATGAAGAATTGCTCAATATTGCCAAGTCAATAAGTGTTATGCCTGTTGGAAAATAGATACAAATTTGTATCTTTTTTATTGTAGTTATGTTATAATCTAAATTAGGTGATTAGATGAAAAGTATTAAAAAGAAAAATAAAAAGAATAACAAAATAGTTGTTAACAGCAACGATGAGGTAACAAAACTTGTTCAAATAACAATGATTATAATTGTTATTTTTGTGGCATTTTATGCAATAACTAGTCTTTTAACAACGAAAAATGAAGATGACTTAAAAGAACCCACAAAAGCAACGATTCAATATGTTGAAATTCTTGCAAGTAATATGCTAATGCAAAAGGAAAATGAATATTATGTATTAGTGATGTTTGAAAAGGATCTATATAAGGAGTTATATGAATCTTATTTCGAACAATATCGTGCGATACCGGGATCGTTATCTAAATATGATGTAAATATTGCCAATGTGTTTAATAAAGGTTATATTGGCGAAATTAGTAACTTTAAAGGTTCTGAACTAAAATTCAAAGACACTACTTTAGTAAAAATAAAAGACCAAAAGATTGTTGACACACATGAAGGGCGAGAAGAAATAATCAAGCAATTAAAAGTAATGATTCAATATAAAAATTAATTAAAAGAATTGGGGTGCATTTATGGAAAATGAAAAAAAGGAAAATCTTCAAAATAAATCGGTAAAGAATGAAACTGCTAAAAAGAAAGTAAGTAGCAAAGATACAAATATAAAAAAAGAAACACTAAAGAAAAAAACTGCTGGCAAGAACAACGCCCAAAAAGAGCAGTTACCAAAAGACCGGGTTGTTGTTAAAAAAGAAATGAAGGAAGAAACAGTTGCTAAGAAAACTTCTAAATCAAAAAAGAAAGAACCAAGTAGTTCTTTTGGAATTTTAGAATTATCTGTTTTATTGATTCTAACTTGTATTTTAAGTATTACAAGCGGATTGTTTTTAGGAAATAAGTTTTTAGGAAATAAAACTAATGACGAAATACCTAAGGAATTAAACGAGTTTATTTCTAACTATAACTATATAATTGAAAACTATTATGGCGAAGTTAATAAAAAAGATATTATTACTGGTGCTATAAAAGGAATGGTAGAGTCATTAGGAGATACCCACACTTCATTTTTAGATGAAAGTACTAATGATACATTTAATATCCAATTACAAGGCAGTTTTGAAGGCATTGGTGTTGAAATAATTAACACTGACGAAGGAATTACTGTCCTTAGTGTATTTGATGATTCTCCAGCATCTAAAGCAGACATTAAACCTGGTGATGTTATTATTAAGTTTAATGAACTTAACGTTAGTACAAAACAAGCTGTTGAGCTTACTAACATCATTAGAAATAATCAAGGCAAATTCTCACTTACTATTAAACGCGAAGGTGAAAAAATAGAAAAAGAAATGAGTAAAGGTTTAATTATTATAAAATCAGTTAACAGTAAAATATATAATAATGATAATAAAAAAATAGGTTATTTAGAAGTTACTCTTTTTGCTGCTAATACATATCAACAATTTAAAAGTGCTTTGCAAAATTTAGAAAGTCAAAATATTGATGGATTAATTATCGATGTTCGTTTTAATACAGGAGGACACCTAAGTGCTGTTGAAAGTATGGTCTCGCTATTTTTGGACTCAAGTCATATTATATATCAGACGGAAAGCAAAGAAGGAATAGAAAAAACATATTCTCTTGGCGTTGTTACTAAAAAATACCCAATTGTATTATTGTCTAACAAGGATAGTGCTTCAGCATCTGAAGTGTTGATGGGCGCATTACGTGAGGAATATGGCGCAAAAGTAGTTGGGGTTAAAAGTTTTGGTAAAGGAACGGTTCAACAACTTAATACTTTGTCAACTTCAGATCAATATAAAATAACTGTAAAAAAATGGTTGACACCAAAAGGTAATTCAATTGATAAGGTAGGAATTACACCAGATATTATTGTAGAACAAGATCCTGAGTATTTTAAGGATTTTGATGAAGCAAAAGATGTTCAACTTAAACGTGCATTAGAGGTGTTTAAAAATTCTTGATTTTATCCTATATATATAGAAAACAGAAAAGAGGGATAAAGTGGACAAAGAACAAATAGGTGAAAAACTACAAATTCAATGTTATAAACATAACGGTAAAATCCATCGAGCTTGGGATGAAGCTGTCCTTCTTGATGTTAAGGATGAATATATGGTTTTTGGAAACAATAAAACATTAGTAATTGAAGCAGAAGGAAATACTTGGAGAACCAAGGAACCAGCAATTATGTATTTTTTTAAAGATTCTTGGTACAATGTTATTGTTCAATTAAAAAAAGATGGAATATATTATTATTGTAATATTGCAACACCATTTATATTAGAAGAAAAAACTATAAAGTATATTGATTATGATCTAGATCTTAGAATATTCCCTAGTGGTGAATATAAAATATTAGATAAAATGGAATATAATTATCATAAAAAGATAATGCATTATTCTGATGATTTAGATCAATCAATATATATAGGGTTAGATGAACTTATAAAAAGGTATGATAGCCATGACAAAATATTTAGTGTTGATCAAAATCTTAATTATTATAAAAAATACCAAAGTGTAAAAGAAGCAAATAAAAAGGTGAATTTATAAGATAAAAAGCATATAATAACAAGAGTATGTTTTTTATTTTCAAAAAAATTAAAAAAGCCATTGACAATAGTATTTAGAAATGATATATTATCAATGCTTCCAAAAAAGGACAACATTTTTAAAGAAAAATTTATGTAGTAAAAAAGTGTAAATTATGTTTGAAAAAGGTTGACTTGGTTGAAAATATTTGATATATTAGTTGTGCTCTTGCGGAAAATGCATTTAATTTCAACAAAAATTGTAAATTTGCAAAAAAAGTTGAAATAAGTGTTGACTTAAACTGAAACATTTGATATATTAATAATGCTTTCAAAAAAGAGCAAGAAATGATCTTTGAAAACTGAGCAAAACGTTAATTCAATTAAGTTAGGAAAAAATTCAAATTAACAAAAAATATATTTTTTTGGAGAGTTTGATCCTGGCTCAGGATGAACGCTGGCGGCATGCCTAAGACATGCAAGTCGAACGAAGTGGTTCGATGATTATTTTATGCTTGCATGAAATATGATTCGAGTTTCCACTTAGTGGCAGACGGGTGAGTAATACATAGGTAACTTACCTCGGAGACTGGGATAGCAATTAGAAATGGTTGGTAATACCGGATTATATATAGATAGATAACTATTTATATTAAAAGGAGCTTCGGCTCCACTTTGAGATAGGCCTATGCTGTATTAGCTAGTTGGTGGGGTAATGGCCTACCAAGGCAACGATGCATATCCGAGCTGAGAGGCTGAACGGACACACTGGGACTGAGACACGGCCCAGACTCCTACGGGAGACAGCAGTTAGGAATATTCGACAATGGGGGAAACCCTGATCGAGCAATGCCGCGTGAGTGATGAAGGTCTTTCGACTGTAAAGCTCTGTTATAGAGGAAGAACAACCATTATAGGTAATGATAATGGTCTGACGGTACTCTATCAGAAAGCCCCGGCTAACTACGTGCCAGCAGCCGCGGTAATACGTAGGGGGCGAGCGTTATCCGGATTTATTGGGCGTAAAGCGTGTGTAGGCGGTTTATTAAGTTTAAGATCAAAGCCCGAGGCTCAACCTCGGTTCGTCTTAGAAACTGGTAGACTTGAGTGTAGTAGAGGCAAGTGGAATTTCTAGTGTAGCGGTTAAATGCGTAGATATTAGAAGGAACACCAGTGGCGAAGGCGACTTGCTGGGCTATTACTGACGCTGAGACACGAAAGCGTGGGGAGCAAATAGGATTAGATACCCTAGTAGTCCACGCCGTAAACGATGAGTACTAAGTGTCGGGAAACCGGTGCTGAAGTTAACACATTAAGTACTCCGCCTGAGTAGTACGGTCGCAAGGCTGAAACTCAAAGGAATTGACGGGCACCCGCACAAGCGGTGGAGCATGCTGTTTAATTCGAAGATACGCGAAGAACCTTACCTAGACTTGACATCCCTGGCAATGCTATAGAAATATAGCGGAGGTTACCCGGGTGACAGGTGGTGCATGGTTGTCGTCAGCTCGTGTCGTGAGATGTTCGGTTAAGTCCGATAACGAGCGCAACCCTTATCATTAGTTACTAACATTTAGTTGAGGACTCTAATGAGACTGCCGGTGATAAACCGGAGGAAGGTGGGGATGACGTCAAATCATCATGCCCCTTATGTCTAGGGCTACAGGCGTGCTACAATGGCCATTACAATGAGATGCAATATCGTGAGATGGAGCAAATCTTTAAAGATGGTCCCAGTTCGGATTGGAGTCTGCAACTCGACTCCATGAAGTTGGAATCGCTAGTAATCCTAAATCAGAATGTTAGGGTGAATACGTTCCCGGGTGTTGTACACACCGCCCGTCACGCTACGAGAGTCTATAATACCCGAAGTTGGTAGCCTAACCTTTTAGGAGGGGGCCAACGAAGGCAGGATAGGTGATTGGAGTGAAGTCGTAACAAGGTATCCCTACCGGAAGGTGGGGATGGATCACCTCCTTTCTATGGAGAAAGATTAAAATTACAAGTATCTAACTGATTAATTAACGTGTTTTGCTTAGTTTTGAGAGATTATCTCTCAGTATAGTTCTTTGAAAACTAGATAATGTGGTAGTCTTATATTTTGTCAAATATAAGACATTAAAATATCTCATCAAATTAGGAAAAAAATAACAAATAATGGTGATTAAATTGCTAAGGGCGCATGGTGAATGCCTTGGCACTAGAAGCTGATGAAGGACGCGACAAACAGCGAAATGCTTCGGGGAGCAGTTAAGTATGCTTCGATCCGGAGATCTCCGAATGAGGAAACTCACCTATGGTAATGCGTAGGTACTATAATAATGAATTCATAGTTATGTAGAAGCAACCCAGTGAACTGAAACATCTTAGTAACTGGAGGAAGAGAAAGAAAAATCGATTTCCCGAGTAGTGGCGAGCGAAACGGAAAAAGCCCAAACCAGTCTTTGGACTGGGGTTGTAGGACCTTATATTAAAGAGTTAGAAATTTATGATATAGTTGAATTAGTTGGGAAGCTAAACTATAAAAGGTGATAGTCCTGTAAACGAAATATCATAAGCTCTATAGGGTATCCTGAGTACGGCGAGGCACGAGAAACCTTGTCGGAATCCACGGGGACCATCCCGTAAGGCTAAATACTCTCTAGTGACCGATAGTGAACAAGTACCGTGAGGGAAAGGTGAAAAGAACCCCGGGAGGGGAGTGAAATAGAATCTGAAACCATGTGCTTACAAGAAGTCAAAGCCCGTTAATGGGTGATGGCGTGCCTTTTGCAGAATGAACCGGCGAGTTATTGTATCATGCAAGGTTAAGTTGAAGAAACGGAGCCGAAGCGAAAGCGAGTCTGAATAGGGCGATATAGTATGGTGCAATAGACCCGAAACCGAGTGATCTATCCATGAGCAGGTTGAAGTTTGGGTGAAACCAAATGGAGGACCGAACCGACTTACTAGGAAACGTGAGCGGATGACTTGTGGATAGAGGTGAAATTCCAATCGAACTCGGAGATAGCTGGTTCTCCCCGAAATAGGTTTAGGCCTAGCCTTGAACTATAACTCTTTGGAGGTAGAGCACTGAATACACGATGGCGGCATCTAGCTGTACTGAGTGTAATCAAACTCCGAATGCCAAAGTACGTTTGTTCAGGAGTCAGTGTATGGGTGATAACGCCCTTACGCAAGAGGAAAAGAATCCAGATCGCCAGCTAAGGTCCCTAAATATATGCTAAGTGGGAAAGGATGTGGAGTTGTCAAAACAGCTAGGAGGTTGGCTTAGAAGCAGCTATCCTTTAAAGAGTGCGTAATAGCTCACTAGTCGAGTGACACCGCGCCGAAGATGTACCGGGGCTAAGCATATTACCGAAGCTGCGAATTTTACCGTATGGTAAAGTGGTAGGGGAGCGTTCTAAGGGCGATGAAGGCAGATCGTGAGGACTGCTGGAGCGCTTAGAAGTGAGAATGCCGGTATGAGTAGCGCAAGACGGGTGAGAATCCCGTCCACCGTTTGCCCAAGGTTTCCTGGGGAAGGTTCGTCCTCCCAGGGTAAGTCAGGACCTAAGGCCAGGCCGAAAGGCGTAGTCGATGGACAACAGGTTTATATTCCTGTACCACCTATATAACTGATGGAATGACGAAGAAGGCTAGAAGGAGCCAGTTAATGGATTCTGGTCTAAGCACAAAGGTTTGTATATTGGTAAATCCGTATACTGTACAACTGAAGTGTTATGGTGAAGGTAGCGTAATGCTACTGAAATCCTTTGACGCCAAGCTTCCAAGAAAAGTTTCTAGGGTTAATTATATAGGTGCCTGTACCGAGAACCGACACAGGTGGGCAAGGAGAGTATCCTAAGGTGAGCGAGAGAACTATGGTTAAGGAACTCGGCAAAATGACCCCGTAACTTCGGGAGAAGGGGTGATCTAGAGATAGATCCGCAGTGAATAGGCCCAGGCGACTGTTTACCAAAAACACAGGTCTCTGCTAAGTCGTAAGACGATGTATAGGGGCTGACGCCTGCCCAGTGCTGGAAGGTTAAGAGGAGTGGTTAGCTTTGACGCAAGTCGATGTAGCGAAGCTACGAATTGAAGCCCCAGTGAACGGCGGCCGTAACTATAACGGTCCTAAGGTAGCGAAATTCCTTGTCGGGTAAGTTCCGACCCGCACGAAAGGTGTAACGATCTGGGCACTGTCTCAACCATAGACTCGGTGAAATTTTAATACCTGTGAAAATGCAGGTTACCCGCGACAGGACGGAAAGACCCCGTGGAGCTTTACTATAGCTTGATATTGGGATTCGGTTTATTATGTAGAGGATAGGTGGGAGACTATGAAACTAGAACGCCAGTTTTAGTGGAGTCAACGTTGGAATACCACCCTTAATAAACTGGATTTCTAACCTAGTACCGTGAATCCGGTACAGGGACAGTGTCTGGTGGGTAGTTTGACTGGGGCGGTCGCCTCCTAAACAGTAACGGAGGCGTTCAAAGGTTCCCTCAAAATGGTTGGAAATCATTTGTAGAGTGCAAAGGTATAAGGGAGCTTGACTGCGAGACTTACAAGTCAAGCAGGTGCGAAAGCAGGACTTAGCGATCAGGCGATTCAGTATGGAATGGTCGTCGCTTAACGGATAAAAGTTACCCCGGGGATAACAGGCTGATACCACCCAATAGTTCATATAGACGGTGGTGTTTGGCACCTCGATGTCGGCTCGTCACATCCTGGAGGTGAAGTCGCTTCCAAGGGTTGGGCTGTTCGCCCATTAAAGTGGCACGCGAGCTGGGTTCAGAACGTCGTGAGACAGTTCGGTCCCTATCCGTCGTGGGCGCAGGAAAATTGAGGAGAGCTATTCCTAGTACGAGAGGACCGGAATGGACATACCTCTGGTGTATCTGTTGTCATGCCAATGGCAGTGCAGAGTAGCTATGTATGGAATGGATAACCGCTGAAAGCATCTAAGCGGGAAGCCAACTTCAAGATGAGTTTTCCCATTTTTTAAAAAGTAAGTTCCCAGAGAGACTATCTGGTTGATAGGTTAGAGGTGGAAGCATGGCAACATGTTGAGCTGACTAATACTAATAGAACGAGGATTTAATCCTATTATTTTTTCTAAAATATTGATAGATTACACATTATCTTAGTTTTCAGAGAATTATATAAATATATAATAAATTGGTAACGATAGCAAAGTGGATACACCTGTTCCCATTTCGAACACAGAAGTTAAGCACTTTAACGCCGACAATAGTGTATGCGAAGATAGGTAGTTGCCAATTTTTTTTTGCTTTAAAATAGACTTTGTCTATTTTTTTATTTGTATTAAAAATCATAATTATTAATAAAACAAGAATAAAGAGAGAAAAAAAAGATATTATTGTTGTCTTTGTATTTGTTTTCTTATATAATTATTATGGTGATATAAATGGAGTTTAAAATTACAACAAACAATGAGAGAGAAACAATTGCGCTTGCACAAAATTTAGAGTCAGAGAAGTTTCCGAATATGATTATCTGCTTAGAAGGTGAATTAGGTAGTGGCAAAACGATGTTTACAAAAGGTATTGCTAATGCCCTTGGAATAGAAGAAAATATTACTTCTCCAACATTTACGATTATTAAAGAGTATGATGGGGAATTACCTTTATATCATATGGATGTCTATCGATTAAATGGTAATGTAGAAGGTTTGGGTATTGAAGAATACTTCACTAAGAATGGTGTAGTTGTTATTGAATGGTCTGATACCATCAAATCAATTTTACCCAAAGAAAGACTTGATATTAAATTTCGTGTTGTAGGCGAAAATAAAAGGATTTTAATCATTAGACCTTACGGTCGTCAATATGAAGATATATGTGAGGCTATATTATGAAATATCTTTTTTTAGATACTTCATCTTTTTATATTAATATTGCAATTATAAGTGATGAAAAAATTATTTATAGTAAAAGTGAACTTAATAGTCCAAAGTTATCCGAATCAATTTTTATATTTATTGAAGAAGCATTTGATAAAAGTAAGATTAAGGCAACTGACCTTGATAAAATATTTATTGTAAATGGTCCTGGATCATTTACGGGAGTTAGAGTTGGTGTAACAATTGCTAAAACAATGGCGTGGTCATTAAAAATACCTGTTGTGCCGTTATCAACTCTTGAATTATATGCAACTACAAAGATTGAAGAAAAATATTTGATACCTTTTATAAAAGATCGTAATGATTATTTATATGCTGGTGTCTATGATAATTTATTAAATAATTATATGGAAGATAGATTTTTACATATTACAGAATTGTTAGAAAGTTTGGATAAAACAAGACAATATATATTTGTTGGACACGATGAACTTAAAACAAATTTTGATGTGATGAAACCAGAGTTAGATATTTTAAAAATTATTAATAAACATTTGGATGACGATATAATTAATCCTCATTATGTAAATCCTAATTATTTAAAAAGAATTGATGCCGAAATCAATTTAGAGAAGAAGTTAAATGATTCAGAAAGTAAGTAGCGATGATTTAATCGCTTATAATAAAATAATTAAGGAAATAGATGAAAATGAAGTATTAAATAATGATTTATTAAAGCATCCTTTTTACAATTATATTAAATATGTAGATAAGGATAAAATCGTTGCTGTTCTTAAATATTCAATAATTTACGATCGAATAGAGATTGACTATGTTTATGTATTGCCAGATTATAGGCATATGAAAATTGGCTCAAAACTGGTTTGTTATATAATTGAAAATAATATAGATAATTTTAATATTTCATTAGAAGTTAGAGTTAGTAATATTGGTGCTATAAAAATGTATGAAAAATTAGGGTTTAAAAAATTGATAGTAAGAAAAAACTATTATGGAAATGAAGATGCCATAATTTATGTGCGAGGTGATAATAATGAATAGTAAATATATTTTAGCGTTTGAAACTAGTTGTGATGAAACAAGTGTTTCAATAATTAAAGATGGACATACCGAGATTGCAACGGTTGTATTATCTCAAATAGATATTCATTCAAAGTTTGGAGGAGTAGTTCCTGAAACAGCTAGTCGTGCCCACATTGAAAATATCACAATAGTGATTGAGGAAGTTTTCCAAAAGGCTAACATGCAGATTGAAGAAATAGATGCTATTGCAGTTACTTATGGGCCAGGATTAATTGGATCATTACTGATTGGCCTTGTGGCAGCTAAAACACTTTCTTTTATCTATAATAAACCGCTAGTTCCAGTCCATCACATCGCAGGACACATATATGCTAACAATTTGGTAAAGCCGCTAGAATTCCCTTTAATCGCGCTTGTGGTAAGTGGAGGTCATACTGAATTGATACTTATGGAAGAAGATTATTCATTTAAATATATTGGTGGCACTGTAGACGATGCTGTCGGTGAGGCATATGATAAAGTGGCTCGAGTACTTGGACTTAGTTATCCAGGTGGGCCTGTTATTGACACTTTAGCACTCACAGGCGAAGATGCTTACGATCTGCCATTACCTATGGATGATGCATCATTTAATTTTAGTTTTAGTGGTCTTAAAAGTGCCGTTATTAATATGACCCATAATGAAAAGCAACGAGGAAATAAAATAAATGTTTCCAATATGGCAACTTCGTTTCAAAATCGAGTTGTTGAAATTTTATCTAAAAAAACAATGAGAGCTTTAAAAAAATATGATGTAAGTAATTTAATAATTGCTGGTGGAGTAGCCGCAAATAGAGGTCTTAGAAAAAGATTAACTGAATTATGCAGTAAAAACAAAATAAACTTATCAATACCTAATATTAATTATTGTACTGATAATGCAGCTATGATTGGAGCTGCTGGATATTATGCGTATAAAATTGGTCGACGCTTTGAAGATATATTAAAAGCAAAACCAACTGATGTATTACATTAGAAGTTAGTTGTAAGGAGTGTTTTATGAAAAATATGTTTGAAAAAAATAAGAAAAGAACAAAGTTATATTGCTTCTCACCAGAAGTAATGATCGTTACTTTTATAATTGAAATTAGTTTAGCTATCTACTCATTTTTTAAGAGCAGAGAGAAAAAATCAGATATGGCAATAGTTGCTACATTAGTATTTTTAGCTGTTTTCCAATTATCTGAATATCAAATATGCGAAGGAAAAGATTTATTAATATGGTCTAGAATTGGACTTGTAGCGATTACCTTTTTACCGGTTTTAGGAATTTATTTAATTAGCAAATTGAATAAAAAGTCTTATTTATTAAAAATAGGAACAGTTATAGCCATTGCAACAGCAATGATATTTGCTTTTGTACCTAGTGCGGTTCAAAATGCAACATGTGGTGGTAATTATATTATCTTTGATGTAGATTCATCAATCATGGGATTTTATGGTTACTATTACTTTGGATTTTTACTTATTGGGATTTGGGAATCTCTTAAAGGAATTAAAAACGAAGAAAGTAAAAGTAAAATAAAAGAATCTCTTAAATGGTTTATAATTGGATATTTATCATTTATTTTACCACTTACTTTTACTTATATTGTTATTCCTGCAACAAGAGTGGCCGTAGAATCAATAATGTGTGGTTTTGCAGTAGTTTTCGCACTTATCCTAACCTTTAAAATTGCCCCTATTTATTATGAATATGTAAAATATGAACCAAAAAAGAAAAATAAGTAGTAATTTAAAAGTTACTACTTTTATTTTATTTTAGTAGACTTTAATATACTATGAAAAATAAGCCAATAGTGATATAATAATGTTATATTTAAAGCGGGTGGAAAGATGAAAAGAGCAATTGTTTTATCTGGTGGTGGAGCAAGAGGTGCCTATCAAGTAGGAGTATGGCGCGCTCTTCGTAAATTGAACATTAAATATGATATTGTTACAGGAACTTCTGTTGGTGCATTAAATGGTGCTTTAATGGTTCAAAAAGAATACATTAAGGCTAGAAGCATGTGGTATAATCTTAATTTTAGTTTATTGTTTAGTGAACCAATGGATGGTGATCTTAAAACATTTAAAGGTAAGGTTGAGATTTTTAAAAAATACATGTCTAATATTATTTTTCATGGTGGAATGGATGTTACTCAACTAGAAAATACAATGGATAGATATTTAAATCGTAAGAAGTTTTATAAATCAAATATTGATTATGGTTTAGTTACTGTTAATCTATCAAGTTTTAAACCAGTATTATTACAAAAAAAGGATATTTCACCACACCAGTTAAAAGATTATTTAATGGCATCAGCAACTTGTTTTCCTGCTTTCAAAGTAAAAACCATTGATGATGATTTGTTTATTGATGGAGCATATTATGAAAAATTGCCAATTAATCAAGCAATAGAAATGGGAGCAACATCTATTATCGCTGTTGATTTAAATTCATTCGGGATGACTCATAAGATTAAAGAAAAGGATATTCCAATTACATATATAGTGCCTAGAAATAAGCTGGATTCATTTTTATTATTTGATAGTAATTTTACAAGACGTAGTATTAAATTGGGATATAATGACACAATGAAAACTTTTAAAAAGTTAGATGGTCAAAAATATACATTCAAATTAAATCATACTGAAAAGAACTTTAATAAATATCATCAATCATTAAAATCTAATATATTGAAAATGACTGATTTTCATGGTCGAAATAAAAATCTAACAGAAGAAATATTGAATAAAAATAAGATTTCGGCTATTGTTAATGAAAGAATAAAAACCAGTCAAAAAATAATGTTAGACATAATGGAATATTTAGGGGAAATGTTTAAGTTAAATGATAGCTTAATTTATCACGTAAGTATTTATAATAAATCATTAATTGAGGTAATTAATAGCTATGAAAATTTTAATATTGAATTAATTGAAAAGAAAATAAAAAACAAAGAGACTATAAGGTTAGCTGATAAAAGCTACTTTATTAAATATTTATATAGTAAAATGGAAGTAATGAATGATAATCCCAAGGTGAAAAAGGAGTTATGCAATTTAGCGCGTTTTTTTGAAAGGGATGTTCTTGCTGCTTTATACATTTATACTATTGTTCATAAATAAGGAGGAAAACAATGAATAAAAAAAATATATTAACAGGAGATAGACCAACCGGACGTTTACATTTGGGTCATTATTTTGGTTCGTTAAAACAACGTGTTATGTTGCAAGAAGAATATAACACATATATTATTATTGCTGATGTCCAAGCGCTTACAGATAATTTTGAAAATCCTGAAAAAGTAAGAAAAAATATTAGGGAGGTTGTTTTAGATAATCTTGCATCAGGAATTGATCCCAAAAAAACAATAATTTTTGTGCAATCTATGATACCTCAAATTGCTGAATTAACGGTTTTTTATTCAAATTTAGTAACAGTTTCTAGATTATATCGTAACCCAACAATAAAAACAGAAATTGGTCAAAAACAACATTTGTTTGGTAGTGGTGGAGAAAGTGTTACTTATGGATTTCTTGGTTATCCAGTTAGCCAAGCTGCCGATATTACAGCGTTTGATGGAGCACTTATTCCAGTTGGAGAAGATCAAATTCCTTTAATTGAACAAACTAAAGAAATTGTTAGAAAGTTTAATAGAATATATGGTGATACATTGGTTGAACCAGAATATATGGTTGGATCAAATTCTCGTATTAAGGGACTTGATGGAAATGAAAAAATGGGTAAAAGTTTAGGCAATGCCATTTATTTGAGTGATGACGAAGAAACTATTTCTAAAAAAATTATGAGTGCAATAACTGATACTAACAAGATAAAGAAAGATGATAAGGGGAACCCTGACAATTGTATGGTTTATTATTATCATAAGTTAGTAAGTAGTAATAATTTAGAAACAATAAATAAAGAATGTAGAAATGGTAGTAGAGGTTGTGTATCTTGCAAAAAGGAACTTATTGAAAATATGATAAACTTTTTAAAGCCAATGCAAGAGAGACGAAAATACTATGAGGATCGCCCTGAATTAGTCGATGAGATATTACAAAACGGTACATCAAAGGCTTTAGAAAAAGCTGAAGAAGTTATGAAAAGGGTTAGAAAAAACATGAAAATTGATTATTTTTCATAATAAAAACAAAATTGTAACATATTGTTTAATATGTTAGGGGCTTGTATATGGAAAATTTAATATTATTTTTAAAAGGAATTATAATAGGAATAGGAAAAATAATTCCTGGGTTAAGTGGTTCGATGATAATGATGGTAATGGGGTTGTATGAAAAAGGTATCGACGCTCTTTACCATTTTTTTGATGATGTAAAAGGTAATTTTAAATTTTTAATTACAATTGGTAGTGGGATTTTAGTTGCAATAATTTTAATGAGTAAATTAATTAAAGTTTTACTTTTAAATTACTATTTTATAATTATTTGTTTTTTTGTTGGATTAATATTAGGTGGAATTCCGTCTATTTTTAAAGAAGTAAAAGGTCATTATAATAAGAAAAACATTATGTTATTTATTTTCTTTTTGTTGCTAGTAACATCATTGACATTTATTGACACTAACAATCAAATGATGCTTGATGATGGTTTTAATGACTTTATATTGATGTATATTATTGGAATTATTGAAGCGGCAACAATGATTATTCCAGGAATAAGTGGTACAGCTATTATGATGATTTTGGGTTTATATAATATTTTATTAGATTTATTTATTAATTTAGGTAACTTCAATTTAATGATTAGTAACCTTAAATCAATAATTCCTTTTGGAATTGGACTTGTAACCGGTGGAATGGCCTTTATTAGTGCAATTAAATATTTATTGACAAATCATAAAGTGAAAACTTATTTTGTTATTGCAGCACTCGCATTATCATCAGTTTTCTTAATGATTATTCAGGCAATTAAAAGTAATTATTATACGCTTGATGTCATAATGGGGATGATACTTTTATTTGTTGGTTTTATTAGTTGTAGGAGTTTTGATAAAAGATTTTTTAAATAGTCTACTTTAACGATGAATGCATATAATTATTTAGGAGGTATTTTATATGGAAAAAAAACTACCTAAAGTGTTTGTTAATAAGGTTGATAGGGTACTTACCAATAACGAAAAGGTAAGCTATGGATTAAGTGAAAACCATAATATCGAACCTATTGAAAAATTAATTGTTAAAAAGACTAATATGGATGTTAATCAAAAAATAAGAGCCATCTTTAACTCACCGGGATATGTTTATAAAGCAAGTGTTGTGATTAAATTGAAAAATGGTACGATTCAAAAACAAATAATTGGAAAGAATAATACCCACATTATAACTATTGAAAACGAATTAATTCCGATTAATGAAATATTAGATATTGATTTTGCCAATTAAAAATAGGTTTACCTAAGTAAACCTATTTTCTTTTTATAAATCAACGACTGTATCATCTAAACATTTTATTGCACATACACAAGTTAAATCAATTGTAAAGAAAGAATTAGTAGCTCTAAAGGTTATTGATCCTTTTTCTGCCCCTCTAGGACACGCTTCTAAAACTCTAAATGTTGCACAGCATCCATCCAACTTTTCAATACGGAAAACAGATGATGTTCTAGAAGTTAAATCTTCAACAGCGTCAACTCCTCTTGTTGTAGGCATTGTCCAAGGAGTACCATTACCGCATGCTGTAAAAAGCATTATTGGTCTTGTATTGTATTTTGGACAAACAACATTGTTACCTAAAAAGCCTTTGTCACAAGTCTCTAAACATGTTTCGTCATCAATGCTATTTTGTTGTAAAAGTAAAATCACGGCAAGTATTTCAGAAATACAATTGCAACTTTCTTTTTTGTTATTACACATAAAATTCACCCTTTCATTCATTTCACTAATAAGATATTCATGAAAATTAAAAGAGTGTTAACTAATACCTAAATATAACGAAATTGATTATTTTGTTTTACAAATAGGGTAATTATATCACATAATATGATATAATGTGATATAGAAGGTGTTCATATGATAGAAGTAATCGAAATTGAAGATAATTTAAAAAAACCGTATTATTTTTTAAAAATCTTCGCCATTTTATTTGTTAGTTTATTGTATATCGAAATTGTTTTTAGGTATATAGCATTTCGTAGCATTTATAGTATTGAATTTATAAGAATTATTTTGTTTACGATTGTTACGAGTTCAATTATTGCTTTAATTTGTTCGTTTTTTAAAGAAAAATTAACGAAAAGCATCATATTTATATCAACTTTATTTTCTGGTATATATGCTTTAGCACAACTAAATTTTTATAATTTTATGGGAAATTATATGTCATTTAATGCCGCCGGAGATGGTTTAGGGAGAATAACAGAACAAATAAAAAGTTTTTTGATGTATATAAAACCTATTTATTATTTATGTTTATTACCTACTTTATTGCTTATTGTTTTATATATTTTTGCTAAAGATATACTTGTGTATGAAAAAACAAATTACAAAAAAAATATAAAAAGATTATTAATTATTGTTATTATTCACATATTATCCTTATCAACTTTATATATTGACTTTTTTCAAAATCCTAATCAAATAAAGGAAAACAAAATATTATACCGAAATCCAACTCTCTTAGAGTTGTCATTAAAACAGTTTGGTTCTAACCGCTTTTTAGTTAGAGATATTATTTTTATTTTTAATAAAAAAGAATCAAATTTAATTATTATTGAAGAACCTGATATTGAACCACCTGTTGTAACCGATTATACTCGGCATATTGATGATACAGTATGGAAAGAATTAATCAAAAATGAAACAAGTACTAAAATTAAAAATCTTCACGAGTTTTATATTAATCAACCTATTACACCGAAAAATGAAATGACCGGCATATTTAAAGATAAGAACTTAATTTATATTATGATTGAAGCGTTTGATATGATTGCTATTAACAAAGAGTTAACCCCAACCTTGTATAAACTGTATAATGAAGGAATTAGCTTTGATAATTATTATGCGCCTAAATATAGTTGTACAACAGGAGAAAGTGAATATATTGGGCTTACATCAATTATACCTAGTTCAACTGTTTGTACTCCTAATTCGTATAAAAATAACGATTACAGCACTTCTATTTTTAAAATATTTAATGATCAAACTTATCATAGTACTTCCTATCATAATTACTCTGATAAGTTTTATGATAGGACTGTGTTACATAAAAACATGGGTTCGATAAAATTTTATAATGATGATGATTTGGATATTAAAAGGATTTGGGGATGGCCGAGCGATTTAAATTTAATGAAAGAAGCTGTTCCACATTTTATTGATGAAGAAAAGTTTTTTAGTTTTATAATTACTTCGACTACACATTTCCCGTATGATGAAGATGGTCATGTTGGAGTAGTTCTAGACCATTGGTCTAAAGTTAAAGACTTACCTTATAATGTAAAAATAAAAAGATATATGGCTAAAGCGATTGAACTTGATCTTTCACTACAATATTTAATAGAAATACTGGAAGAAAAGGGAATATTAGAAGATACCGTATTAGTTCTATTTGGCGATCATCATCCATTAAATATGGAGTATAGATATTTAAATGAAGCTTCGCCTATTAATCGGCTTGAAGATTTTAATATTGATAAACTTCCATTTATTATATATAATAGCGGAACAGAGCCTCAATTAATAAGTAAAACAGCAAGTACCTTTGATATTTTACCAACCATTGCTAACTTATTTGATTTAGATTATGATCCAAGATATTATGTTGGAAAAGATTTATTTTCAGAAGAAGAAACGATTGTTATTTTTACAACAGGTAGTTGGATTACTGATAAAGTTATGTATTATTCAGGAGATGGAACTTATAAAAAACTTGAAGAGGTAGATGACGATTATATTTCTAAAATAAATCAAAAAGTTAATAATTATTTTTCGGCTTCACAACAAACATTAGATACCAATTATTTTAAATATCGATTTGACGAAAATTAAAAGAAACAAATATTATTTTGTTTCTTTTTTATTTTATGGCATCTCTGAAATAACCATTTTGTACGAATTTAGTTTCGTTTACGACAATAAAAGCTTTGCTGTCTAAATCTTTAATTAATGTTCTTAAATGGTTAAAGTGATTTTTGTCCACTTCCATGATAAGCATATACTTTGGTTTCGTATCATCTTTACCTTTAATATCCAAGACAGATACAGCATAACCATTTTCTCTTAAAGCATCAGCTACTTTATCGTTTTTGGTTGTTATTATTTGAACATTTAAACTGCCTTTAATGAACTTTTCAGATAGGATACTTCCAATTAAAGTGCCGATTGCAAATCCACCAGAATAAGCAATAATAATCCAAATGCTTGTTACATCAGTATTGATTGCTTCCTTGACTACTGCAAACCAAATAGCAATTTCCACAAATCCGACTAAACTTGCTATTACTTTTCGACCCTTTACTAATAATATCATTCTAACTGTTCCCATAGAAACATCTAATATTCTTACAAAAAAAATTTTTGCTGCTAAAAGCGCTAAAGCCACAATATACCTCCTTTATAATTAATGCGAGTTTTTAAACTCAAAATAATCGCACTTTAATATTACAATTTACGACATCAATTGTCAACTATTTCAATAATTATTTACTAATAATATTGACAATTTGTCAGTTAAATATTCTTAAATTAGTCATTAAAAAAAATGATAAGTTTATAATTTAATAGGTGGTAAAATGTTTGTTAGAATCTTTTTTTTCTTGTTAGGTTTTGGTTTAACAATTATTGGAAGTGTATACATCATTAGTTATTTGAATTTAATGACAATTGGGTATAATTTTTATGAATATGTTAACTTTATTATTAGAAGAATTGAGTGTTTTTATGCAATTATTGGATTAATTATTATTTTTGCCAGTATTTACATACCGGGAGGGAAAAGAAATGAATTATATATATGATATTTTACTAAATTATAATAACGAGGTATATGAGTGTTATGAATGGAATTTAAATGATAATATTATTCATATTAGAAGAATTCCGCTTATAAAAATCAATAGCAATGATTTAATTAAAATAAAGGAAAATAAAATAAAAATTGGTGATGATTTTCTAAATCAGATAAGAGGCAAAACTGAAATTTTTTCCAAAAAGAAGGATGAACTTTACAATTGTGCGACTATACTTAGTGATGGTTTAGATGCTTTAGGTATTGTTTTTGATGCTAACGGAAATAGTATATTAAAGTCTAAAATGCTTTTTGATGAGGAAACTGAAGTTCTAGAAGTGTGTGAGAGATTGCTTGAAAATGAAATTGAATACTATATATTAAATAGGGAAACGGTTGATCCTTTTAAAACAAGGTTTGAAAGAATTAAAGATAAATACATTAAAAATGAAATTATGTTAATTCGAGATTTAGACAAATTAAAATATTTGTATTACGAGTGTTTTAATGAAATTGAAGATGAAAAAGAAAAAATAATTGAAAGAATAAATAATGAATTAAAAAGAAATTGGGAGGGGATTTCTAAAACATTATATGATTTTTTTAAATTAACATCGATTCAAAAATAACGGTTGACTAATTAACCAAGTCTAGCTATAATAATAAATATAAAGAGACTGACTGGATGTAAACGGTTAATACAAATAATCAATTATGATAAAGGCGGTATTAAACTATCCAGGCTTTTATTATAATTGTTTTTTTATTAGGAGGAAATATGAAAGTTATTGATGTTAAGGAAATATATGAAAAAAACTATTTAGATCAAGAAGTTGTTTTAGAAGGATGGATTAGAAACCATCGAAAACAAAAAGAATTTGGGTTTATTGATTTAAATGATGGAACATATTTTAAATCAGTTCAAATTGTATATGGAAATCATTTAAAGAATTTTGATGAAATAACGAAATACCGTGTTGGTTCAGCTATTAGAGTAGTTGGAAAAGTGATTGAATCACTTGGAAAAAACCAAGATTTTGAAATAGAATTAAAAGAAATTACGTTAGAAGGGGATTGTCCGGAAGATTATCCAATTCAACCTAAAAGACACACAAGAGAGTTTTTAAGAGAAGTGGGTTATTTAAGACCACGTACTAATCTTTTTAATGCTACTTTTAGAATAAGAAGTTTAGTGGCGATGGCTATCCACTCATACTTTCAAGAGCGTGGATATGTTTATCTTCATAGCCCAATAATTACTGGTAGTGATGCTGAAGGAGCAGGTGAAATGTTCAAGGTTACTACATTAAATTTAAACAAATTACCTTTTAATAAGGATGTTGTTGATTATAGTAAGGACTTTTTCCACAAAGAAACATCATTAACGGTATCAGGTCAATTGCAAGGCGAAGCTTTTGCTCTAGCGTATAAACGAATTTATACCTTTGGCCCAACTTTTAGAGCGGAGAATTCTAACACTAAAACTCATGCATCAGAATTTTGGATGATCGAGCCTGAAATTGCTTTTTGTGATTTGGAGCAGCTGATGGATGTTGAAGAAGATGTACTTAAGTACATCATTAAATACATATTAGATAACGCTAAAATAGAAATGGAATTTTTCAACAAATTTGTTGAACCAGGGTTGCTTGATAAGTTGAAATTTGTACTTGATAAAAAGGCCGTTAGAATTACTCATAAAGAAGCGATTGATATTTTGTTAGATTCAAGTACCAAATTCGAAACTAAACCAAAGTATGGAGAAGATTTGGCAAAAGAACATGAAAAATATTTAACCGAAATTCACTTTAAATCGCCAGTATTTGTTAAAGATTGGCCAAAAGATATAAAAGCTTTCTATATGAGATTAAATGACGATGACGAAACTGTTGCAGCTGTTGATTTGCTTGTACCCAGTGCTGGAGAATTAATGGGTGGGAGTCAAAGAGAAGAAAGACTAGACAACTTACTTAAACGTATGAAAGAAATGAACGTTAATACAGAAGAATTAGATTGGTATGTTAATCTAAGAAAATATGGTGGCTGTAAGCATGCGGGATTCGGCATGGGATTTGAAAGATTATTAATATACTTAACAGGGGTCGAAAATATAAGGGATGTAATTCCTTTTCCAAGAACACCTGGTAATTGCGAATTTTAAAAGCAAACATCACAATTTATAGTTGTGATGTTTTTGATTTATAATTTACACTATCTGTGTATAATAACTTGCAAAATTTGACAAAACCACTTATAATGTAATTATAGAGATAGTAGGATGTGATTGAATGACTGATTTAATAGTAATTGGTAGTATGAATGTCGATCAGATTGTTGTTACTAATCGTATACCTAAAATCGGAGAAACAGTAATTGGTTCTTCATTTCAAATTGTTCCGGGTGGAAAAGGTGCTAACCAAGCTATTGCTGCTTCTCGTTTAGGAGGGAATGTTGACTTTATTGGTTGTGTTGGTACTGATCTAAACGGAACTTTTTTAATAGATAATTTTAAAAAAAATAATGTGGATATTAGCAGTATAATTAAAATTCCAAATGTAACAACTGGCATTGCCTCAATTAACGTTTGTAATGGTGAAAATAACATCATTGTAGTGCCTGGTGCTAATTACATGATTACTAAAGATATTATTGATAAATATAAATACAAAATTTTAAATTCAAAATCTGTTTTATTACAATTGGAAATACCTATTGAAGTTGTTGAATATATTATTGATTTATGTTTTGAAAACAATATACCGGTTATTTTAAATCCTGCACCGGCTTCTAAATTAAATAATAATATAATTAACAAAGTTACTTATTTAACACCTAATGAACACGAAGCAACGTTTATTTTTAATAGTAATGATTATGAATCATTAGTAATGAAATACCCAAATAAATTAATTATAACACTTGGAGAAGACGGAGCAATATGTAGTAATGGTGAAAAAGTTTTGAAATTTCCTGCTTATGATGTGTCAATTGTTGATACAACAGGGGCTGGAGACACTTTTAACGGAGCCTTTTCATTATCGATTATAAAAGATAATGATATAAGTGTCGCTATTAATTATGCTAATCGAGCCGCAGCCTTAAAAATTCAAAAAATGGGAGCTCAAACAGGAATGCCAACTTTTAAAGAGATGGAGGGATTTGATGAAAAAATCAGGAATTTTAAATAGTGATATTTCAACTTTACTAAGTCATTTGGGACACACTGATTTAATTGCTATTGGAGATTGTGGGCTACCAATTCCGGATGACGTTCTTAAAATTGATATTTCTTTAAATCTGGGAAGTCCATCATTTATTGATGTTTTAAAAGAAATTTTAAAAGATATGAAGGTTGAAGGAGTTATCATGGCTAGTGAAATAGCAACTCAAAATAAATCATTGTTAAATGATACAATAAAAATACTTGAAGAAGAGAAAATAAAAGATGTTAAATATATTAGTCATGAAGATTTTAAAAATAAAATCAAAGAAGTAAAAGCTGTTATTAGAACTGGTGAAAATACACCATACGCTAATATAATATTAAGGTCAGGAGTAATTTTTTAATGAAAGTACAAATGAAAAATATTAATAAAAGTTTTTATGGTGTGCCTGTTTTAAAAAATGTTAATTTTGAATTAGGAGATGGAGAAGTTCATGCCTTAGTTGGTGAAAACGGGGCTGGGAAATCAACTCTAATGAAAATATTAACTGGAATTGAAAGCAAAAATAGTGGTGAAATATATATTGATGGTCAAGAAATAAATATTAAAAATATTATTGAAGGAATGAAATTAAATATTGCCTTTTTACACCAAGAACTTAATTCGTTACCTAATATGACGATTTGGGAAAATATGTTTTTGGGTAGATACATAAAAAATAAGATGGGATTTTTGGATATCGATCAAATGAAAAAAACAACATCTATAAAGTTAAAAGAAGTTGGCCTAGATATTAATGTTGATAGTTTGATGGGAGATATACCAATTGGACTTCAACAATTAATTGAAATTGCTTCGGCTCTTTTATGGAATAAGAAAACAATTATTTTAGATGAACCAACATCTGCTTTAACAGCAAGAGAAATAAAGATATTATTTGATACAATTAATAATTTGAAAAAAGATGGAGTATCATTTATTTATATCACTCATCGTTTAGAAGAAATTTTTACGATTTGTGATCGAGTAACAGTTCTTCGCGATGGCGAAATTATTGGTACTAAAAAAATAAAGGATGTTATAGTTGAAGATGTTATAAAAATGATGGTTGGTTATGAAATGGCAGAACGTTATCCGAAAACTGATTATAAACCAGGTAATATAGTTCTTGAAGTTAATAATTTAAGTAAAAATAAATATTATCAAAATATAAATTTTAATCTTCATCAAGGTGAAGTATTAGGATTTTCCGGTTTGATGGGATCCGGGCGAACAGAGATTATGCAAACTATATTTGGTATTATGCATCCTGATAGTGGTGAAATTAAAGTAGATGGCAAAACAGTTAAAATTAAAAGTCCTATTGATGCTAAAAAACAAGGAATTGCTTATATTACTGAAAACCGAAAAGAAGAAGGAATTGTACTTGATTTTTCTGTTGTTGATAATATGATATTACCTAATTTAAAAGAAGTATTAAATAAAGTAAAAATGATTGATCATAAATTAGAAAAAGAATTGACTAAAAAGTATATTGAAAAATTAGATATTAAAACGAATGATATTGATTCTAAAATTAGAACTTTAAGTGGTGGTAACCAACAAAAAGTAGTGGTTGGAAAATGGTTGGCAACATCACCTATGATACTTATTTTAGATGAACCAACAAGAGGTGTTGATGTTGGTGCAAAATATGAAATATATGAAATAATTAATGAGTTGAAGAAGAGTAATGTGGCAATTATCATGATTTCTAGTGAACTTCCAGAAGTTATGGGAATGAGTGATCGAATCGCTGTTATGCATGAAGGAAAATTAAAATCAATTTTATCTAAAACAGATTTTAATCAAGAAAAAATTATGACTTTATCAACGGGAGGTAAATAATGAACAAGGTAAAGGATTTTTTAGGGAAAAATACAGCCCTAGTTGGACTTATCGTTCTAATGTTGATAATAACCATTATTGATATTAATTTTATTCAAATAAGTAACTTGTCAAATGTTTTGAGACAAGTATCAATTAATGGATTAATTGCTTTAGGGATGACCTTTGTTATATTAACTGGAGGCATCGATTTATCAGTTGGCAGCATTTTCGCTCTCACAGGAGCTGTATTAACAAAGATGCTGTTAAGTGGTGTTGATCCTGTTATAGCAATTATCTTAACACTAGTTTTAGGTGGCCTTTTAGGACTTGTAAACGGTATTTTAATATCATATGGTAAATTACAAGCGTTTATTGCAACACTTGGTACAATGACTTTATTTCGAGGAATCACAAGAGTGTTTATGGATGGAAGGCCGATAACTGGTTTCAAAAGTGATTTGGTAAACGAAATTGGTCGTGGTTATCTTTTAGGAATACCAATTCCAACAATTATTTTAATTTTTGCAATCATTATTGTTTCCTTTGTTCTTAAAAAAACTATTTTTGGGAAAGAAGTTTATGCTGTTGGAGGAAATGAAACTGCTGCAAGATTTTCGGCTATAAATATTAACAAAGTAAAAATAAAAGTATATACAATTTCTGGATTTTTAACAACTATCGCTAGTATCATCTTAGCTTCCAGGCTAAATTCAACACAGCCAAATGCTGGAATGGGTTATGAACTTGATGCTATTGCAGCGGTTGTCCTTGGAGGTACTAGTTTAGCAGGTGGCCGTGGACGAGTTTTTGGTACTGTTGTTGGTATATTAATTATCGGATTTTTAAATAATGGATTAAATATATTGGGGGTAACATCTTTTTACCAAGATGTTGTTAAAGGTGTTGTAATACTTTTAGCGGTCTTAATAGATCGTAAAAAGTAATACATATATAGATAGAAACAGAAGGAGGAATTTATGAAAAAGTTTTTATCATTAACAGCCATAGTAGCAATGCTACTAGTTACTGTAACAGGTTGCTTTGGGAAAAGTGACAAAATGACCATTGGACTTTCAATTTCAACATTGAACAACCCTTTCTTTGTTGATTTGAAGAAGGGTGTTGAAGATCAAGCTGAAGAATTAGGATTTGAAGTAATTGTTTACGATGCTCAAGATGAAAGTTCTAAAGAACTATCTAATGTTGAGGATTTAATAAGCAAAAAGGTAGACATTATTATTATTAATCCAACTGATTCAGATGCTGTTGGAGCGGCTGTTAAAGCTGCAAACAAAGCAAAAATACCAGTTATAACTGTTGACCGTAGTGCAAACGAAGGTGAAGTTGTAACACATATTGCATCAGATAATGTTGCTGGTGGAAAAATGGCTGGTGAATATCTTTTAGAACTAGTTGGTGAAAACGGACAAGTTGTTGAATTAGAAGGTATCCCTGGGGCCTCTGCAACTATTGATCGTGGAACAGGATTTAACGAAGCAATTAAAAATAAGTTAAATGTTGTTGCTAAACAAACTGCAGAATTCAATCGTGAAAAAGGGTTAAATGTTATGGAAAATATTCTTCAAGCAAATGAAGGAATTGTTGGTGTTTTTGCACACAACGATGAAATGGCTTTAGGTGCTTTAGCAGCTATTGAAGCAGCGGAACTTGAAGATATTTATGTTGTTGGTTTTGACGCTACTGATGATGCTGTTGAAGCTGTAAACGATGGTAGAATGGCTGCTACTGTTGCACAACAACCAAAATTAATGGGAACAATGAGTGTTGATTATGCTAAGAAAATCTTAAATGACGAAAATGTTGCTGCTAATATTCCTGTTAGTTTAACTTTAATCAAAGCTGAATAATCAACTAATCGAACAGGGTTATATCAAATAGAATCCTATTAAGAGATCAAACGAAAGTTTTGATCTTTTTTTTATGAAAATATATATTTTTTAAAAAATGTTACTATATTAAAATTAATATAATGATTTTATAATGCAATTAAGGTATGGTATAATTAATGAAGAACAAAATAAAAATGAAATTTGGAGGCAACTGAATGAGAAAAATAAAAAGCAACAAAAAGAACAAATCAGGATTTACATTAGTAGAATTATTGGCAACAATAGTAATTATAATAATTGTTTTTTTAATAGCTATGTTTGTAATACCAAATGTAATGGGTGGAGTATATAAAAGAGTATGTTCTATAAATGAAGGCATGATGGAAAAATCTGCTTTCAATTATTTCTCACTTGGAAAAGATGGATTACCAAGTAAAGAAGGCGAGAGTAAAGAAGTAACTTTAGATAAATTAATAAATAGTAAGTTTATAAAAGAAATTAAAGACCCGAAAACTAAACTTGCTTGTGATAGAGAAAATAGTAAAACAGTTATTACTAGATTAAATGAAAAATATCAATTTAAAACAAATTTAAATTGTAATACATGTATTAGTGAAATTATAGATTCAAATGAACTTGAAGAAGAATTATGGGATGGATGGATAAAGTTAACATTATTTTATCCGGAAAGTTCA
>Ga0265293_10002311_pt1 | contig 38749 bp, 50 predicted proteins | sample Munlanlewell138R_FD_192505 | JGI IMG/M metagenome (GOLD analysis project Ga0265293, IMG submission 192505) | Leachate microbial communities from a municipal landfill in Southern Ontario, Canada - Leachate well 138R | ecosystem: Engineered > Solid waste > Landfill > Unclassified | place: Canada... | reverse complement strand
TCGATAAATCCTACAAGCCGGCAGGCGGGATTGAATCTGTCATCAACGACGATTTTACGTTGGCAATACAGATCGAAATTAACGGTGCGGCCAGTCGAGCGAGGCTGTATGTGAACGGTGCAGTGGTTATTGACCACACCTTCACGGCCGCCGGGTTTGATGCCGGGGCGGGACTCTTCCGCTTGGGCTGGAATACGGTGGCCTGGAACGGCCTGATTTCTGACGTGCGGATAAGTGATATTTCTAGGTATGATGGAGATTATATTACACCTATTCGTGGTATAGAACCATTTCTTGAAACATACATAAGTTCTAAGTCTCCTTCCGGTGCTTTAGATAGTTTTGAAGAAGTATGGACTTATGAAGAAACAGAAGATGAAATATATACCATAAGTCATACTGCTTCTGCAAAGGGTAACTCTATATTTGATGGACATGGTGGAATAAGTCTGTCTGGTCATGTTGCTGCACAGGAAGCATGTCACGCAGCAATGAAATTTTCAGACTTGAGAAATGGTACTGACTCTATATCAACATTTTTTCCTCTTATAAGTGTTTCTGGACAACATTATAATCTGGTCAAATCAGAACAAATAGATGAATCTCAGGGTAGATGTACCTCAAGCGAAAAATGGGTATTTCAATCTGGGGCATCTAGTTTTATAGAGACATATACTATAGCTTCTAGAGAAAGATATGATGATCCAAATACAGAAATTTCTATAAATGGTAATATAGTTGGATTATCAGAGAGTTATAATAACCATACGGATAGATATAATGCAGCATATAATGTTTTTCCAACAATAATTGGGATGGCGAGAGATCGTATATTAGAAGAAACTAATGTAGATTCTCTTAAAACCTACCCATTGTCTAAAATGGTTTCATATGACAAAAAGGGCGGAACTATATCGTATGAATTATCTTACGAGGCTGGACCGGAACCTTCTATAAGTGGTGCTGTAGAGGAAGAAATTTCTATAGTGGATGTTGGATCACAGAATATAGTAGCGTCTATTGATATTCCTGGTAGAGCACTTGGTCCAATAATACAAGATATGTATACTTATAGTAGTCCAGAGAGAGAAGTATCAATAAGCTGTATAATGGGGAGTGGTTGGCATACTGATAATGGAGTTACATCTTTTCGTGATAAATATCTAAATAAACCTGATATTTCTGGTATTGTCATAGCCTGCAAGCCTGACTATAATTGTTATGTTAAGAGTTGTCAAGAAAACTGGGATCCTATAAATCTGCGTTACAATTATTCTATTTCGTGGATAAAGAAGGTGCGTACAGATGGTTCTCCATTCAGCTATAGTTATAGGTAAAACAAAATGACTTATTATCCAACGCCAAAGGCATCAGAAAACTTTATAAAAGAAGATTATGCACTTACTGACATAAAATATCATAATCGTATGTACATGTTCTTGAATGCTCCTATTATCTCTACCAATATGAGTTTTGGCCTGAACAACCAGGCATCTACTGTAGAGATAACAGTGGCCCAAGATCCGGATATGGGAAACACCATAGATGAGCCTGATGATTCTTACTCTAATTTATTCGGAACTCTTGAAAATGATGAAAATAATACTCTGGGTGTGGCTAAATTATATGGATTTAGTTTACCGAGAGAGTCTGATATCGTAGACAACAATTATTTTCCGTTAATGGCTTTAAATTGGTGTGATCCCGGCTCTAATTACGAACAATATCCGACTTATTTCGCTGGTATATGCACTAGTTTCAAAAAGGATACGATAAATATTTCCGGAAGAACTATAACAATAAATATATCTGATCCCAGAGAGATTTTAAATGGTGTCCATGTACTTTGTAATAGCTTATCTATGACTGCCGAAATTGGTGTGGGTAGTACATCCATAGGCGATAATGTCATAGACGCTTATGGTTATCACGACCTTGGTATGACCTCTGGGAAAAATGAGTATGGAATATCTTGGGAAAAAATAAAGGAAGCTATACTTGCTGCTCAAGTAAAAATTTACAATATTGAATTTGAATTTGCTTTTGAAGATTTTATACCTCGTACAAATTCTATGTATCTTCCGTCTAAGGAGGTAGTAGATAAAAATAAGGTATTCAATAATATTCCAGATTGGTACAGAATAGATGTACAAAATATAGATTTATTGTCATTAGTATCTAAGGTGGCTAATGATGCTGGGGCAGATTTCTATGTCAAATCTAGAAAAATAGCTGAAGACAAATGTTTGGTTACCTTTGTTGGTATTAAGCATAATTTAGAAGACACCACATCTTCTGATATTGCAAGCTGGATAAGTTCTAGGTATGGCGATAATTTATTAAGCTATGGAGGTGGGGAAGAATTACGTAATGAGCCTAACAGCAAGGTGATAATAGGTGATTATAAAAATAAAATGTATATGGCCACTTCCCCTAAGAAAAGGTTTTGGGTGACCTCTGGCGTGCAAATTTATGATAAAACAATAGAAATTCCGCATAGCCCAGATGATAGTGTTGATTTAGATGATTATCATGAGCTAATGGATAAGCTAGAAGAAGAAGAATTGGATAATCCCGGAGATGGGAATGTAGGTAATTTGTATCCATTTTGGGGCGTATATCAAAAAGATGGTGTACAACAACCTCTTCGTGAGCCGTTCTTGGATCTAGGCAATTTTATTGAGAGTTTTCAATTTCGTGTTCCTAGTGAACGTATATCTCTAAGAAATACACTCTGTAGTGCCAGTGGGGGTATAGACGATACAGACACATTTACTTTTATTAAAGATGATGAACAAAATTCTCTAAGACCTTATTTTTCTCGGGGTACATATCGTGACGATATGGTGGATGGTGTTTTTCTTACTATACCTTTAATGCAAGCGGCACTTCAGGGAGAAGAACAATTTTATATGGAGATGAAGTTTTCAAAACCAGATATTGCGAGGGAGTTGGGGTATGGAGCTATCAATCTTTCTGGATTAAAAGATCATCCCAGTATGTCTCTTGAAAAATATATTACTGCCTCTAGAACTTTTCCAGAAGGTTGGAGTAAGAGAAAAAGGGAATATGCTGAACGCTTTGGAAAATATTTTTACGAAGAAACACGAAAATATGCAGAAGAATACCTTGGTAGAAAATTTATAGTTACCCTTCCGAGAAGTGCTATCATGGAAAGAATATGGGACGATTTAGAGGTACCTACTAAAGAATTCGCTCCAGAAATTGAATATGGTGTGACAAATAGAGGCTTTTTCGATTGTGAGGGGAGTGGTTTTCCTTCTGGAATAGCTTATCCATATCGTGAATATTTCGATTCATTACATGATGAGGTATTTGAAAGAGATTTAAATAATGTAAATTATGCTTTAGCTGATAATCTAGATCTTTTTAATCCTATCATTTTGTGCAAGAATTATCCTAGTGGTAGTTTTGGTATGTATGCAGATGGTACAAAAAAGGTTTTGTTTGAAGACATTAACTCCCCTTGTCTGACATATTGTGACACAGCGGTATTAATATCTTGTGAGGTAGAACAACTTAAAGGAAGACCAGATATGGCAATATTAACCTTGCCATTTCCAACATATCTTGATTTTGAAGAGTATAGGGTATCAGACTTATATAATATTTTGAGACTTTTGTTTGATTTGGGTATTTATGATGAATATGGCTACGATGCGACAAGATCTCTCGCAAAAGAAATACAAAAAAGTGCTCGTAGTTCTAATTCCGATATTTTTCATTATGAAAAACCATTAGTTAACCTTGATTATGAGATGGCTTTTGTCCCATTGGTTAGCAAAGTTATGCGTTATGGACCATGGTATTTAACAAGAAGCGATGGTTTTGTTGGTAAATCAGAAATAGTTTCTGACACATCATTGGCCCCATGGAACTTTGCGGACAAAGAGGTTGGTCTTCAATCTGCTGCCGAAGACAGATTGCTCCAATCTTATTCTCCTGATTATAAATTGACTGCGGCAGACTTTGTTGTCACTGGATTTCCAGAATTGTATCCGTTACAAAAGATCGGTAAAAATAGCTATATTACTTCTATAAGATGTAATTTTGGAGAGGATGGCATAACAACAAATTATGTTGTAAGCACTTATATGAAATTACCTGGAACTTTTGGCAAAAGTGAATTTGATGATATCAGTAAATTGAAGTATAGAGAAAAAGAAATAGAACAAAAAACTATGATTCCTGCAATTGAGGGTGAAAACTGGTGGGAAAATGTTTACCCATGGTATTATAGACATCATGGATTTAACCGCAGTAGTTTTTTTTAAGGAGAACACTGACTGATGGCTAAAGATTCTATAACAAGTATATTCGCTGTATGGACACCTAGTGGTATGGAACCCGGTTTCCCAATGAGCGACGAGGATAAACAAGACTCTCGGTTTACTATGTCTATTGACACTCGGAATGATTATAGGAACCATCTAAGGGTTTATGACGAAGATGATGAATATAACAGAACAGCAGGTTGTGATATATCCAGCATATTTCTGCCATTTTCTACGGTTTCTACCGATGAAATGCCCACTGTGAGTCTTTTTAAGACAGGGTCTATTATAAATAGAGAACCATATGATAGTTCATCTGGTGTTTTAAGCAATAATATTTTCCCATTTGGCATTTTTACTGGAGCAAACGACACCTCTTCAGAAACTATGCATCATGCTCCGTTGGGTAGTGGGTGGCACAGGAATGTTGTAAGTAGCGACAGTTTTGCCTGTGAACTGGAAGATGATCTAGGTGATTTTCTAGATATTAGAGATACTAGAAGTTTTAGTCACATAAGATCAATCGGTTTAAGACTTCCTATTATAGCTGTAGGATGGGGATATAGTGTAGACGGGAATCCTATTCCTAATGAAAATGAAGGATGTTCAGGAACGAAATTTTTCGGTGGGGTCGATTATGGATGGGAGGTTGACCCAGAGAAGTATGTTGCCGCCCCAATAGATCTACGTTATGATAATGACAGAAAGGTGTGGACGGTACCGCAGGGTACCAGTATGAAATATGCATCTGGGACTGACGTAGTCCTTAATGAGGGTTGGAATGTTGTCGAAATGATGGAGTGTGATTATGCTCTTTCTGAAGAAAAAGAAGAAATAGATGTTTACATTTATGAACAAGGTGATCAGCGTAGAATAAACAGTTCAGGTGAATTTATAGTAGGTTTTATCAAAGATGAATCAAATAACAATATAGCTATCCATTTTAAACAGATCGATATATATTATGGGAATTAATAATGCCATACGATAGAATACCAGTAGATTCTAGCATGAAACCTATGCCAGATGAAATAAATGAACTCATCTCAGCTTTTATAGAAAGAAGAGATCATGTCGAATATAATTTATTCACCCCATATGCGGATCGTGTTTATATAGATGCTCCAGACACACTGAATGGTGGAGAAAAAATTTCTATAATACCAATAGATAATTTACGCTATGCTTGCACCAATTTATTAAACGCTGCATGGTGGGTTAATGAATCTAATCTAAGCAGACTTGATGTAACAAATATTATTAGTGTTGCTGGTATAAATGAAGATAATTGGAGTTATCCTAATAATCAGAAATTAGCTGTTTGGGTTCCTAATGATATAGCCAGATTTTTAGACACGATGTCCATGTTGGGAACTAATTTTTGGGACCCATTTTACGATTTTGAGTCTATGGTTGAAACCGCTTATGGGTATATAGATTTCGAAACCGCTAGAGCGAATGCTTTTTCTGGCTTATCTACTATTGATTGGCCATATTTGACCCAAGATATGTTTTTGGGCAGATCTGGATATGCATACGAACTAGATTATCCTCCGATAGTCTATGATGTAGAGGCTCTCTGTACCAAAACTTTTACCCTAACATGGGATTATTGGCCGGTAAATGAAGAATATAGTCGTGTTGTAATACAAATAATAGAGGCATCTACCGTCGATTCACCTCCATTTAATGTGAATGTTAAGGTTCATGGTATAACCGTTGGTTCTTTTGTTGGTGGAACTGCTAACGCAGTTCATAATATTGAAATGGTATCACCAGGAGATTTTCAGTTTTCTGATGGTACTGCGGTTGTGGAATTAGAATTCGCTGAAGATGAAACTGCTGATCCTACCGAATGGAGTGCTCCACCTGATGGATGGAGTGGATTACCTCTCCAAAGCGAGTGGCACCAGGGATGGAGGGCATCGGTCACCAATTGGGAACTACCTGAAGTCTATGTGTACGTGAAAAAGAATTTCGAATATGTGAGTGGTCAATAAAAAAGACCCCTTTCGGGGCCTATCTTTTATCAAAAACCTTTTATAATACTTGATACCATTTATATAGTTTAGTTATATAAGTATTTAACAAATTTGACATGATACATCCTTCCCCCAGTGTAAGTCGCATAGAGATTCTGTTCACTGCACCACCCTTTTCCTTTTGGGAAGATACAGACAGATAATATCCTTGTTTTATTACTGTTCCATCATTATTTTTGGCGGTAGCTAATTTGAGATCAAGGCTTTTGTTCTCTGTCGAGTTAGGAATTTGATGATAAAGCCCCTTACCTTGACCTAAAGATTCTTTAAGACCACTAAGTACAGCTAGGAGTTCACCGACATCTGTCTCTCCCAACTTTACCGTTATTGTTGAATCCTTATTCCAGTCGAATTTAAAATTTCCATTGTTATCTTTCCCATCCACTTGTTTGGCAAAGACCATAAATAACTGAGGACCACTTTCCTTATCGGATATTTCCAGTTGTGCTGCTGATCCTTTAAAATTATTGGTGGGTTTGTAAATAGCAAACTTCGGATGATATTTTTTTTCAGCCATCACTTATGCTCCCTTTTGATTTCCTTTGGAATACTTTCGACCTTCTTTATATAAGACATCAGTTTCTGCATGATATCTTGCCCTTGTTTATCTGTAATATTTTCAAACACTACATCATTTCCATGTAGCATTTTGGCTAATTTATCTGGATCAATATTTTGTTGTAAGCATGTAGTTTTAATACCACCAATTATATTACTATTAGCTCTGTTATCTGTACCATCAGGCTCGTCTATTTCTGGCTTACTAAGTTCTTCTGAAGATATTATGTTTATTCGTAGGGCGTCACGGAGGGCACGAGCTTTAGCTCTAGTTTCAGCAGTTGCTACCGGATGAGCAGCAAATGTTTGCTCTGCATTTCCTCTGTGTACATCTGCACACCCAGTGTACATTTCTTTATTAGCAAGATGAATAACAACTTTAACTGTAGCTCTGTATGCATTGTTTATATCTGGTGTTTGTTCAACATAAGATTCAGTACACACTATTTTACCGATAACTTTTTCGCATACCCTTCGTAAACCATTGCATGTTGGTGAACCGTCTACTAATTCTGAATTCACAAAAAGCTTCATAATTATATCGGTCCACTCCGGATCTGAAGAAGAAATTTCCTTTACTACTTCTTCCTGTGTAGTTGTGTCCTTTTCTTTGAGAAGTTTTTCTAAAGCTGGTTTTCTAAGGGATTTTAGATCTTCCTTTTTTATCCCCAGTTCCATCAACCTTGCCTTGATTTCAACAACCTTCATTACATGACTCCTAAAAATTTTTCTATATCCCAGTTATCAGAGACTCCCACTATTTCTCTGCCTATTTCAGTTTTTATTAACTTTGCTATGTCATTTGTTCTTGCTATAAATTTAATATCATTATTGTACCACATACTATCCATCGGTTTTGTAAAAATAAATTCTGGATACCAAACATACAGAAATCTTTTTCCATTTACAAAACTAGCTGATAAGGCGGACGTGCAAACAATAGGAGACTTCGTGTGTTTTGTCATAAAGATGGGGTATGTTGCAACCGGAACATTATATCTCTCTTTTCCAAGATTGACATAAAATACAGAAACAGGATTTGTTGTGCCTTTGCTTATCCTGCGTATAAAAGTTTTTAATATTTGATTAGCTCCAAGATCATCAAATACAACTGCATAGTTTCCGGGAGCACCATCTATTAAGAGTTTTCGTCTATTTTTTAGTTTTTCTTTAGTTTTTCTTTTCTGAATTTTTTTTAAATTAGCCATTTTTGTATCGCTCCATAGCAGCCCCCTGAACTATATTATTGGCTTCTAGAATTTCATTAATAGTGTGTCTAGATGTTGTGTTTGAGCCAGTTATTCGGTATGTGAATAGTGCTTCCGGAATATGGAATATGTCACTCACATGAGCAATCCTGAGCCACATATCATAATCCTCAGACATTGTAAGTGACTCATTAAATAAACCAACCTCTTGGAATATAACTGTCTTAAACACAGAATTAGAATTAACATGATTATCCAATATTAACTTTTGGTAATCAAATGGTCTCTTAAACTCTCTAACTCTAACATCAATAGATTCATAATAAGTATAAAAATCACTATAAACCATAGCGACATAGGGATCTTTTTTTAATTCAACTAAAGATTTCTCTATTTTGGTAGGTTCATACCAATCGTCTCCATCTAGAAAGCATATTATTTCACTTCCAGAAGCCATTTTAATACCTAGATTTCTTGCTGCTGAAACGCCCCTGTTTTTAGTCCTAACTATATATATATTTACTCCATTGACACTACCACTTATCGTGTCTCCTGACACTTTACCAAGAGAAGACAAAATTTCAAAAGTGTTATCTGTAGAGCCATCATCTATGACAATCAAAGAGTCTGGTTTTACAGTTTGTCCCACAATACTATTAATGGCACCATTTATATATTTTTGATTATTATATGTTGGTATTATTGCTGTAATCATATATTAGCTCACTAGCATTGTCTGCCCGTTTTACAAACTTATAAGCACTAAGATTTTCTAACCCAAAGGTGACAAGTGATCCTAATGTGTCAGCTTCACTATCTTTAAAAACAAGTTCTTTAATTATTCTCATAGATATAAATGTTTCTCCGTTGTGTTTAACAAAAAGGGCGGGAGGAAGTCTATCTATAAAATCTTTTCTGAATGCTTCCGTATCTATTCTGCGTTTACCACCAATCACTAACCATGCGTTAGGACCGCTTATCTTGCTAATTTCATCGTATATAAAACTATCGAATGTTCTATCAGATCTCATATTTACAACATACCATTTTCTACTGTTTTTTCTTTTAGGCATCTTACAAACAGTATCTGATGTGGTTTTTATTATATCATCAAGTATATCTCCACCTTTACTAACGATAACATAAATATCATTATCAGGAGAATTATTTATTGCCGATTCTACATCTTTCACGGTATTATTTCTAGCATCAAAGAGAAATATAACTTTTGGTTCTAGCCCTATTTTAACCTTTTGTTTAATATTAACTTTATCTTGTATTGATGCAAGCCAATGTGACGAACGCTTGCAGTGGCAATAACCATGAGCATACATACCATGATCATCATACACAGAGACAACCATACCCATTGTACAGTGAGTAGTTGCATTAAAAATACACCCTTTGCAAGACGTTTGTAATTTCACTGTTTCTTGATCTCCACAATAACCAAAACACCCTCTAATCTAAGAGACGTTATTTTAGCACCCACAAGCTCTATCACAGATTTTAATGATTCAACATCCCATATAGATTTATTCCTTGTATTGTTATTAAATACGTTACCGAAAATCTCAGTATTAAGCTGATTATGAGATATTCTTCTGTCTGCATATAGTGTTTGCAAATTTACAAAGTCTACAGTTGTAATGATTAAACAGCCATCCTCAGAAAGTCTACTAAGCCAATATTTTATAACATCTGGAGCATCAGATACTGTAAATCTAGATAGAACATTATCTGCTATTATTTCTTCAGCAAGTTCAAAATTATCTAAACACCCTTCTCCAAAATGGCTATCTATCACTTCTGGCGGATATGACATTCCTGCTTCATGTGTGTCTATATTTGTATAACCATTTCTGGGTCTATTTTCGCAACCAAAATAAAATTTCATGCATTCACTCCAATAGCTGTACCGACTGTTCCAGAAAAAATCTCATTCCAATTTTTTACAAATCTTTCTAATTCAAATTTTTCTATTATGGTCTTTCTTCCTTCTTCACCTATTTTTTTAGCCCTATCTTTATTTTGAGGGTCCAATAACCATTTCAGAGCACGAGTCATTGTAGCTGGGTCATCGGCTATAAATCCATTTTCTGTATCCTTGACAAAATCTTTTATACCACACCCTCCAGTTGTTACAACAGGACAACCAACAGACATTGCCTCTAGTAGCCCCATAGGCAAAGTAGACATAGTTGTAGTATTCAAATATACTCCACAGCCTCTATACATTTCTAGCAAAATATCTAAACTTGGGGCTGGTTTACTAAAACCCGGAGTGTCTCCAACGGGGAGAATAGGTAGTCCATTGGTAGCAGATTTATACAATTCCCACCCAGTCTCTTTTGCCCTCTGGTAATAGCCATTGACCACAGTTAATATGCGACCGTCTTCACCATTCCATCCAGAAAAATAATTAGTATCTATTCCGGTGGGAATGATTGGACCATTTTGTCCCCATGCCTTTTGTTGGTACTCAGTTAAAAAAACGTGCAAATCTCCCCTTATATTACCATCTAAACCCTCTCTTGGCAATACATGTTCAAGATGTATAATGGGAACTTGCAGCATAGATCTCAACTCTAAGGATTGTTGTAGTTGTCCCCATCTGGATTGACTAAGTATCAAATCTATTGTTATATCTGCTGGTATTTTACTAGTACCATCAATTATAAAATAGTTAGATGGTAGGTCCCTGTACCTATAGTCCCACATTTTAATCCTGGGATGATAGAATAAAAAGAAATTGTGTCCGGTCTTTGCCAAATTAGTTTGAAATGATTCATGGGTAGCAAAACACAATATATTCAGTTTTCTATTATTATCTGCATTTACAGATTTTAATAAACCAGTAAGATATCCCGGCATATTAAACGCTCTCCTTCATTTTGGCTCTCATCTCATTCATTCTTTTTAGTCTTAGATCCTTGTATTGGTCAACGAATAATCTGCTTATCGAAGTGATACTAGACACATAAGATGGGTTAAAAACAAAAGACATTCCTGTAGGAGGATCATTTACTTGTATAGGAACTTTGGCTGCAAGAGTATCCTTTATAACATTTTGCTCATTGGTGTTTACTTCTACACTGATAAACCCGACTCCACTGTTAGGGACCCTCAAACTTATTTCTACCAAATCGGTTTGTGGTAATTCAATTTTTTTACCATGTTTAGCTATCATAATAATATCTTTTACAAAAAATGTTATATTCTTAGAGATATTATCTTTGTTATCTTTGAACTCTATGACATCATTTTCTGCTAAATAGCCTTCTTTAAAAATTGCAATAATATCTTCTTTAGCGATAATTTCTATAGGCAGTCCTGAATATGTAATAATCTCAAATCGTTCCATTTATTTTTCCTTCAAAAAGTTTTATTAGTTTATCACCAATGGTAGCATATGAATATGTATTTAAGTAATTGTTTATTTGCTCTCTACTTCTGTGTGTCAAAGTTCCATCTTCATAATCACTATACATTTTCTTCATTAAACAGCCAAGATAATTTACATCGCACTGGTACCAATATTCATCCCCACAATAAAGATCAGAAATGCCTTTAGTATTTTCGTCTACATTAACCATAACGCTAGGAACCTTTACACAATCATATTCTCTAAATGCAGTATGGTCAGGAGCTATAACATGATTTCCAAAGGCCATGGCGTCAAATGCTGGTAAACACCATCCCTCACCTTTAGAAGCAGTAACAAATACATCACAACTGTTGTGTATTCTATTTATTTTTTCTTCTGGTATGGTTCCTGGAATCACAACCACCTTTGGAAAAAGATATTTGGGTCCGCTTGTGCATGATTTTCTAACCGTATCCACAAAACTAGATATGGCATTAAGTTGTTGTTCGTCACTTCCGGAAGCAGAAGATTTAATAACAAGAAGAACATTATCTCTTGAGGTAAAAAAGGTATAATAAGCCTTCAATAAATCTTCGAAATTTTTACGCTTACGAAATTCTCCTATTGTGTAAAATATAAATTTGTTTTTAAACAAATCACTATCTATTTTGCCATAATCTTTATTATATTTTGATATATCACATGGCACATTGATTTTGTTAATTTTTGATGATTCTACTCCACTTTGTTCACAAGCAGTTACATTACTCGAAGTAGGGACAATAATAATATCTATGAGATCCATTTTTCTGGCCCAATTACTATGCCGAAAATGGGATGTCTCCCAAAAAAAACTACCTACATTGAGTATTCCTTCTTTTCTCTCAAATGTGTGAGGCAGGTTACACTGAAAAAAAACATCCACATTATTTAAATTTTTATTTTCTGAGGCAACTATTATTGGTTCTATGTCTGTAGAGCCATTACTCATCTTAATTGGCCTACAAACCACATCTGCCCCCGCTGTGATTAAAGCCATAATGTATTCACGGAGAGCTTTACTATATCCAGTTCCGTCTCTATACGGTCCCGCCACTAAAATTTTCACTATATCACTCCCACTGTTATATCTTTACTCTTTTTTGGGGGATTCATCATGTTCGTTCTTCTTTGTTCCCACCTGTTATAATTATCGACATATTCTTCTACTTGTTTCCACCAATCTTTTTTACTCATTCTTGTTGCTTTACCTCTATCTCCAACTTTGTGACCACCCTGAAGAACGTTTAGCTCTTGCTGATAACAATATCCACCTATCCATAGCTCTTTACCTAAAATATCCTTATACGCCATTTTGACCAAATCTGTATACATAGTTTTTTCAGGGTTTATTTTTGGCAAATTAAGAAATTTGGGCTGGTCATCCCACTTTCTTTTAGGGGGAGGTAGATTATCTATAGCTTTTTCCCACATATTAGCGGTTTGTTCCCATGTATAGTTTTCTTCTACGACTTTGCGAACTGCCTTGCTAAGTTTCTTTCGGTCTTCTTTTGGTAGAGTGGCAAATTTGAATAATAACTTAGCCAAATGTTGGTTATCCGGCAATGCTCTTCTTTGCTCTGTCTCCATTACAGATTCATCAAAATATCTTTCTATTCTGATAGGGAACCCGCCTGGTTCGTGAACCTGTTCACTCATTGCACTATAATCTGTTGCCATAACAGGGACACCACAAGCTCGGGCTTCGTTGATGGGCAGCCCAAAACCCTCGCAAGTGCTATATTGCACATAGACATCAAATAAATTGATAATTTGTCCAAGAACATTTCTTGATACTCCGGTACTAGGAGAAGTTGTTCTAGCGGTCAATTTACCACATCTGTTACACTTTGTTGTCTCTCCCGAAAACATAGCTATAGATATATGACCACATTCTTCGCATTTGAAAGTAGTAATAACTTTGTCCTGTAATCCATTTTCAAGAACATGACGAGGAATATCAAAACCCACATCAGGATAGCTTGTGTGTAAATAAAGAACTGATTTTTTAGCCAGATCATACTTTCCTTTTTTATTACACGTATCTATAAAAAGCTTAAACGAACGTATAAGATCTGGAAATAGCTTTCTTTTTTGATTCCTCATAATAGTTCCTACAACAAATGCATCATGAGGAATACCTAGTTTTTTACGGTGTTCTTCTTTGTTTTCAACGGGATACATATTCTCTAAATCTGCTCCCGGAGAAGCCTTCCCAATAACATTTTTACATCCACCTTGCTCTAGTAAGCGTAATCCATATTTACTATATGTTAACAAACCATCTGCATTTTTATAATAATCTAGCCATTCTTGCCGCTGTGGTTCTCCGTCAACTGTAGGCATCCACAGTAAGCTAAAAAAATCACGAAGTGGACTATCTGCCTGAAAGCTACACATCCACATATCTCTTATGTCAGCTACAATATCAGGTTTAAAATCTAACAGGGCTGATTCGAATATAGCTTTTCCAAACTGATTGGTATTATCAGACCTATATATATTCCATGCCGTTTTATCATTATTTGATGGCATAACAGGATAGATTTTCCATGGGACAGAAGTCAACCGTGGATCGTCGCCAGAAATATAAGAACCTAGTTCTGCTATTTCATATTTGCCAGATGCATATAATCTTTTGAGCAATTCATGATAATAGGTTGAAAAACCTGTATTTAATGGGCTGGCTTCACCACAAAAGAGTATTCTTTTTTTATTCAAGTCCAAAGATTCCTCAATAGTATTGATGTGTATTTTAAGAATGTGGCATCATCTTTTATGCGATATAATCCTTTTACAAGTTCCCTACGTTTTGTTGCATCGTTTTTACTGAGTAATTTAACAAATTTTCTAACATTCTTTATTTTTTCCTCTTGCCCTTCGCTTATATAAGATAACTCAGCAAGCTTTGTTTTTATTTTCTCTGATATATCATCTTCATATTCACTTAAAAGCATGTCTTCTGGCGGTTCGTATTTTATACCCAATAGAGGCTCCGTCAATTCCGCCCAATCATATCCAATAATTTTATACATGGTTATATCCATTTTCAATCATTTTTCAAAAATTTATATTTTCCTGTTACAAATTCTACAATACCAGTAGCATATTTATCAAGTTCGGAAGTTTCATTTGCTGTGCCTTCTATTGATTTCGCAACTGCTCCCACAAGCATAGATTCTTTTTTCTTTATTTTATCGTCATCATCATTAAAAACTATTCTGAAGTTACTGTCTTTTACCGATTTACCATCTACATACCAATTTATAAGATCTACTGGATATCCATTGCCGGTTGCAGATGTTATTATTTCAACTGAAATGAATGGATTTATGCAATATTTTCCAAGACTAACTAATAACTCATACTCTCGTCCATATCTGTCTGTGTATTGAGTTTTAGCTACTAGTCCATTATCCACACGAGTAATACAAACAACTCCACCAAAGATACTATCGCATCCATAAGTAATAACCTTTTCTTTGGTGTCAATATTAGCATCACATGAAAGATTAGAATTACGTATTATTTTTTTTACTGCCCTTAGTGACTTTAGTAACGACAAGTTGATTTTTCCCCTTATAGTGATCAATTTTACATGTTAAAACCAGCACCTCGTCTTCTGCCAGTTTATCTCTATTCTTTTGAAATACTTCTGGCCAAACGACCAACCTGTTGCAAGATCCAGTAGAATCACTTATCCGTAAATATGCATATTCCTTATCTTCTCTCGTTTTCATGAGTTTTAATTGCTCAATCAAACATGCCACTTTAACTGTGGCACCTTTTCTTTTATAAATTAACTCAGAACATTTTGTATCACTAAGTTCGCTAGATATATCATCGGCCGCACTACAAGATAATGGGAGTCCTAACAAATCCCTTTCCCAAAATGCTTTATCTGTATTTGTTTCCGGATGGATTTCTAATATTTTATTATATAGATTTTCTACTAGTGGTTTACGTTTTTTCATTGCGGCATCAATAGCTACAGTAAAAGATCTTTCTAGGGAGGGGATCTCGTTTGACGTTTCCATTTGAGTGCTAAGATCATCACTAAAAGCTTTTAACTCTTTGTTGGACAAACCGCTCTTGTTTTTTATTTTACCTTCGGTGTCTCTTTCGGTGGTACCATAAACACTATAAACACATTGAAGCATAAATGATCTATTATACTCGAATTTATCACAGGCACCACTTTTTATAAGAGCTTCAGCAACATTACGTTTTATTTTGTGGATATCTAACAATAGATTATAAAAATATCTTTTGCCAGGTTTGTATCTTTCTTTCAAGGCAGAAAGAATTTCTGTCGCACTGGTACCCACCCCCCTAATGCTCATTAGACCAAATACTATATCGTTACCATTCGATTTAAAACTTACATTTCCTATTGTTATGTCCGGTTGGCGAACCGTAGCCGCTCCGGTTATTCTACACGAATCAACCAATTCGACAATTTCATCCTTTGGAATCTGCTTCCACAAAGAATAGGTTAGCCACGAAGTAAAGAAATGGATTGGAAAATGAACCTTTAACCATGCAGTCCAATAAGCTAAATAACCACCGTAGCATACTGAATGACTATTTGAGGTGGCTATACCATTACCGTAGAAAATATGATCGTCACTGTCGATCTCAATATCCATGGTGGGCATCATGCCTAAATGTTCCACCCTCACCACCTTACTTACATTCATCTCTTATCCTTTGAATAACAACGCATTTATCGTGTAAGATATCATCTTCCCAAAATCTAAGTAACTTGATCTCTCTGTCGAGACAAAATCTGTTCTTGCTCGCGTCTCTCGTGGCATTTATTTTTTGAGTCTTGGATTCGGGGCCATCTTTTTATTCCACGACAAGAGCGATGTTTTTTTTAAGAATTTCGTACAGTGGCCTGATTATCCCGTCTTCGCACATAAACTTATGATCTATAGTACACTCAATAAACTTGCCGTCTTCTAGAGTCACCCTAAAAACATCGCGGTGTCCATTGTAGCACTTATCTACTACTGGGGCATATCCACTAGGGGTCTTAACTAAATCCCCGACAGATACGTCTTCTAGCACTTTAAAGCCGCCTGTTGTTTCTACAACAGTGGCTGGCGACAAGCACTTGTTGAACCCGTATCGCTGGAACTTTTCAATCCAACCAAAAATTTCTTCCGCTTCGTTAGCAGTAAGAGGCGGGAATACCTTATCCCCTACCTTGATTTCTTTTAGAGATACAGCACCTTCCACAAAATCTTTTTTCAAAGCAGGAAAAGCGGAGGATGTTTTCTTTCCTATCCCCTTTCTAAGATCATCGGCCCTTGTATCAGAAAAACCCGCCAAAATAACAGCAATAGCCATTGCTTGTTCTTGAAAGATTAATTGACCATATGTTTGCCCAAGAATATATTCTAGTGCAGGATGGATGTAAGTGGGTTTTTCTTCCCCATTTTTTACTTTAACATACTGTTCGGCCATCCCGCTTTCAAGGCAGCCGGGTCTTAACAAAGCGGTTAGTGCAGATAGTTCTTCAACATTTTGCGGTGAAACTTTCATAGCCCACTGTTTACCAAGATTGGATTCAAGTTGAAACACACCCTTGGTGTCACCACGAGCTAACAGATCCCAAACTGCCCTACAATTAGTGGGAACCTTTTCTACCTCAAAATTATCCGTATCAACTTCACATCCGCATAATGTAAATTTAATCTTAGGCAAAAAATCTTTCCTTTATATCCTTGAAAATAGCAAGATTACGTAGATATGGTTTATTGGGGTCTTTACGAGAAGGATTACGTAAAATATAAGCTGGATGAAAGGCCGGGATAACAGTATACCCATAATACTGTTCTTTTTCTTGACCCACCAATTTGCCTATCTTCTCTTTAGACTGCATGAACAGACTGGCTGCGGTCTGCCCTAACGCTATTACTATTATCGGCTTAATCAACCATAATTCTTCAGCTAAAAATCTTTTACAAGCATCGATTTCGTCACGTTTAGGTTTCCTATTATTAGGTGGAGAACATTTTACTATATTTGTAATATATAGATCATCTTCATCTATTCCTGCCTCGACCAACATTCTGCTTAAAAGCATACCACATCTGCCAACGAATGGTTTTCCAACTTGATTTTCACTCACGCCTCCGGACTCACCACAGAGCATCACTTGAGCATTGGGATTTCCACGACCAACAACCGCCCTTACGCGATTCTTACACAACACACATTTATTACATGCAGCGATTTTATTTTTGATGTTTGTTAATATTAACGATTTCTGTTTTTCTTCCATTTATTAAATCTTCCGTAAATTTAATTTTGTCTAGAACAGTTACCCCCAAGATATCGAATTTTACCCCTCCGCACTTTTCAGTATCGTTCATCTCAAAACCGACAATCCTTGATTTAGTCTTAGGGTCAAAAACCACTGGTAAAAACTTGGACAGTGGTTCTTTAGAGACAATGATTCCGCTTGCATGACGACCTTGATTGCGTTTTACCCCCTCTAGTCTCATAGCCAAATCGAACAATGGCCTTAGGTGAGAATTATAACTTTCTGCCACAGTATCGGAGTTGTCTACAGCCCATCTTAAAATCCCATAATCTGGATCACTTTTTCGTATTTCGTTTAGTTCGTCTGATATTTGAGATTCGTCAGGTATATATTTGGATAATTCATTAACTATTGTATATCCATTCTTTATACCCTTTATTCTAAAAACATCTTTTACTGCTGCTTTCCCCATAATACGTCCAAAGGTTACCATATAACCAACATGATCTTCTCCATATTTGTGTCTTAAATAGTTAATAACCCAATCTCTGTCTGTTACAGCAAAGTCACAATCAATATCTGGCAACGAAATGTGACCCGGTTTATTACGACCACTATTATAAAAACGACTAAACCATAGCCCATGCATGAGCGGGTCTACTTTTGTAATTCCAATCAAATATGATATTAGACATCCTGCGGCAGAACCTCTGCCCGGACCTCTTTTGATGGGGTCTATTTCTCCCCTCCATTTCTGCCAATCAAAAGAGTGATCTGATGGTCTATTATCAGCAGCCATACATAAATCTCTTACTATCAGAAAATAATCAGATAATTTAGCATTTTCAATAACGCTTATTTCATATTTTATCTGATCCCAATACTCCCTTTTGGTTTTTCCAGTTTTAATCCAAGGTTGAAGCTCTTGAGCACCGATAATACACAGATGCATAAGATATTTATCTGCATCTGATTTATATTTAGATAGAATTTTATTATCTTTTGGAAAATCGGGGACATCAAATGAAGGAAGCAACGGGTCAGAGGTAAGATCATAAATATCACACATATCGGCAATTTTAATACTGTTTTTCAATTCCTCTTGCGTGAAACCAGAACTTAACATTTCACCATTGCTATGAATATAAAAATTTTCACTACCGAGGAATGATCCTATTAAATCATCATCTTCTCTTTCTATCTTGTCTTCGGCTTCTTGTTCTGTCAGTTTTTGTTGAATTAGAATAAGAGTTCTCTGTCCTTCAGCATCATTTTTATCAGCATAATGACTATCGCAGGTTGGGCAAACGGGAATCCCAGTTTTTAAGCTCACTTCACGCAAACAATCTCTTATCAAGGGGTGTATGTATAGGGCCAGCGAGTCATTTTCGTTAAGTTCATTCTGAATCTCAATGAAAAAATTGCCTTTACCAAAAATCTTTTCGAGACGCAGGGCAAAACATGATGTTTGTTCTAACCAGTTGGGTATAAGGAATTGTTTAAAATGCTCTGTAGTTTTGGTATTTTTGTTTGACCTATATGCTTCACGAAGTGTTTCCCTTATTTCTTCTTGCGGTAATGATAAATCGACAAACAATGAATTAGACAATATAGAGCCTTGGTGTCCATTTAGACCTATAAGATTTCCTCTTTGGGCAAATTTTTCTAGTCCGTCGTTGCCAAAAAAATGAATTCTGGGCTTGTAATAAAAAAACTTTTCACTAGAAGAAGCTTCTATCAATTCTATAAGATCATGCCACCCGTCTATGTTTTTTGCTAAAACAACCATGTGACTCAAAAGTTTGTGAGCCTTGTCTTTGATAGTTGCGTGGTCGTGACTGATATATAGTTCCGAACCAGCTATGGGTTTTATGCCAAACTCTTTACACGCCTCAAAGAAACGAGCAACTCCAGAAACACTTCCGTGATCTGTTATAGCCAAAGCAGACATACCTAAATCGCTAGCTCTTTTGGCCATTTCATCAGGTGATGCAAAGCCGTCTAGAACAGAATAAAAAGAATGATTATGTAAACTGGTCCAACTATTCATTTATTAACCCCGTCTGTAGGATGCTGGTTTTGCCCACATCATCGTGGCATATTCAATACCATACTTATTGAAGTCACTAAACACTTTATCGCAAATACCATTTTTACCATGGGAACAAAAGGATTTGCATTTCCAAGATTGATTTCTTTTAGGATTATTATTGGTTAAAATAGTCCTGAACCTCTTTTGAAGCATATTATCAGTAACTTTTATATCTTCATCATTATAAGAGATAGTAAATGGACCACCGTCATTTGGATACAACATAGTGACCAAGAAATTACTATACCTCTCTCCATAAATATGTTTGAGTGCCTTATGATACATACGTGGTTGAATATCCATGAAAATATCTTGGCTTGTTTTTACTGTAGGCTTAGGTTTGCTAAAATCTTTTCTAGCACCAGTCTTATAATCTATTATGTGTAACCAATCTGGTCCTATTTCATCGGTTCTGTCTACTGTACCGGTAATAACAAGTTGACATTCTTTGCCACTTTCGTCTACCGTTCTCCATTTTTCTCCCTCTAACTCTATCTCGAATTTTGTTTCTACTCCTATTATCGACTTGGAGTATGGGTCCCATTCACTATTTTTTTGAAACCACTCTAAACACCTAGTTCCTTTTTTTACATCATCAGGTCTTAAGTCGCCATCTTTGGCCACTAATTCTGCCAATAGTTTGAATCTGTCTATGTCAGGAAGTCCTTTTAGGCGAGCTATAGATGATTCTTCCAAAACTCCATGGATTATCGTCCCTATTCGTGCCGCTCTACCTGATTCTGAAGGTATATTGCAAACATACTCTAAAAAATATAGCCAAGGACACATTTCGTATGTTTTATAACTTGACGATCTCATTCTTGTTACAATCAATGTTTTACCTTTTCAAGTGATTCTTGGGCTTCTTTGTTCAAATTTTCGAAACAACTGAGTTTACGACTAGAACAATAATCAGCAAGATGGACTAATTTGGCCACTTCCATACAATCTTGATTCGGAGCATTTTGCCATTTTGCAGCATCTTTATCCCCCCATTTCCCCATATGAGCAGATATACCCCACATTACCTTTTCAAACCATGGCTCATTTTTTAGCGATTGATATTTAACTCTCAGAAGATCAGCTAGACGCCAACCATGACAAGGGGTCCAGTTCATTCCCTTCTTAAACGAACCATCATAGTCGAAGCCATTTTTTATAAGATCGTGTAATATAGCGGCAGCTATTACTTCGTCTTCGTGCTTAAACCCATCCTGTGGCTTAAAACCACATGCCCTGACCAGTTCCTTGCACCAGTACACACAGTATTTCACATGTCTTATCAGACCACCCGGTCCTAACGATAGATGAGGATGATATTTTCCGCTCGTGCTTGCTGCTGTCCACCAAAAATAACCTGGAACAATATCGCTATCTAAAACTTCAGTAACCCAATTACGAATTTTTACATTTTTTATACAACTAAGTTCAGCGGTAAATACTTTTGAGCCAATCGGACATCCTACATTTGCATATGCAGTGGTTGTTTTAGCCATTTTTGTTTTCCTCTGTGTAATGAATTGGGTTTCTGTCCTTATATTTATCTATAATTTCCGCAGCCAATTTGTTGAGCTTGTCATAAAACGGTTCTGATCGTGGTGGACGATCATCAGTCATTTTGTTTTGTATCATAGCATCCCGAAGAACAACTAACGATGTGATAGCCTTCACTATATGATTTAATCCGCTGTCAGGATCAATGTCTTCGCCTTCCCACCAAGCTTGAATATGTCTTTTTGCAGCATCATAATAAGAACTAGCCCTAACACCAACAACTCTGTAATTATGCCTTCCGTATTTAACCGCTCCCTCTAGCATCCCCACACCTATTTCTGCCATTACTGCTGCTGATACTGTTGACATTGGAGCTTTTCTAACTCCAACAATATCTTTAGGGTTTGAAGGTTTTAACTCTGACATTTTCTCACGTCCTCTATTTCTTTAATGAGTGGGGCGATATCCTTAGTTATTTGATCTGTAGACAGGTCGCCCGGATCTTTCCCGTCTGCTATCTTGTCAGTTAAAAAATACAATCTAAAGCTTTTTCCAAATTCTTTCTTTATCCGCTCTATTGATGCAAATCCTGCTGGGTCTGCATCGACAAGAATGATTAACGACAATGCTCCGTTTTTTTGAAGAAGCTGTTTATGTTTTTGGTGTATTTGAAGACCCAAAATAGCAACAGAATTATGTATTCCTGCTTCGTCAAGTCTCCATACATCTTTTGGACCCTCTGTTATGATAGCTGTATACGATTCGGCAATAAAATTTTTGGCTTTATCTATATTGTAGACAGCATCCATTGTAGAGCCTACATGTTTCCATTTCGGATAATATCGTCTTTTTCTTTCTGGAGGACAGTCGTATTCAGGATTATGATAACATGAACATTTCGAACATTTGGGATAAATACTTCTACCTGTGTACCCAATAACAAATTCACCAGTTTCATCAATTATTGGAGCAAATGCCCTCATGTATAACGGTTTATTTGGAGTGTTGCAAAATCCAATATTAAATTTTTCAATAGTTCTGTCACTGAACCCTTGCTTTTTAAAATATGTGTCAGGCACTATCATTTTTTTTACATCATCTATTCTTAGGATTTTTGTTGATTGATCAGTGTTTATAAGTTTTAATTGTTTTAATCTATTGGATGTTAATGTTTGATTATATATATCTAATTTTTCGCTATCTATTTCTTTGTTAGCTAGTTTGTAACCAATTTTTTCCGCAACCCATTCTACAGATTCGACAAAACTCATTTGTTTTCCGGAACGTGCGTAGATACCTCTTACTAACCCAAATATATCTCCCTTATATGTTTCGTGACACCCTCTGGTAAAACACTTCCAATATCCTGTACTACACTTCCAAGACCAAGCTGTTGTGTTATCTCCTCCGTGAATTGGACATGGTGCCGATATCCTAGCCAATGATCCATAACTATTATCCCCATCGTGTTCTACGCCAAGTATGTCTAAAAGATAACATATCTTATCTTTCGCAATATCTTTTATTCTTTTAATATGATATATTGGTATATATCGCATCAATTTATACTTTCATAATTTCCAACACTCTTATACTCTATAGCTGATGGTCCTTCAAAAATAGCTCCAGTACCATTGGCTTCAGAAACAGATGGTCTTATCCATGCTTTTATATTAATAAAATCATTGTCTTCCATTCCTGCTCCATTTCTAGTATCCACAACAACAATTTTTTTATTACCTATTTCTTTACTGCCACCATAATTTATATCACAATCATCTTTATTTTTGAAAATAGAAAAACTAGAACATAACCATAGAATACGGTCAGATTGCGATATCACATTGCTTGTTTCGGATTCAATACCGTCTCTATTTAATTGGACAAAGGTTACAACAGAGATACCATACTTAACAGCAAAATTATGTAGAGATGTCATTAAAAAACCGATGGTTTGATGTTCACTCAATCCTCTCTCTATTTCTTCCGCTGATTGTATTTTAAGATAATCATATATAACAACACAAGGATTAGCCTTACCACTTTCGTTTATCCCCACTGTTTTTATTACAAATCTTCTAACAATAGAAAGGATCTCACTGAGAGAAAGCCCAGTAACGTTTTTATAGTGGAATGGCATGTGTTCTAAGATTTCTACAGCTTGATTTACAGCCGCACTTTTCTTTTTGTCTTTAGAAAACTCACCGGTTTCTACATCTTTCAAACACACAGGAGTATTATAAAGATGAGTAATAATGGACAGTGCTCTTAGTTTTTGGGCTTCTTCTGTCAACTCAGTGTCAAGATACAACACAGGAACATTTAGACCGGAAATATTGATTCCCATGTTCGCAGCCAAAAAAGATTTTCCTACTTTTGGTCTAGCTCCGATAACATGTACCGTATTTGGTCTTAAACCACCTCCTATAGCGTTATCCCATCTTTTAAATCCACTAGGCACTCCAACTTGGGTGACATGATTTTCTGAAATTTTTTTGACTAATTCTCTTACTCCATTCCCCAAAGATTCGTATTCACTAGTATGTCCTGTAGAAGAAGCTATTTCATTAATTTTTTCCTCTATATAGCTCAGAACTGAATGTAGATCTTCCTTACCTGTTAGGTTAGATAAATATTCTAATGTGCTATTGTGTACTGAATATAAATCTCTAAATATAGAGAGTTTTTTAAGTTGAACAGCAAATTTCCTCATTGTTTCTATGCCGAATGGGCAATTTTCTAGAGATACTAAGTATTCAAGATTTTCTTGTTGTTCTAAATCAGTGTATCCTAGAGACTTCATGGTCATTTGAATAATAGGTATATCAAAGCTTCCTAAGTCATCTCCCCCATTATTTACTATTGATTTAATAGTAGAAAACAAGTGTGAATTAAAAGACAACGAAAAATCTTTTTCAACCAACAAATCATCAACATCAGAAAATGCTTTTGCTCCATGCGTTATTAGACCACTAAGAAGTGCCCTTTCTGTTCCTGTGTCTTTTAACGACTCGCATTTTTTATACATGAAATACACATTCCTCTATTATCTTGATATTCAATTACAGAATCAAATTCTTTTCCACATTTACGACACGTAGTTTTAAAAACAGTGTGCTTCGGCCTAGACCGTGGGGTGATATGAGCAGACTTGTACTCTTCTGCTAATTCCGGGTCATTCTTGGCAGTAACTATTGTGACATTGCCCTCTTTTGTTTGAACCACTTCGTTTTCTGTTACCTCTTTATCGATTTTTTGTTTTATAGACTTAACATTTTTTCTGATTGTTTCTAATTTACTTTTTGGAGCAGATGGAGGCGATATTTTTTCCCCGGTTATATCTTCATATGCTTCACACACCATAGACCAATCTATATTTTGAACACCTTGTTCTATCTTGACTAATGCTTCTGCTATAATCTCTTCTTCAGTCATCTTGACCATGTCTCCTTAATTTACCCATTTTTATTTCATTTAATCTGTCAGCAATTGATTGTATATGTTTAGGAATATAGCTTAACTGAGTTATTTTGGCTTCACATCCTTCTTTCATTTCTGTTAATATTTTTCCAAATTTATCATTTGCTCTAATTATTTTTGATTTTTCTCCCCTCTCATAAAAACGATCCACCATATTGTTCATCCTTATACCCTCTAGATGAATTAGTTTGTTTTCTGCCCAATCGGCACTACGTTTTTCGTAATTTATGAAAAGTTGAATTATCAAAGCATATTGTGATAATATAAAACACGACTCCGCCATTTCATCCGTTGTCATTTTTTTTATATCGGTTATGGAAAAACTAAGAATCTCTCTGACTCTATTGTTATTAATTTTGGAAAAGTCCGGTAGGCCGACCCTTTTTCTATATTCATCTATACCTTTTTCAATCTCTTCCTTCTGTTTCTCCAGCCATACCTCTGCGTTTGTTTTCTGATTCTCTGATTCTTGATTTGAATTCGTCATATGTAGTTTCTTTCGTGATATAGATGATATTAATATTATTCAAAATACACCAATCTAATTTATCTGAATCCCTTTTTTTCTGCTTTACCAAGGCCATTTTATTGCGATGCCCATGATAAAACCCTATGTGTTCGGTATGCTGTTCGCCCTGTACCTCTACTGCTAAACGCCTTTTAGGGATAAAAAAATCTAATCTTAACATCGAGCCGGGGATAACAAACTCTTCAAGAACAGGAACGCCGTTAAACATTCCTACGAGCCATTGTCCCACTTTATGCTGTATGTTGGATTTCGATACTGCTTCGGCTCTGATGGGGTGAGAAGACTGTTTAACGTCAACGCTTACTGACTTACCATCTATATCTAAAAATTTCATGTTATAGCCTTTTTACAATTTCTTGGGGCCAACAATAACCCATGTTTTTTTTGGCATCTACATCCGGCAAAAGAATTTTACGCAATTCAAAATCTATAGAGGCACCTATATCTGGTTTTTCTCCTAGCATTTGAATAACACCCTCTTCACCTTGTATCTTTATTTCTTCCTCTCCTTTATTTATAATAAACCATGCTCCATTTTGTTTTATCAATCCCCAATTAACAGCTTGGTTTTTTAAGTCACGAAATACATCAAATCCTTTTCCATATACAAGAGGAATATTACATGGAATAAATGGTGCTCCAAATGCAGATTCTTCTACTATAACTTCTACCTCCACACCTATTTTTTGCTTATCAATAGAAATAGCAGTTCCGCCCTTCAAGAAAATATGGGTGTCGCACAGATGTTTTAGAGCAGTTGCCGCTTTTGCCACATATGCTTTTCCATATCCACTTGTATTTGCAGTCATTTGGGTCAGAACGAAAAATGTAATTCCGTTAGATGTTATTGTATCGCCATATTTACGACAAAATTGAGCAACTACCTTATAAGACTTTCCTCTATCTTCATGACCTATTTCTGAACTGTATTCACTTTCCCCACACAGGGCAGCAAAAGAATCCCAAATTATAATGGCTCCGGGATGTTCAAGGATAACTTCTTCTGTTCTGGCCAACCACCATTCTGTAGTAGGCTTCATTGAGCCAATTTGTCGGCCATTTTCATGATACTTGGGGGCACAGATAATTCTGAAATTGTCATTTTTAGCAAATTGCAAGCCCCTAGCTTGGGCAAAAACTTTTCCGAGATTAAGTCGTCCCTCTATATTCATGTAGAATATTTTTATATCTTTGCCATACAAAGCCTGTGCATTAGCAATAGCTTGACATATAAGAGTTGTTTTACCAACTTTTGGCATTCCACTTATTATGATAGCCCCAACCATTGGAAAGCCACCACCTAGTGCTATGTCAAGAGATAATGATATAGGGATAATGGGTCTATTTCTGGCCTCTTCAAAATATTGATCTGCTGTAATGCTTGCGGATGTTTCTGTCCGATTAGCACTTTCTTCCTTTTTAGCATTCTTCTTTTTGGCCATTTTCCTTTTCGAACTCCATTATTTTGTTTATCATATTGGGACGACTTACCGTATTTTGTCTGTGCCAAATAACATTTTTGTTTTTAGGGACCTCTATTTTTTCTGTTTTTTGCAGGCTTTTGTGTTTTTTGGTAAGAATTTTTATTTCATGTTTAATAGCAGTAGCCAAATTATTTTGAGATTGTCTACTACGAACTGTTACCGGTTTAATCCTGTTCCATATGTTTAAAAACGCTTCTCTCGTTATTTCATCTTCGTCAGGATTTGGGAAAAGTACAAGCAAACCATAGATAGCTTTTACATTACCACTCACAAACCCCGGATTCTCCTTATAGTATCCAGACATGGGCCTAGGTTTTTTAAAAGCTCTGCAATTAAAAATCATAACCATATCGCACAATAATTCCGGAAAAGTTCTTTGCTGTCCATTCGGCTCAATTGGATTAGCGTATTTCCTTTGCCATGCCATGATTACCCTACTTTCTCCTAGTAACAAACGGATTATTGGTATCACCTTCCATCGACCTATTTTGATCCATCACCACAGAGTTGCTATTATTAACACTATTATCTTTTTTGCACTTACCAATTTCATTTTTTTTAGGACGACCTAAGGCAATCACCCTCGTATCGGTAGCGTTCTCGACAATCCTGCCCTTGTATTTTTCTATAATTTTTTTGTTTTTACCAACTGCAACATTAGCAACATCTTCGGCTATTTTAGACACAACCAGTTTTTTTAAACCAGCCCCCTCCAGCCGAGAGTCAACATATTCCTTGATATCTTTTTTAACTTCCATGGTGTTTCTTCCGCAAGGATCATTATGTACACTCATTTATTGTCCTCCAAACTTTGCTGTGCAGCACTATAATTGGTGCTATTCTTATTATTGATATATCTTGCATAACTAATATATACTATTTTATTACATTCTATCATCCGGTGTCCTTTAATACGAGTGGGACGACCAATTTTAGCCAGATATCCATTTTGATCCACCAAAACGGAAAAAATTTCTTCTCCTTTGGGACCTATATCTATTCTGGCGTATTCTACGCCACCCCTTTTTATTATTGTCCCACTCTTAGCACCCAGCTTAGGTTTACCTTTTCCAACACAAGTAACTATATCTTGTTTCTTAGCCATTTTTTCCCTCAAATGTTAAGATAAATTTCTCTACACCCTTAACGTTAATAGATTCAGAATTGATTAGCTCAAAACCATTACTTTTTTCCAATATAAATTTACCACGTACTGTTATAGGCGTGCTTTCACCACCACAGGGGCATTTAGCCAACACAATACATTTTGGACCATCTTTATATGTTATAATTGTTGTGAGGAGTTTTTTGCACAAGGAACATCTAATTTCAGTCTTCAGTTCGCTCATATTTCACCTGTCTCTATATATTTTATAGGGTTTTTTAGAATTTTAAGGTTTGGTCTTCTACCCTTATCTCCCTCACGCCTCCACCAAGGAACATCTTTAGCATCTGGGCGATCATCTATTGATTCACCCCTTTTCTCTTTTTCTCTAGAATTTTTTTCAGCTAAGGTTCCTAATGTTTTCGGAATTTTTGTATCTATAGAAACAGAAAGTCCTATAACATTTCTGATCCATTTAAGCGTGTTTTTATTGCAATTAGGACATGAGACTAGAATATCTTGCGATAGAAATCTTTCTGTAGAAAAAGATACTCCACAACTAGAACATTCATAAATTTGGGTAATAGGTTCGTCAAAGAGTCCCATTGTTATTATCGTCTCCTTGTTCACTTTTCTTTAGACTTTTCTTGGTTTTTGCGTAATTATCAGTTTTAATCAACCATTTATCTAGATCATCTAATGACTGATTTTCACCGAACTTTCTTTTTACGGCTAGTTTAATAGTTTTCTTTATGTCATCATCATCTATAGTTTTGATTGCCCCTGTAACGTTAGTAAGACTTTTTTCTAAAAAACCACTTTTAATAACGAAATAGGCCAAAAGAGCTATCATAGCAAAAAATAACAAACCTAGTACAGAAACAGTGGCAAAAACAAAAACTCCACCGGTATCAGAGGTATTAGTTTGATTGCCTATTTGTAGAACACTATCTCTTACTTTTTCTACCTGGGATTTTATTTCTCCTATTTCGCTAGTTTGTTCCGTAGCTGTTGAAATCTGAAGTCTCATTTCCGCAATTTGATCCCTAGTTTCATCTATTTTTTCTGCGTTGACATGATTTTCTTTTGCGATGGCGGAAATGTTTGTCTCCATGTCATCTACCTTAGCCTGCAACAGTGACAAATCACCACCTTCTGATGTCACACAACCAGAAATAATAGAGATAATTGATAGAATCATTATAATCTTCATAATAGTCCACCTATTTTACTACTTATAAAAGAGGAAATTATTGATACAGCCAACTGTGCATTCTTGCGATCTTCATATTGGTCATAAGCAGCAACAAAAACTCCTTCTGCCGCTAATCTTAAGATATCTTCTTTTTCTTCCTCTGAAGCTCCACTTAAAACCAGATTTATACCTTTGTCTATTTCACCCTTTTTGAAATAATATAATCCATTCTCTAAAATTACACGTCCCTGTCTGGCAAGAATTTTTATAAGAGGTGCCAATACTGATAGCAGGGTTTTATCCATATCCGATTTTAATATATGAATTACTTCTTCTAGACCTATAGCAATAGCATCTTCTATATTTTCTTTATTTTCTGGTGTCTTTTTTGTTAAGAAGCTTATTATTTTATCTAGTATTATCATGGTTTTTCTGCCCCAAGATATATATTGATGTTATTTATTATGGGTATTCCTCTTTTGATGACAACAAGGGAATATTTCTTATCCTTAATTCCGGCGACCTCCATATCAAATATTGCTATGCGGGCATCCTCGTAGTGTGTTCTTAAACCAACTTTGACACGATAATCAACAAGCCATTTAGCAAGTCCAGAATCCATTTTATCTAATGTTTTTTTTATTACAATTTGACCGTTTTTTAATGTGTCAAAACCATTGTTGTAATTATCACCAACGCTCTCTAATCTTTGTTGGTATAATAACATGTCTATTTTTGCTTCTCTGTCCACAACAAGAGAACCACAACCGGACAGGATGGTTAAAACTAGTATTATTGCAACAGTCTGGATTTTTGCCATTTTACAAGTATCTCGTTAGCTAGAGCCACAGGTTTTTCTTTTTGCATAGATCTGTGTGCTTGGGTATTTATAAATGTTTTCTCTATTATTATATACAATTTTTTGAAATCCGACAAAGGTAATTCGCCGGTTTTGAGGGCCATAAGATCACTCCACCAATTATCATCTTTTTCCCATCTCACTTTATAAGTCATTGATCTTAAGGCACTTAGGCCAGCAAGCATTATTCTTATGCAATGATGGGCGTTTTTTCTAGCATAAGAAAATTTGTTTATATCTCCACGTCGCTTGTCACCCAAATCCCCAATCCCCTTTAAACCAAGGGCTTTCATATATTCGCTTTTTGCATATCCCAGAATTGAATTTCTTAATATATTTTCAGATAAAAACTGTTCCCGGATTTTTCTTATCTCATCCAAATATAATGAATTATGGACAATACACTTTTGATCGGCAAACACTATATCTAGAGTGTTTGTATTACATTTTAATAAAAGTTTCATAAACTTAGTAGCGTCCCAAATTGTAATATCGGGACATTTCTTATTTACATCTAATGGTTCTAAAAGTCCTATGATTCTAGACTCATCTTTTTGAAAGCCAAAACCCCTGTAATCAATATCACTGTTTTCTGTGGCGAAATTATAACTCCTACTCCCAGTAACAACTATACAAAAATCTAAAAGCGTTTCTGAGCAATGTCCAACAACCATTTATTATCCTCCGTAATATTAGCCTCGTTGTATGAAGGAAGGGTTATTTCCTTAGGACACCAACTTATACTGAATCTGAAAGCGTCTTTGCCACATGTTCCTCCACCCCTACCGGGCATTTTTACTATACCGTATTTTTCGATTGACATTTCTTTAAGTTGTATAAGTTCTTCAGGAGATATTAATATGAAGGTATGTTTTGGGTTATCTATCCCATTAGCAAACAGATAATATGCATTTTCTTTTATTATTCTATTTGTTTTAGAAATTTTTTCATGGAACACACGAACACATTTTTTGTGAGATCTAGCCACCTCAACTTTTGTACCGTTTATTTTGAAATCTGGCTCATGATTAATATCATTATCTTTTTCTATATATTCACCTGTGACGTCTACACCGTTTGGTTCTATGGTAGGAAATGGTTTACCACTTCTAAACATATATTCTGCATAGCATAAAATTATATATGCTTCCCAAGCACTACCTTGCAAAATATCTTTTTTAAATTGCTCTGTATCCCTTTCATCTTCTCTATAATTTACCACTCATTATAAACCTCAATATAAGGTAACAAAAACATTATTTGGAATCTCGTCTAAATATTCAGGCAAATTTTGTACATTTTTCAAATACGATGGATCAAGTTCAAGGTGTTCAAAATATATATTTTTATCTTTTTCGTTTATAGCTTCACCCATATCCCTTGTCGTAACTTTATGGTCTTCTACGATTAATTTACCATTAATGTAAAGCCCTTGCCATTCTCCATCATAATCAGTCACTAGTGATACTTGCATCCGGTAGCTCCAAAATATCTTGTCTTATTTTGTTAAGTATATTATACAGTATAAATCTATGGCACTCCATGGATTTTGGTTTACTTTTTTTGCACCAACATACAAATTCTATTTTAGGTAACATTTGTGCATAATAAATAAATGTTCCCTTATTATTAATATACGCTTTTCTCATTTCATCGGTGTATATATTAGTATATTCTTCCCAATCTATATTATTGTTTAGATATAACATAAGCAACTTTTGACTAGGAGCAAATATTTCTTCCCTTTGATCACATCGAGCAAAATCTATAGGTTTTCTAGCAATGTCAATTTTCATTCGTATCAACTACTTTCCCCTTAACATAATAACCCCACGATTCCGGCCCATCCCAAAGCTCTTTTTTATTCATCAAAGCAGCTTGATATCTGATGTCGCTTGGATTTGGACGGCACGGCTTGGTTTGTAATGTCATTCCACATGTAGATAAATCCTTGTTAGCTTTCTTGGTATTACATTCCTCACACGCCACAACCACATTTTCCCAATGGGTAGGAGAATTTTCTTTATCCCATTTTGATTTAGGATGGACATGATCAATAGTAACATCAGAGAAACTTATTTTTTTTCCACAGTATTGACATCTACCTTTATCTCTAATATAAAGATTCTTTTTAGAGAATTTGATAGTCCTTAAATCGTGTTTGACGGATTTATGCAATCGGATAATACTGGGAAGAATAAATTCTTCTTTGGCCGATCTGATAAACTCGTCGTGGTATTCGATGACATCTGCCTTGCCATGTATAGTCAGAATCATGGCTTTCTGCCAAGGTATAAGCATCATCGGGAACATCCTCGCGTCTAATAACAACGCCTTTTTGTGTCTCATGTGAGTTGGCACTTTCCGCTCTGGCAGCTATTATCTGCCACCTGTGATTCGCTTATTTCTTTAATACGCTTCAGGGCTTCTTCAACCGGGATGGCCTGTAGTGGTTCTTCGCCGCGAGAACCCTCTCGGTAGAATGTAGTTCCCTTTACTTGGTGTATATTATCAAGTAGTAATTTACTTAAATCGTCTTTACTGAACCTATTACCGTCAAAATTGATAGTTTTGGATATAGAGGCGTCAATGTGCTTTTGAATAGCCACTTGCATCTTTAAATGCCACTCTGGGCTTATATCATGGCTTCCCACAAAATGGGACACATCCTTACCTTCGTCTAGGAACTTCTGGAACAATGGATCTGTGACCACCGTTTCCTTAGTTTCCTCACCCTGAATATGTCTACGAATATAAGCAGGGGCAAAGATCGGCTCGATACCAGAGGAGACGCCAGCAACAATACTCGTTGTCCCGGTCGGGGCACAAGTCAGGAGTGTTGCGTTTCTGATGCCATATTCTTTAATCTTCGATTTTAGACTCGCGGGGAGACGCTTGCAGAAACCACTCTTGAGAAATTTCTGGCGGTCAAGGTCTGGGAATTCGCCCTTTTGCACCGCAAGAAATACGCTCGCCTCATAGGCTTCACGCTTGATAAACTTGAACAAAGTATCTACAAATTGCAAACCCTCTTCGCTATCGTATTTTACGCCGCATAAGAGCATTGCATGATGCAGGCCCATAACACCCAACCCGATCCTACGCTGACGCTGGGCCATATCAGCAATTTGTTGTAATGGATAATGTGTCATATCCAGAACATTATCTAACATCCTAACGCCAACTGTGATGGTGTCACTCAAAGAATCCCAATCTATCTTGCCATCTATAATATGCTTGACTAGATTGACAGCACCCAAGTCGCAACTGGAGTATTCTGGCAACCCTTGTTCACCACAAGGATTTGTGCATGACACTGGTGTACTATACCACATATTGTGTTCACCCTCAATAAACGAAAAATTAAGGATGCCCGGCTCGGCAGATTCCCAAGCGTTATCAACCATTTTCGCCCAGAGCCAATCGGCCTTGTATCTATCTACATATATATTTGTCGGAATAGTACCATCATCATCTGTGAAATCTTCAAAATTGAGCTTATCTATCTCGTCAATCTTATCAAGCTGTACGGTGCGACCCCACTTCTTGTCGCCCTTGGTGCAGATGATACGGACAAGTCCATTGCACTCAGGCGTAATGAAATCGCCAGACCGGACCTTATTTATAAACTCGTTATCAACAATAATAGAAATATTGGCAAGGTTTATTTCCTTGCGGTCGAGCTTGACACTTACGAACTCTAGGATATCGGGATGATCATATCGGAGGGCAAACATTAGGGCGGCCCGTCTCCCACCACCAGCCCGAAGCTGATCGGCGGCGGTATTGACAATCTTCATCAGGCTGACAGATCCTGTTGCACGACCACCAGTACCACGAATGGGCCATTCCCGAGGACGGATATTACTAAAGTTGACGCCAACCCCGCCACCAAGGCCAGAGATAACAATTACATCGTGCAGAAGGGTACCCCAACCCTCTCTCGAATCGCCCGCAGGGATAACATAGCAGTTGATCAAGCCCGGCTTAGGTCTCCCAGAGCCATGCCACACTCTTCCGGCAGGAGAAAACTTCTCTTCCTCTAGTACCTTTGTGAACCGTTCTGCCCAATGAGCACGGTCTTCTCCATTCTCAGCATTGGCTAGGAATTCTCCCACTCTCTTGCAGGCCCCATCACCGTGAAATTCTTCATTTTTCGAAATTGCATATCTTAATTTGAAGATGGTATTTCTATAACCGTCTAAAGTCATTAAAGTCTAACCCTCAGTAATATTACTTTCTAGCACCATATCTACCGTTATATTTGCTTTATTAAATATGAAGTGAGAAAGTTTGTCATAGGTTGTTTCACTATACAGACATACGACACGAGATACCCCAGCGTTTATAATCTCGCGGGCACACTCAGAGCATGGTAGACAGCACCAGCAATACAAGGTGGTGCCATCGGTACGGATACCATTGCGGGCGGCAGACAAAATTGAATTACGTTCGGCATGTACAGCAGGACATAAGTGTAGACCCTGACCAGACTTAAAACCTAAAACTCGGCGAGGGCAGGTGTTAGAACACTTAATCTTAAATTCTCTTAACCCGTATATCCTGTCGGAATCACACTCCCTCTTCTGTAATACTAATTTTTCTTCATCTGTTACTAATGTTGTCCATATATACATCAAGTGGTCATTACTGTTACAATGAGGAGTCCCTCTGGCCGGGCCGTTATAACCGACGCTCAATACGCCCTTGGTCTCAGGATTCACTAGAACTGTGCCAATCTTCCTAGATAGACAAATATCATTGTCATCAGCAATGGCCTTCGCCATCTTCATAAACTTCCGATCCCACTTATCTGGGCTGATCGGTTTGTCCGTTATCATCATCGACCTCCACGAATGTAATAAGTTTGTCAAGACAATTGCCCGAACAGGCGTTTATCGTTTGACCATCCTTGTTTGTAATTGTAAAAAGCACATGGGGAGAACCACAGGCATCACATACTTCTGTAGTTTCGAACAACATTTTTAAACCTCGTCTATTTTATATTGGAGTGGTTACTACTTTATTATACAGATAATTTTGCAACAATCATATCATGTCCTTCTGGGGTGTGCGGTAAAGTACATTTAGAACAATCTTTATATAATTTTCCATGATTTTTTATCCACGAGTAATTTCCACCACAATCTTTCATGTGATAAAGAGGGCAAAAACAAAACTTGCAATTAATTCTTTTTATGTCGTGACATGGATAATATTTACATTCTGTGTTTTCAAACCATTTATAATTATTCATTTAGATATTTTCTTTGGTAAAACAAAAATGTTTTCAGCCCCAATATTCCATTTTTCAGATAAAGCCTGAATCCAGACCAATGTTTTAGCTACAAACTCTTCTTCATCAGAACAGTCTATATGTATATATTGTTTAATAATCTTACCGGTCTTATCATCTTTATCAACAGGATCAACCACAGTTAATAGATATTTACCCGGACTGAATTTTTCTTCTTTTGTAGAAACAGAATGAGGAAATTCTCTTAAAAAAGATAATTCTTTATTAATATCATTAACCTCTTTGGGATTTTTAATAAGATAAAATAAATGTTTTACAAATTTTAAAATCATTTGAGACAAGGTCTCCAGTATAAAATTCAGGTGCTTTACTCGACCTCTGGTATAGAACCGAACACTGAAGGAGAATGTTTCTTGAGAATTTTCAGACACTCATTGGCGACCCACCTAATCTCAGGATGGGCGGTCTTTGATGTACGGAGCTTAATGAAATGCATCCATTCTCGGAAATTACATGTCATCACGATTTCCGTCTTGGTTGAGTTAGGCAGGACTGAGCGTGCCCATTGAGGGGCAGCACCAAGCTCGATTAATTTCATATAGGCTCTTTCGGACTCTTCGCACAGACTAACCCAGACTTCTCGTTCTTCAGGTGTTTTAAAAGTCGGCTCTATGAATGTAATCTCGCCACCTTTTGATTTGTAGGAAATCCATCTGGAGCTTTCTTGTGCGAAACTACATATTCTGTGGCGAACTATTTCATGGCTTATTCCGCGATTCGTCACAATCCTCATCGAAGCCACCGCATGTTCAATCATGGCGTGATGACCAAGGTCGGTCATCCTTTTGGCGAACTTTGCTGCCGAGTCATCGGTGATAAGATACCCTGACCTGTAACATGTGCGGCCCGCAGCCTCGATCATCTTTTCCGCATCTGGTGTAACCCACAGCAACTCTACAGACTGATCAACAATCTTCATCCTATAACTCTCCCCAACCATTTACAAAACATCGTGTTGTATTTTTTATATGAATTACAATCTAATACGCGAATCCATTTTTGCGAGATAGGACTACCAGCGAACCAATGAATACCGATGGTATCTGGACGAATTCCAAAATCTAATTCACTCTCGAATAAATGAGCTATCTCTCCCGAATGTCCACCAGCCCCAAGCGGATAGAACATCGATTTTGGCATGTTGTAAACCTTGCACGGAAACGATTTCTCGATATCATTTGGTGTTTTATAAGCGTCTCGGAATGCTACCACGCCTGAGGAGTTATAGTCACCCGCCGAATACGCTTTATGGGCCAATCTAAGGACATCATGAAAGAACGGATTCTGTGGTGCTGAAGCCAAAATACCGATCTGATAGAACCTATAGAAACCTAGAACCGTATCGTAGCCATCTTTTTCTAGTGTTTCGACCAAAGAGTCCATTGGCTTGATAAAAAGAATATCCATATCAAGATAATATCCGCCATCGGCACCCATCAGCATCCACTTGAAGAAATCACCCTTGTGACATGGGCTAACGCCGTCAAAACCAGCCAGAGCGATCTGCTTAACCTCAACTCCCATGGTCTGGAGAAGGAGCATATAATCAATATCACCTTCCTCGGTGATATTTTTCTGCTCGTGGGTTAGAACTACATCTAGTTCTTTTTCTGGGGTGTTCAACCAAAGTGTGACGGGCCAGTCGGGGTTTTGTTTTATAAACGACCAGACGCTCATATATCTAAGCCACGACATGCTACGGTTGCCCCAGAAGAAGTGGGCATGTTTCGGTATCATACTTAAGTTATCGTCCATTGGTGGTGTCCGTCTTTAGAAAATCCACAATATGCCGGGCAATTTTCTTGCCAGCTATCCCCTCGCCAAATGCAAAATTTACTGCCGGTTTATAATCTTCAAGTGCCCATGCAAATTGGTACATAATATCAGTATGTAAAACCGTACAAATCATTCCAAGACCCTCATCAATTGTTTCAGGACGCTCGGTCTGGTCTCTACAAATCAGGCATCTCTTACCCATGATTGTAGCTTCTTCCTGAACGCCTCCGGAATCGGTAATGACACAACGAGCTTCGGCCAGTAAATCTAGAAAGGTTTCGTGATCTACTGGATCGATAACCTGAATATTTTTGCAGATTGAATAATGCTTATTTATATTTGGATTCGGATGGGCGAGAAGAATAAACTCAAAATCTTTATACTCAGCAGCAGCGGCCTCGATGGACTTCAGATATTCAGCGACCTTCCCATAATTTTCTCTTCGATGGAGGGTAATAAGAACCTTATTGCCAGCTACCAACCGCCTCTCTTTGGCATCATTACCAATGATGCGGTCTACCACTGTATTGCCTGTTACGATCTTCTCTCCATTATCACCAGAAAGATTTTCTGCTGCTTCTCTCGTAGGGCAGAAGTGTAGATCAGCAATAGACGATATTGCTTGACGGTAGAATTCTTCAGGATACGGGTCATTAATATCCCAAGTACGCAGACCAGCTTCCACATGTGCCACCGGTATCTTATTAAAGAACGCCGCCATGGCCCCAGCGAAGGCACTAGAAGTATCTCCCTGGATAACGACTATATCTGGTTTATCATCTTTTAACCAATTTTGGATACACACCGTTGCAGCAGAAGAAAACTCAGCCAACGATTTATTTGGGATATCCATTCTATCTTGATCAACACCGAAATGCAACTTATCTACCAGATCCTTCTGTTGGCACGTATTTATTACAAGTTGTCTAATATTATTAGCACCATAACTTGCCACAGCTTCTATAACCGGCATCAGTTTGATGGCCTCGGGGCGAGTACCGAGTACGTAGCAAATTCTTTTCATTGAGTGTCTCCTACAATCCTTTCCCTTATATTAGAAGTGCTTATACCTTGAGTGTACGGTAAATATACTATTTTCACTCCGAATGGTAATCTATCTTCATATGATTTCCATAAATCAGTATTATACCAATCAGAACCTATAAAGAGTATATTATATTTTATTCTTTCGCAATCCAATACTGGATCTCTGTAGTAAAGTGGAACGACAGCATCTACACAGCGTAATGACTTTATTATTTCTGCCCGTTGGTCATATGGAATAACACACTTATGGTCTTTATAACCTAAGATTTGTTCTGTATTCACGCCTACTATGAGTCTATCGCACATCGATCTAGCGGTTTCTAACAATCTCAGATGGCCAATGTGGAAAAGATCAAATGTTCCAACAGTAAAGCCAATTATCATATTTTCCTCTTTGTTATAAAATTTTTATTATAACCATATTCTTTTGTGGATACGGGCGTTTTCCAATTTTGGCCATACATTTTAATTATCCAGCCCTCTGTGTCTTCTGGAATATATGTCGCCATACCAAGAAAAGCCGCTGGCTTAGGTTCCCCAATAAGAGTTTTGGGGAATTGGTATACCCCTCTCCCCGCCCACTCTATG
>Ga0265293_10002310_pt1 | contig 38752 bp, 28 predicted proteins | sample Munlanlewell138R_FD_192505 | JGI IMG/M metagenome (GOLD analysis project Ga0265293, IMG submission 192505) | Leachate microbial communities from a municipal landfill in Southern Ontario, Canada - Leachate well 138R | ecosystem: Engineered > Solid waste > Landfill > Unclassified | place: Canada... | reverse complement strand
CAGGTTTTTACAGCGCGGTCAACATCCCACCATAGTTTTGTAATATTGGGATTGGATTGTCTCCAAGCCGTTACAAGAGGTTGAAGTTCCTCTTCTTCAATTCCCATCTCCAAAGCACCCATTGATTTCAGTGCTCCAACAGATCCACCGTAACCTAGGGCTAATTCAGCAATTTTTCCCTTCTGACGAAGATGTCCATTAACACCGTTTTTCTCCACAGGTACATTAAACATCTGAGATGCACTTGCACAGTAAATGTCACCGCCATTTTGGAATACATCTATTCTCCATTTTTCTCCCGCAAGCCAGGCGATAACGCGAGCTTCAATCGCTGAAAAATCTGCAACTATAAACTTCATGCCCTCCTGTGGTATAAAAGCAGTTCGGATAAGTTCCGACAGTACCTCCGGGATAGAATCATAAAGTAAGGTAAGAGCATCAAAGTTTCCGCTACGAACTAAAGCACGAGCCTGTTCCAAATCAGGCATATGGTTTTGAGGGAGATTTTGTAGTTGAATAAGCCTGCCCGAAAACCTACCAGTTCTGTTTGCTCCATAAAACTGAAACATTCCTCTTGCACGACCATCATTACATACTGCATTCTCCATTGCCGTGTATTTTTTTATCGATGATTTTGCAAGTTGCTGACGAAGTTCCAAAACGGTGCCTAGTGGTTCAGGTGCTGTCTTTAACATCTCAGCAACTGCTTTTTTACCAAGACTATCTGTTTCCAATCCGTTATCAGCAAGCCATTCTTTCATTTGTTGTACGGAGTTTGGATTCTCTAAATTAGTTATATCCTGCATTAAAGCCATTAGCTTTTCCCGCGACTGTTCATCCATCTTGACGGCTTGTTTTACAAAAGCCATGTCAATAGCGATACCACGATCATTGATTTTCTGGTCAAGATGATATTCTGACCATATATTCTCTGGAAGCGGAAATTTAGATAGTCTCTGCTGTATTGACATCTCGGCTTCCACATCACGGAGGTTATATGCTTTAAATCGCTCCCATTTATCCATGTCGTGTTTTGGCAAATTACGAACTCGTCCTCCGTTTGATTTAGTAGGGGAGCAAGGTGTACAGAAATATTTAATGAGGTCTTTGCCTTCCGTCAATTTTTGTTTTTCCAGTCCTAAGACTGCACCGACACCTTCAAGAGAAAGCGGAAGTCCCATATAAGCCGACCATACCATTGAACATTTCCAGGATGTAGGGTCAAGATAATCAGTAAGGTTAAGCCATTTTGATAGGCAAACACGCTCAAACATAGCATTAAAGGCCCATTTGGTAACAGAATTATCCATAAGAGCATTGATTATTTCATTTGGGATTTTCTCTCCACAGGCAAGATCAACCACCTGAACTGCACCGCCATCAACCGAATAACCAAACAACAGAATTTCAAAATCATCACTCTCGGCATAACGGTAAACTCCACATTTTTGAAGATTGGCACTACTAAATGTTTCAATATCAATAGAAATAGAATTCATGTATTACCGCCCTTTCCAATGCAAACGAGGTAGCAGAAGAACAACTTCCACCACCCCGTTTGTATTCATACTTTAGCTGTTATGCTAGGAAATCATCATCTTCAATTGTGGTGAAATCATCAGCCGCTGTGGTTCTGCTGCCTAAAGGCTCTCCATCTCTAATCTTTTGGATGTTACCAAGTCCACAGGCCACACCCTTGTTACCGTTAGAATTGAAAGCATAGAAATTGAGTGACACTCTTGCATAGCAACCACTGTATACCTCGTTGCGATCCAGAATAGGCTTGACTGCTTTATCTACAATCTGAGGCGGAGTAGTGCTGTTGGCATTTACGAAATAATGTCCTTTATAAGCCTCATCATCTCGTTCTACATCACCATCTCGAAGTGGTAGCTTGATAGCAGCCTTATTTGGTTTTTTACCACCAAACTTTGCAATGCCCTCTTCAATAGCAGCATCAACTGCTGCATTGATGGCATTAATGGTTTCCTTATCCGATTTAGGAATCAATACCGATACACTATACTTTTCTGCCCCACCATTGATGGATACCGGTTCCCAGCCATGAAAGTAGCTGAGACGTGTGTTTACACCAGTGATAACCTTCGTTCTGTTTTTATTATTCATATTCACATTCCTCCGTTATTTCGTTGAATTCGTTTTTTGCGTTTGATACGTTCATAGCCGGACGCTTATCCGATAACGGAACCAGAGTCGGCTTTCCCGGTGGCTTGTATATAAGATCACCGAGAATCTTCTCAAATTTTGATTTGCCCATCAGCCTTTCCATTTCCGTAAGAGTGATGAGACTCTGACGAAAGATATCTTTATAACCGTTTGCTTTGGCTACTTCAGCCACAGCATCTTCATCCTTGAATTTGCGGACAGATCTGCCCTCAACAACCTTAAAACCATGCCACTCTTTACCGTGATTAACAGCTGCATCGGTGGCATAAGCAATGATTTCATTTGCCCACTTCGTAAGATCGGACAGTTTAGATAGAACTTCCTCGATTTCAGAGTCCGTAAGTAGTGGGGGTAGCTTGAATTCCGATTGTGCCAATTTCAGTTTTTCCTCGGCCCTAGCACGGCATTTAACTGCCGCTCGACAGAAAGTACACCACTCACCCGGAAGATATTCACCTTCACCGTCATAAGCTTTTTTAGCCCTTGGTTTTAGTTCTTTTTCTGCCCAATCTTTCAGATCCTCTACCCGTATTGTCCATGTGCTGACATTCTCTCTGCGTGGCTGGAAAATGGTCATGGACACTTCCTCGATGTCGTACAAACTATCGTAAATTTCTAAAGCACCCAGTGCATACAGTTTCATCTGTGGATTGTCCACCGCATCCACCAATACTCCCATGCCATACTTGAAATCGATAATGTGAAGTTTCTTATCGGCAATAATGATACAGTCACCGGTTCCAAATCCCTGTGGAACATAGCAGGAAAAATCAAGACGCTGTTCGATTAGTATTAAAGGGTCTGTGCAGCTCCGCTTTGCCAGCTCAAGCTGTTCCATTACAAATTCCACATAGGCATCACTGTGTTCTTCCATCTCATCGGAGTTATAAACTGAGACAGGACGCTTACTTCTCATGCGAAGTGCTTTTTTGAGTTTATGTTCGCAGAGAGCATGGGCGGCGGTGCCTTCGGCAGCTGCACTGGATTCGTTATTTACAAACTCCAGTTCCAACCGTGCAGACGGAAGGCAATTCAGCCACCTATGAGCGCCTGATGCGGAAAGAACTGCATGATCACTCATTCCTAAGTACCTCCGCATCTTTTAACATATCTGCATAATGTTTTGGGTCCACTTCGCTTAATTTAGAGCCACCGTATTTTTGGATGATTTCTCTCACTTGGGCAGTAAGACCGGCTTGACTCTTTTCAGCGAGTTTTGCTCTGACTTCCTCCAGAGTGATTTCCTTTTTATTTGGTTCAAGCTCTTTTACAGTTGAAGTTGGTTCTTTTGTTTCGACAGGTTCATTGCCCGCCATTACATCAGCAACCGCTTGTATGCTGTCTGCCAAAGAGCGCATATCGGAAACCACATCAAGGAGTAGCTTGATCTTGCTCATGGCTTATTCCTCCTTCCTTAATCTCACTGATGGCGAGTTCCTGTACGGTATCACCCGGAACAAGGATGGTTAGTTTCTGCTTATCACCAAGTAAGAAACGAAGGAAACGCTCCCTAATGGTGACGTTTCGACAGGAAACAATCCCGCCAGACTGTGGTTTTTTTGAAACACTGATTTTCAAGTTGTGCTTCATGTATTCACCTCTTTCCGAGAGCGTTTATGTGCTGCCCTCTAACTATTAGCCATGGCAAGAGGGGAAAGTTGAGGATTTTGGATAGATTTTTTTGAAATTCTTCTTAGCTGTATCTAAGCGATGTGAAATGGCACTTACACTTACTCCCTCACGTTCTGCATACTCTGTTACCGAAACACCATCCAAGACTATAGCAATCAGTAGCTCTGCTTGTTTTTCCTTGAGAGCCTTGCGAATAATTTCACAGATATGTTCATACTCTTCTTCTTTCTCTCTATCAATTTCATCTGAGTAGTCAGGGAAGTAGTCCATATGGTCGGTTTCATCAACCTCTTGGTCATCCTTGCGGAATGGTTTCTTTGGCATACCTCTATGCCTGTCAAATTTGTGCCAGTTATTGTACTCCGGCTTGTTGAAACGTTCGTCCATTATCTCCTGTGGAGAGCGCCGGGTCACGGTTTCTTTGTCCTCTGCAGAAGACAGCCTGTCCTCATAATCCGCCTCAATCATTAAGGTGAAGTCCTCGTCTGGTACCTCCAGATAGATAGATTTGTTTTCGTGCTGAATTCTAATTTTCATTTTGCATCCTTTCCGCCGGATTGCATTGGTGGCAAAGGATACAAAAATAGGCCTGTACCAGAAGTACACAGACCTTTTTATCCTGAAAATGAGCGCAATAAGGTAAGGTACTTCTATTGCACCGCAACAATCCTTACGGATTGGAGCGAAACAATATGTATCCTCTGCCCTTATTGCAAATCAGGCATTCGATATTTTTTTGTAGACGAGGAAACGGTCTTAATCTAGCTACTTACGAAGGACCTTTCCTTCGTCTAATATTATTGTAAGGTAGAAATGGACAGCCTTGGCGGACACCTCATGCCCGGTTATTTCATACTCAAAATGATGCTTTTCTCCTCATAAACACCTAAAAACAGCAATAAAAAAAGCCATACACAAACCCTTAAAAGGATTCATGTATGGCTCATGTGCCTAACAGCTAAAAAAACGGACATCCCGTGTCCGCTTTTTCAAAAATATTTTGAAATTTTATAATGGGTCTGCACCATGTTCCTGTAAAAACGCTCTAATCTCATCCATCGATTTTGGATATAGGTGAGTCAGGGCAAAATTATACCAAATATGACTATCGTTATTGAAGTTTAACGAAAAGGGGGAATTGCGAATTATATGACTACTAATATTAGGTGGTAGATGAAGTCCAAGGCAAATTAAGATTATGGAATTGATAGATCCTGGCTCTTCACCATTAACGATTCGTCTTATAGTACGTTCATTAATCAGTATTCGTTCAGCTAATTCTTTATAAGTTACATTTTTCCATTCACGCACTATTTTAAGAGAGCTTGTATAACTATTTGGCAGTTCATTATAGATCCGCGTTTCTTCAGCCAGTGTATCAGCTAGTATCTTTGCTTTCTTCTCTGGAGTCGCGTGTTCAAAACCGTTACAGTATTTTATGTCGAAATCAATATTTGATGTCTTATCTCGGTTGAGAAAACATTCAGTATAATATCTTTCCTTACATCCAGACTTGACTGATAAGTTAAAAACCAAACAGCATTCTTCCATATGGGTTCGTGCATAATCAGTAAGTACAGTCTGTCCAAATATATCCTGTGTTAAATATTTGGGATGATTTAAAACAAAGTGAGAATCTACATAAACATAACTTCCATCTCCAACTAAAGCTGCCATTTCAGGATTAGTTATGCTTTGGATGGCAGCATCCTCCGCACTTATAGAGAACGTTTGATTTCTTTCAAGTGCACCTTTCTTAAACCTATGAGGTTTGACGTAACGACCATCTATGTAAGTAAAAGTTCCAATTGCTTCCTCATACCCAGCATCAATCATTCGGATTTTTGCTGCGGTTCGAGAAACACAGAAAAACGTAGCCAAAGCGTCAATAACTGGTTCCATTACATCTATAAGTTCAGACGTTCCTAATTCCGTACGAAATTGCTTAATATACTTAAACGCTTGGGTTTTAAACATTGCAAGTGGCATTTGTATCTTTGGAGTGAGAGCATTTGCCTGCCATTCCATCCAATCAGTTGCATCTCTGCTATTGTCTTTTATGCCACCAACAACCTGACACTTGATTCGTGTTAGACTGTTGTTATAGAGCCGCTCCAATTCAAATGCTTTTCTATGCTGATCCCAATGAACACACTCATGGACAATGGTATTGTTTACCGATCCTAGATTACGTAGGAAGAACGCTTTTGGATCAACTATGATAGTTCTGGCATCTACATGGGTCTGTACCATTTCATCACTGTCTTCATCATAGAATACTGCATCACAATCATGAAAGTATAGCTGTCCAAAAACAGAGAAATCCTTTGTAATTTCTCTCATTTCCACTGTAAGACCCATTTTTTCTGCTAGTACTTGTGGTTCAATTGCCATTGGGGTTTTTAGTGCTTCTGGGTAATGTCTGCGAAGAAAGTCTGTAGCGACAGATTCAAGTTGCTCCTTATGAATGATAGGGACAAGAGAGTCCGACATAGGTTTGGGCTGCTTATTTTTACTGGTATACTCAGTTACACTAGAGATTGTAAAGTCATCTAAATTGCAAGCCAAATCTCCTGAACATGTCAGCATAAACCACTGCCTACAATTTTCCGATTCATCATAATGATAGTCTGACTCACGGACTTCTAATTCAGTTTCTACAACAACATCAAATTCTATTTTCATACCTGGTAAGTCATTAACAGATACAAACTTTACTTCTATATCTGATAATTCTATGCCACCAATATTCCGAACCCTGTATAGCCTTAAGTCTAAATCATCGTAGTTATCCGTGGTGTAACTTTGTATAGCAGCAAATATTTCATTATAGAACCTATCTGCCACATAGTCTTTAAATGAACGATTACCTGCCAAAGCACTCCCCCCCCTAATCAACGATTAATTAGATATATAGTTTTGCATTACTTCCTTTATATTGAGATACTGCTCAATAATTTTTGTTCCTGTTTTTCTGTCGCCCAAATAAGCAGGGGATAATGAAAAGTGTAAATTCGAACAGGTTGCATTATTGGGTAACATCAAGGCACTATATATTTTAGTATTCTTTGAAACCCCACCTCTGAGTATCTCATTATATGAAAATTGCTTATAGTTTAAATCTGAGACATTGTAATAATATTTTGAATCGAAAATATAAATAGAATCATCTTGTTTTGCATAATGATCTAGCCGTATTTTAAACTGGTGTGAAGAATCATCTATAGCAAACTCTTTAGCTTCAAAACTTAAGAGCGATGCTACTAAGCTTTTATCAAAAATAATAGAATTAGAAACTTCGTCAACACATTTAAAATATTTATTAAGATACGCAGAAACCATCCTTTCCCATATCTTATCGAAATAATTAATTTTTATATGTATATCACCGCCTTTTGGCGACTTTTTATATTGTTCAAAAAAACTAATTAAGTTTGCTATCAGTTTTTTATGAGTGTCTTTAAAAGTTTTACTATTAATTTGGCGCAATTGTTGCAATGTATATTCTCGATGTTTGATAAAGTCAAAAGAACTTATTTTGTAACCAGTCTTTGGTAAACTAATGAAATATGGAAAGCTATTAATCGTGTAATCGATAACAAACACCATGCATTCACTCAGGAATACATTCTGTTGCTTCTTTTTCTTTCTATAGAGGGGTGAAAAAATCAGGTTGCCATCGCTAACTATAGTCTGTGCCTTTTGAATCGTTTTTCTCCAAGCAACTGGTCCACTTGCATTAGGCTTGACTTCAATATTACTTTCACGATAAATACCATATTGGCGAAAATGTTTGTAGACCTCGTAAAAGGAAGCAAAGGGGTAATCAGATACAAATTCTGGTTTTGATCCGATGTATTTAGTAGCTTTGGCAGTAGTAGATACTTCCTTTGTATATTTTACAAACACATCAAATAACAACTTAATATCTTCTAGATTCGCCTTTTTTCTTCTATTCAAATCTTTCAACTCTAAATCAGTATAAAAATGCTTCGGAAAAACAGATAATAAATTATCTTCATTTAAAACAAATCCAACAAAATCAAACACTTCTCTATTATCAGATTTTAAATATTTTGTATCACCTTTTCCCAGACTAAAAGATAATAAATCTATATCATCAACGTTAAAATAATCTTGACCATAATGAAATTTCATTAGATTAGTATCACCTCTTTTCACCAAGAAATCATAAACTACCTCTTAGCCACAGCTCTATGCATTCTAAAAATTTATCACTAAAAACCTTTTTATCATCCTCGTAAGCATCATACAGTTCGGAAAAACTTGTAATTGACGAATCAAACAAACTAATTTCAGTGCTATAACTCGATTTATGAATGTCACTCCATAAATAATGTAGTAATTTATTTTTTACTTGATTTTTATGCTCACTTGGTGTGCCACCAACTTGAAATTCAATAAAGAACTGCCCCAACTGCTTATCTTCGCCAAGTCCTAAAAATCGTGAGTCAGCAATGAATTTATTTAAAGTACCGTATAAATCAACCCACTTAACAGTTTTTTTAGTACCCGCATTATCTAAAACAACTTCAATATCAATATTATTTTTATAAGGACCTCCTACTGGTACCGGTTTTGTGCTAATATATTGCCATTCAAACCTTCTCTTAAAAGCTGTATCCATTACAAACACATTCTGGTCACTTGTATTAACAGTTCCTAAAATGTTGAAGTTAGGTGGCAATTTAATTTTATCATCAGTAATTGCAATAATGTCTTTTGCAATTATATCGTTATTGATAAAGTATTTGCTATAACCTTTATTAATGCCTTGAGATTCTCTATCTAACAATTGAAAAATATCTCCAAAAATACCCGCACAATCTCCTCTTGACATTTCCTCAATTATTAAAAATACTTGTTTAGCGGTATCTTCGTATGCTTTTTCTAATGCTCTTGTAAATACTCCCTTTGTAAATTCATAGCTGATACTAGTTGAGCCGCTTGTTGTTCTCTGGACTTTTGGCAGCAATTGTCCGACGAAATCGTTATATGTATACTCCGGATGAAATGTAGTTCTAAAAATTCTATCATCACCAACACCAGATGCTTTTACCAGTTCATCTACCATATAACTTTTTCCTGTACCTGGAGCACCATAATAAATTATCTGCATTTATTTTCCCTCCTAATTTTGTATTAAATCTTAGAAATATAGGTTCTAATGACATCAAACATGCTCAACCCTACACTATCAAAATCGTCTATATTAATTCGATATTCTTCGTCAATTGCCATATAGATTGCTGGTAATACTTTCAAACAATATCTATACATTTCAGCAGATGGATTTTTTGACGCAGTAACTTTATCTGAAAGCAACTGCAATACCTTTTCCTCATCATTGACTATAAACAGTTCATTGTCACCATTAACTGCAAATAATCGATTAAAATCAGCTAAAGAAGATATCTGGAATTCATCATCTTCCGTGCTAAGGCTCGTTAATATATCATGAAATTCTCGTCCGAATATATCCAGATACTTAAATCCAAGTAATTCTGCACATATAAAGCTTACTTTTACGGCTCTCTGTTCTGATCTGTTTGTCTCGTTTATATTTAAAATGTATACTGGTCTATTATTAAAATGTAAATCTATCATATCCTGAGATATTCCTTCATAAATTCCTAACAGTGTTGGCATAACTTGTCTGGTTAAAAAGTCATTCCCCGAGTTAAGTGAAGGAGGAATATAAAAAAACAGCCCGTCCACATTTCCATTTTCAGTTTCAAGATATCCAGCATATATAGAACTACTTCCTCTATTCCCAATAGTTTCTTTTATGTTGTCTTTATTATCGACCCTATAATTGATAATGCTCAATTTGGGAAACCTTTCGTTCATTTCAGATATAACTCTATTTATCATATCTTGAACTGTATCGACACCGATTTGAAGCCACTTTTCATGAATATCACTATCTGCATGCGCTTCGTTTAATTTAGTTTCAAACTCTTCTGGTAAAACAAGAATATGATTCAACAAGCCCGCCCCCTTAATAATTTACTATTAAGACTTCATTTTTTGAATACCGCCAACCACTTGTACCTATTTCAATCACACGGAATTTGTGCTCTTCTGCCCATTTTTGAAGAAGATGGTTTGTTCTATCTTTATGGTGCATTACATTCGATAGAATGAATTTATATCCCAATGAATCAATATGGCTTAATGTATTTAAAAGTTCTAACTCTTCATCGGCAGACCAACCCTTCATGCCCCTCTTGCCATCGTTATAGGCAGCACTTGTAATAAAGTAAGGTGGATCAAAATAAAAAACCGTATCTGGAGGAAATTCACTCCAGTTTATTGTTGTATAATCAACATTCATCATTTTTAGATTTTTGGTTTTAACTTTAAAGTTTAGTATTCGCTGTTTTATATCTTCGCTGTAACCTGCTACCCCAATCGGAGTGTTAAACTTATGCTTACCATTAAATCTGATCATATTTTGGAATGAATACATGTGGAGCAAATACAAATTTAATGGTGAATTATCCCTTTCATTATAATCTGACCTAAGTTTATCAAATGGTTCCTTCTCACCTTTCTCCAACTTGTACTTAGCTATACCTTCTTCTATAGCTTTAATAATTTCAGTTTTATCTGTTGTTAAAAGCCATTCAATAATTTCATAGACATAAGGATTGAGTTCATTGTAAACAACGCAATCTGTAGCAACGATATTAGCACCAACGTTAAATGCACCTCCCATAACATCTACAAAAGTATTCACAGATGGAGGGAGTTCTTTTATTATTGCTGGAAGCAAAGTGTCCTTACTGCCAGAATAATTGAGTGGTGATTTATTTAGAGATAAGTCTTTTTGAAAATATATTATCACTTCGTTGAGGGATTCACCGTTCCTCTTTTTACTTGACCGATGATTCTGATACTCCCTATAGTCAGTACTTTCTATGTATACTTCTCCATCTTTAGCAAATAACTTAGCCAAATCAACTAATTCATCTAAACTAACCAGTCCTTGGTTACTATAGCTCACCAATACATGCTTGTAGTTAATCTGTCTAAACAAATCTTCAAAGGCACTTAATGCCTTTGTTCTCTGAGCATATAACGAGTTTTTATTACCCCTACCTCTTTTTCCACCTACACCTTTTATATCGGGTGAATCATATTTAGCAATAGTATCCAACATATGATAAGCTGATACATATTGGGTTACAGTATATGGAGGGTCAATATATGCGATATCTCCTTCAATTCGCCTCACTAAACTATTCGTTTCTTCATTATAAACATCGTTTTCAGCAAAAAGTTCTTGTTCATTCATCTCAAGTGGTTCCAAGACAAAATCTTTTGTCGCCCTCGGATCCCAAAATTTAAAAAATGCTTCATAAGTACCTGAAGTATTTGAAAACTTAGTGGTACTTTCAATTAAAGAAGCTAATAGAAAATAATACTCATTTTCAGAAATAGTTTGTTCTCTATAAAGTTCCTCAATCTTTATTCTAATACCATCGATTTTCTTCCCATTTTCTTCTGTAAAAAACATTCTTCCGCCAATCGGGGTGTAGTTATTATAAATAAAATAATTGCTATCTGGTGTAAATTCAAGGGAATTAAGCCAATCGAAAACATTACTTTTGTATTCTTTGGTAAATTTTGAAAAAGACGGAATTCTGCTATTATTTAATTTCGCTTTGCTTATTACGTAAGAAAAATATAGAAAGTCATTAGATTGGATCTTATACCTATCTTTAAAATAATCTCCAACGCAGCTAGTACCAGCAAATAAATCTCCAAACGTATATCCTTCGATATTATACTTGTCAATAACTTTTTCTATCGTATTCAGCAATTTCGCTTTGCTGCCTAAATATCTCATCTTATCACCTTTTCTAGTTATGCTATTTTTCTTCTTCGTTGTCTGGTTGATATTCTAATAAATCAGTTAGGTCGCAACCAAGAACCCTACAGATATTATTAAGCAAATCCAAATCAATCCTTTTTACTCTTTCATGGTACAAATCACCAATTGTATTTGGGCGCACACCTACTAATTCAGCTAGTGCTTTTCTTGTCATTTTGTTTTTGCCTAATAGTTCTGACAATTTTATTCTAATCAATAATATCACCTCTAGGGTATTAAATAACGTTTATCGTTATAAATTAACATCTTTCATTATATCATAACGATATTTGTTTCTCAATAGAATAAAAATATAATTCCAAAATCCTGTGTCTAACCTTTTTCGCTGACTAGTTTATATCTATCCTGTCTCCTCAACCTCTATAAAAAATCTATTCTGTCAACTCAACCCTATCGTATTAAGTGTAGTTGACATGTTTCCTCAAAGTATAAAAATAAGGGTTTCCCGACATTAACATCCTCGACAAAGACGTCATGAGAAAAATTCAATGTCTGGAAACCCTTTATCTATCAGTGCTTAAAGTATCTTTATTTCTCCATCCTCGACATCAATGTCACGCACTCAACGTGCCCACTATGTGGGAACATATCTACTGGCTGCACCTCCACCAGCTTATAGCCATTTTCTACTAGATACTTCACATCCCTAGCCAAACTAGTTGGATTGCAGGATACATATACTATCCTTTCAGCTAGTGATTGTAATATGGATTCTAGTAGTTCCCCTTGGCAGCCCTTTCTCGGGGGGTCAAGGATTATCTTGTTTACCCCTGTCCCCTTATTCACCAATTCTGGCAAGATGTTTTCTGCCTTCCCCAAGATAAATTCAACATTGCCTATATTGTTAAGCTCTGCATTTTTCCAGGCGTCCTCTACGGCTTCCCTTACTATTTCAACTCCATATACCTTCTTTACATGGGGGGCCAGAAAGAGGGAGATGGTTCCGATACCTGAATACAAGTCATATACTATATCGTCCTCAGCTAAATCTAGGTATTCTATTGCCTTACTATACAGGATTTCTGTTTGCTGCCTATTGGTTTGGAAGAAGGAATTTGGTGATAAGTAGAAGCTATAGCCCCCTATATGATCCAAGATCTTATCTTGGCCATAGAGTTTAATATACTCTTTTCCGTATACAGGAGATGAGTCCATATCATTTATATTCTGATATATGCTAATCACATTCCCTTCCCTTAATAGGTCGATTAGTTCCCCTATATTGGCTATCTTTCCGGCTCCTGTCACTAGGATAACCATGGCTTCTTCCGCCCTGTTAGTTCTTATTCCAATATGCCGAATTGTTCCCCTATTATTTTTCTTGTCATAGGGTCTTATATTGTATTCATTCATCCAAGACCTGACAGTAGCTATTATCCAGTCCCCTATCTCAGGCTGGAGTATGCTCCTATTCATATCCACTATATTGTTGCTTCCCTGCTCATAAAATCCCATGACAAGCCTGCCATCTTTCTCTCCAACAGGTATTTGCACGTGGTTTCTGTATCTAAAGGGTCTATCCATTCCTATGGTTTTATTTATCTTTATATCCCTTAAACCAGCTATTTTGAGGAGGTCCATCCTCACCTTGTTCTCCTTCCAGTCCAATTGCCTTGAATAATTGTACTCAATTAGGGGTATTCCTCCTCTTGATTCCTTTAGGGGGAAGCCAAGTTCAACTCTATCCTTTGAAGGCCTAGTAATTTCAACTACTGAGCCTATGGCAAAATTCTTCTTCACTTCTTGAATCCTAACCCTTACCTTGTCGCCAATTAGTCCCCCTGAGGCAAAGACGATGAAGTCTTGATATTTCATTACTCCATTTCCCTCATGGGAAAAATCTATTACTTCTCCTGACACTATATCTCCCGTTTTCAATATTTCCCTCCTAGACAGGTACTTATACTCCTGTCTTATTTTAGTCTAATGCCCTTTTTTTCTATTACTATTAGGCCCTCCCTATACAATCTGCCTATTGCCTTTTTAAAGCCAGATTTGCTCATATGCAGTTCTTCTCTTATTAGCTCAGGTGGGCTATAGTCGTTAATAGGCAAATACCCCGCGTTTTCTTTTAGGCTTGCCAATATTACCTGTCCATCCTTATCTATTTGTACATGGCTTCTATCCCTCAGGCTTAGGTCTAGCCTTCCATCTTCTTTTACATTGCTTACCCTTACTTCTATGGTATCGCCTACATCATAGGCACCCAGGAGTTCCTTCTTTGGAATCAGTCCATCGTACTTGTCGTCGACGGCGACAAAGGCTCCTATATCCCTATTGATGCTGTAAATTGTCCCCTTTACCCTATCATTTTCCTTATAGGGTGAATCAGTCTCTAGCATATCTTTTATCTTCATGGTGGCACAAATCCTATTGGATTTGTCTATATATATGCCCACTAGATATTCCTTCCCCTTGTCTATGGACCCAACTGTTTCACTGAAGGGCAAAAAGAGGTCCTTTTCTAGGCCCCAATCCAAAAATGAACCTATCTTCGTCTGACTAACTACCATCAAGTGGGCCAATTGTCCAACCTCCGCCTTGGCCCTATTGGTGCTTGCTATTATCCTATCCCTTGAATCGTTATATACCATTACTTCAACATAGTCTCCAAGCTTTGAATCTTCTGGTATCTGATTTTTAGGCAGTAGTATTTCTTCTCCATCTTTTTCTGTTCCCAGATAGGCTCCCACAGATGTAAACCTTTTTATCTTTAATTCTTGTACTTCTCCCAATTTTATCATTCTTTGTACCTCCATAGCTATTGATATATCTATTTTATCACAATTAGCTAATTTTATCTGCAAAAAATAATCAAGGGGCGAATAAAGTCGCCCCTATATCCTATACTTCTTTTTCTAACCTCACTAGTGCCTCTAAGGCCTCCTTTGGCAATTTGTCTCTGCCAGCCTTGAGGTCCTCCATATCTACTAGGAAGTCTTTTCTATATTTTATGCTTCCAAACCACATATCCCTATATTCATTGGATTTCATGTCTGGTGTATAGCCTTCTATTTCAATGTATTCCAGATTGGAAAATTCACCTAGCTGCTTAAATTCCGCCTTACCAGTTGCTATATCTTCTAGGATTTCTAGTGTCAGTTCCTTGGGTATCTTCTTGTCCATGAAATGTCCTGTATTTATTATATAACAGTCGATTTTCCTATTTTCAAATAGTTCCTTAAACTTATTGTAGTCATTTGCCAGGGGGTAGGTCCTAAAGGGGTTTGCGTAGGGTTCAATCACCAGGGCATTCATATCTACACCCTCTGCCAATCTCTCTGCCGTAGACCTCTTTGTAGCTAGGGTTGCTCCCATGACAGATGCCAATACTGGGTCATTGATTTTGATTATAGGGGGCATTGTGCTATCCTTCATTAGCCAGGCAATGGCATTTACAGGCTCATCTATTTTATTGACCCTATTATCGGCCCAAAGCTTGGATTTAACTGCCCTGCCATTTCCATTTCGGATGTCTTCTGTCACTATTACCTTCTTTCCATCTTCATCTAGGGTAATGCCACAATTCTGTACAGTTAGCAAATATTTATTTGCTGGGTGGTCAGTTGGATAGTCCTGTGTTTTATCGAAGTAGGATGGTTCGAGTGCTACTGATGAGCCATCTTCTGTGGATATTACATAGGCATCGTCATGGAGGATTGTGATATCGTACTTGCCTCCGTGTTTTTCATGGGTTAGGGTCGATTTACCTGATCCGGATAAGCCGAATACGCCTATGGTATATTTTCTATTGTCATTGAAGTTGTATCTTTTCATACCGCCGTGGCAGGATGCAAATCCATTTCTATTGGCTATTCCCCAGGCCAGGGTTAGGGTCCCCTTCTTGTGTTCGCCAAAATACCTCATGCCACACAATAGGGCTGTGTTATATTCTGGATCAAATAGGGCCAGTCCACTAGGGTGACTTGTCGGATAATAGTCTGGGTCAGATAAGATATATATGTCCCCTTCGGGCATTTTTTTAGAGTTTTTATACATTTTCATATATTCCTCAGTTATGTACTGAAAGTTCAACATCCAATTGTACATTGTGTTTTCATAGCCTTCTGGAATCAGCAAGTGGGCTTTTACCATGAAATCTTCATCTAATCCGATTATGACCTCTGCATGGTAGAGCTTCTTGTATCTAGTGAAAAATACTGCCTCCCTGGCTATGCTTGCATATTTGCCAATATCTACACCTGCTTCTCCTATGATTACCCTTGCCTTTGCGAAGCGTCCTGTTATATCGCCATCATTAAATAGGAGTACCTTTGAGCCTTCATCTAATCCAGATGCCCTTGGTTCATAGATAGGCATATCTGTGACTATGGTGCCCGGTGAATCCACTGCAAGTTTATAGGCCTCTGTTAATGACGTTACCTTAACTACATTGTTTCCGTAAAAAGTTGTCTCAATGGTAGCCCTAATGGAGGAAAAAACATTATTGTCTTTCCTTATATCTTCCCTTTTAAATTTACCTATTGTCGACATTTTTAGCCCCCTTTTTCAATTCTTATTCAAACAATCATATTATAACAAATATAATTGTAAATTAAAAGCATATTATAGGATTAATAGGGATATATGTTATACTTATTTGCTGTTTGTACCTATTTAATATGTTACTATGTTAAAGGGAATCTTCTCAGAATTGTATGACATAAAAAAACTGCCCTCTCAGGCAGTGACTTTATAGTACCTTTGCTTCTCCTTGATAGACTAGACCTGTGCTGCTGTCCACTGTAACCAGTTGTCCATCTTCTAATATGGTGGTTGCCCCGGCTGCTCCTACAATAGTGGGTTTATTCAAGTTTAATCCTACTATTGCGGCATGGGATGTGAGCCCACCTTGCTCTGTTATTATGGCAGAGGCCCTTTCAATATACTCAACCATGTCCCTGTCCGTATCTCTGCTGACTATTACATCTCCATCTGTAAATTTATCCTCCAATTCTTCAACACTATTGGCCACACATACATTGCCTAGGATGGCATCTTTTCCTATACCCATTCCATTTAACAGAACCTTTGCAATGGTGTGTACCTTGATTAGATTTGTCGATCCAGCCGTAGCTACTGGTATACCCGCTGTTATAACCACCAAATCCCCCTCCTTTACATAGTTCTTTTCCATAGCAGATTGAATTGACAGCTCTATCACTTCATCTGTGGAGTCACTACAGGGAGATAGGACTGGATAGACACCCCAGACCAGTGATAGTCTCCTCATTACTGATTCAGTAGTTGTGGCTGCGATTATTGGAGCCTTTGGTCTAAATTTGGATATTGCCTTGGAAGTATAGCCTGATGATGTGGCTGTGATTATGGCTGATGCTCCTAGATCCATGGCAGTTGTACAGGTTGCCCGTCCTATGGCATTTGTGGTTGTTATCTCTGATGCTATCATCTTCGAGTTTAGTATGCTGCTATAGTCCAGGGTTTCTTCTATTCTCATGGCAATACTATGCATTGTCTTGACGGATTCTACGGGGTATTTACCAGAGGCCGTCTCTCCAGAAAGCATTATGGCACTGCTGCCATCCAGTATGGCATTGGCCACATCGGTTACTTCTGCCCTAGTTGGTCTTGGATTCCTCATCATGGAGTCCAACATTTGAGTTGCCGTTATTACTGGCTTCCCTACTAGATTTGCCTGCCTAATGAGTTCCTTCTGCACTAGGGGCATTTCTTCTGTCTGTATTTCTACTCCCAGGTCCCCCCTTGCCACCATTATTCCATCGGATACGGCAAGTATTTCTTCGATATTGTCTACGCCCTCCTGATTTTCAATTTTTGAAATGATTTCTATAGTGTTGCAATTTCTATCCTCTAGTATCCTTCTGATTTCTAATACATCTTCTGCCTTTCTTACAAAGGAGGCTGCGATAAAATCAATTCCATTTTCTATACCAAAGAGTATATCCTCAATATCCTTGTCAGTTATGGCAGGTAGCTGGATTTTTACATTGGGTACATTTACGCCCTTGTGGTCCTTCAGTAGGCCATTGTTTAGGGCCAGGCATTTTATATCTGTATTTCCTACAATCTCCAATACTTCCAGCTCTACCAGTCCATCGTCTACCAGTATTTTACTGCCCTTATGTAGGTCACTGGGCAAATTCTCATAGGACACCGACACAATGGTCTTATCTCCCAGTATATCCCTGGTAGTCAAGGTGAATATGTCTCCTTCTTCTATCTCTATGCTTTCGTCCTTAAAATTCCCTAGCCTTATTTCCGGTCCCTTGGTATCCAGCATTATTCCAATGGGCAACTTTAGTTCCTCTCTTACCTTTTTTATATTCTCTATCCTATTTTTATGCTCAGGATGACTTCCATGGGAAAAATTTAGCCTGCAAACATTTAATCCATTTAAAAACAAGTCCCTCAATGTGCCTTCTGATTCAGATGCTGGACCAATTGTTCCAACAATTTTTGTCTTTTTCATGTACACTCCTCCATTTATATAGATAATATTTTTGATGTATTATACATATCCAAATTAAACTTTTTCTCAATATCCAGGGCCTGATTAATCTCTAGGTCTATGATTTCATTGCATTTTACCCCAAGGGTCCTGCCCATCTTGCCCTCTAAGAGCAACTCAACTGCCCTATTGCCCATTTTGCTGGCTAGTATTCTATCATAGGAGCTTGGATTCCCCCCCCTTTGGATGTAGCCCAATACGGTAACCCTAGTATCTATGCTGGTCTTATCCTGAATATCCTTGGCTACTTCATAGGCATTGCCCACCCCTTCTGCCAATACAATTATATGGTGGAGCTTACCCCTATTTTTACCTTGAATAGCCCTCTTACAGACCTCATCTATATCAAATTCCACCTCTGGAATTATTATACTCTCTGCTCCGCCTGCCAAACCAGCGTATAGGGCTATGTCGCCACATTTTCTGCCCATGACCTCAATTACATTGGCCCTTCCATGTGAGGTAGAGGTGTCTCGTATCTTTGATATGGCATCTACTACTGTCTCCACTGCAGTAAAGAAACCTATGGTGTAGTCTGAGTAGCCACAATCATTGTCTATGGTGCAGGGTATTCCAATGGTAGGTATTCCCGCATTGTAGAGGTCCCTAGCCCCCCTCAGTGTACCGTCACCACCCAACACAACCAGTCCGTCAATTCCAAATACATCTAGGACATTTAGGGCCTTCTTAAATCCCGCCTCCGTCTTGAATTCATCTGATCTGGCAGATCTTAGCATGGTACCTCCCCTATGGATAATATCTGCTACGGACGATAGGTTCATCTCATATATATCTCCATTGATTAGGCCGTTATAGCCTTGTCTTATCCCCATTATTTTAAACCCATTGAAAATTCCCGCTCTGACAACTGCCCTAATGGCTGGGTTCATTCCAGGGGCATCTCCCCCACTGGTTAGAATTCCTATAGTCTTCATTGTCTTCCCCCTCATTTTATATTTATATAGTTTCTATTTTTACGGATTCCTCTCCTAAGAGTTTTTTTAATTCTCCAATCCCTTGTTGATTATCTATATCTATCCAAAGAGATCTATCCGCCATTACGGTTTTTTTCTCCCTTTCTAGGTAGACATATACTGGTGTATCTCCCTTGTAGCTCTTCAGTAGATGCCTTATGGCTTCCATTGTATTTTCGGGACTATCTACCCCAATTTTTAAATACAACTTCCCCTTCTTGAAGGAGGTCAGCTCTGAAATCTTTTCTACGATTATCTTTGGATCTTCTACTTCTGATATACTGGCCCTTCCCTCTATGACGACAATCTTATCCTCCACCAGATATTTACTATACCTGTCAAAGGTAGCAGGAAATACAATACATTCAATTAGCCCATATAGGTCTTCTATACTAATGAAGGCCATCATATTATTGTTTTTTGTTATTTTATTCTTCTTTTCAACTATTATACCGCCTAAGACAATTTTTTGTCCATCTTTTAATCCATGCAAATTGTCTTCTAGATTTTCAGCACTATTTAATAGGTCGAGGGTTGTGCTTGTGGATATTCCCTTTAGCTCTTCCCTATGGGCTTCCAAGGGGTGACCGGATATATATATGCCAGCTACTTCCTTTTCCATAGCCAAAAGAACGTTTTTAGGAAACTCTTTTAGCTCCGGCATTATCTCTTCAAATGTGCCTTCCTCTACACTATCGAATATGGAGAATTGTCCCTCTATGTTTCTTTTTCTACCAGCATGGACTCCATCTATGACCTTTTCAGACACTGCCAATAGCTGTGCTCTATTGGCACCCAAACTGTCCAGAGCACCACATTTAATGAGGGATTCCACGGCTCTTTTATTCATTACAGATGAATCGACCTTTTCCACTCTTTCGATAAAATCGGTGAAATTAAAAAACCTAGCTCCAGCCCTTGCCCTTACTATTGCCCTTATAAAGTTCTCACCCACGTTTTTTATGGCAGATAGGCCAAATCTTATTTTGCCATTAGCTACTGTAAATTTATTGTAGGATTCATTGACGTCTGGCGACAGTATCTCTATGCCCAACCTCTTACATTCCTGTATATATAAGGAGACCTGATTCGTATCACCCATGATAGAAGAAATCAGTGCAGCCATGAATTCTACTGGATAATAGGTCTTTAGCCAGGCTGTCCTATAGGCTATTACTGCATAGGCCGCCGAATGGGACTTGTTGAAGGCATAGTTTGCAAAGTCAATCATCAAATCGTAAATCTTGGAGGCAGTTTTCTCATCTACTCCATTTCTAATGGCTCCTGACAGGACTACCTCTCCATTTTCATCCACTTGCCCGTAAATGAAATTTCTCCTCTCTTCTTCCATTACATCCATTTTCTTTTTGCCCATGGCCCGTCTTACCAGGTCTGCCCTACCCATGGAGTAGCCTCCAATATCTCTGACTATCTGCATTACCTGCTCCTGATATACTATACAGCCATAGGTCACATCAAGTATGTTTTCTAGCTTTGGGTCTATATACTCTATCTTAGACGGGTCGTGTTTGCAGGCAACAAATGTAGGTATCTGATTCATGGGACCGGGCCGGAAAAGAGAGTTAGCGGCTATTAAGTTTTCAAAGACATTTGCCTTTAATTCCTTTAGGAAGGCCCTCATTCCCGGTGACTCAAATTGAAATATCCCCAGAGTCTCTGCGTTGGCAAACATTTGAAGTACCTTTGAATCGTCAAAGTCTATCTGATCCAGGTCTATTTTTAGCCCATGATTTACTTCTATTAAACTAAGGGTATCTCTGATAACTGTCAAGGTCCTAAGGCCTAGGAAGTCCATTTTGAGTAGGCCCAGCTCCTCCAGTTCTATCATGTTAAACTGCGTAGTCAGAGCATCCCCATTTCTTAAAAGGGGTACATAATTTGTAACTGGCTCCTTGGATATTAGGACTCCTGCGGCATGGGTAGATGTGTGCCTAGGTAGGCCTTCTACGGCCAAGGCTATGTTGATGAGATTTTCCACCTCTGGGTCGTCGTCATACATACTTTTCAGGCCCCTATTGACTTCCAGGGCCTTTGATATGGTCATTCCAAGCTCCATGGGGATTTGCTTAGCTATATAATCTACCTGACCATAGGGCATGTTGATTGCCCTACCCACATCCCTAATAGAGCCACGGGCAGCCATGGTACCAAAGGTAGCTATTTGTGCCACATGGTCTACCCCATATTTTTCAACTACATACTGTATGACTTCTTCCCGCCTCTCATAGCAAAAATCTATGTCTATATCTGGCATGCTAACCCTTTCCGGATTTAAAAATCTTTCAAATATTAGTCCATATTCTAGGGGATCTATATCTATGATGCCTAGAGCATAGGAAATTACGCTGCCGGCAGCAGAACCTCTACCAGGGCCAACCATTATATTGCTTTCCTTAGCAAATCTAATAAAGTCCCAAACTATTAAAAAATAGTCCGTATATCCCATTTCTACAATTGTCCTGTACTCATACTCAAACCTGTCCATGATTTCCTGACTGATGTCCTCGTACCTATCTTTTAGGCCTTCCAGGGACAGGTGCCTTAGGTAGGCCTCATTTGTATATCCATCTGGAACCTTGTATTCAGGCAAATGCAAGGTATTAAAATCCAAGTCTACATTGCATCTATCGGCTATTTTTGCCGTGTTCTCCAGAGCCTCAAGATTATCCGCAAAGATATCTTTCATCTCCTGTGGAGATTTTAGATAAAATTCATTGCTAGGAAATTTCATTCTATCCTCTTCGTCCACCGTCTTGCCAGTCTGTATGCAAAGGAGTATATCGTGGATTACTGAATCCTCTTTCTTTAAATAGTGGACGTCATTGGTCGCTACTAGAGGTATACCTGTCTCTTTAGAGATCTTGATTAATTCCCTATTTACCTGCCTTTGCTCTTCCATACCATAGTCCTGCAATTCTAGGTAAAAGTTACCCTGTCCAAATATATCTAGGTACTCCAAGGCTATTTCCCTAGCCTTTTCCAGATTATTGTCCATTATCAGCCTGGGTATCTCCCCCGCTAGGCAGGCAGATAGGGCTATTATTCCCCTACTATATTTTCTCAGTATATCATGATCTACCCTAGGCTTATAGTAGAATCCGTTGACATAGCCCTCTGATACTATCTTCATTAGGTTTTGATAGCCCTCATAGGTCTCGGCCAAGAGGACTAGGTGGTACTGGTTCTTGTCCTTGGGCTCCCTATGGGTATACTTATCTATGGCAACATATATTTCCGAACCCAAAATAGGCTTTATATTTTGCTTTTTAGCTTCTTTGTAAAATTGCACAACTCCAAACATGGCCCCATGGTCCGTAATGGCAATTGAGTCCATGCCCAGATCCTTTACCTGCCTTATCAGGTCCTTAATCCTAATGGACCCATCTAAGAGGCTATATTCAGTGTGCACATGTAAATGAGTAAACTTATCTTTATAGTCCATAATATACCCTTTCTGATCGTCCTACTAGTGTCCCAACTTATCTATGACATTTTCGATTATGGATAGGTCAATGGTGCGAAAATCGTCCAGTACACTTTCGACCCAATTGGGGGTAGGCTTATTTGCTAAAAACTTTCTTGTGGTCTCTATGCTATTTTCCAAAATAGCCAGCCCATCCTCATCCAAATCTCCCTTGGCTCTTGATATCATTATGGTTTTTATGGGGGTTTCATTGGGCTTTACACTTCCCGACAAGGGGTGGGTCAACAGCTCGTGTCCCTCGTGAATCTTGTCCCGAACAAATTCCAAGACCTGAAGATAATTCAAATCTCCCTTGTAGATTACTTCCCTCTTTTCCCTGTATTTTTCATAGACATACCTATTGTTGGTGACTATTATACTAGACATTTTTTCAATCTCCCTTCAATTGTTCTGCTATTTCTTCTATTTTTCTAAACCTATGATTGACACCTGACTTACCCACAGGTGGATTTAGCATCTGGCCTATTTCCTTTAGGCTGGCTTCATTGAATTCAAGCCTCAGTCTGGCCACTTCCCTCAAGCCGTCAGACAATTGTTCAAGGCCCATCAGCCTGTCTATCAGCCTTATGTTTTCCACCTGTCTCATGGAGGCATCTATGGTCTTGCTCAAGTTTGCCGTTTCACAATTTACTATCCTATTAATATTATTTCTCACATTTTTCAAGACCCGAATATCCTCTAGTTTTAAGAGTGCCTGGTGAGCTCCGATTATATTGAGCAAGTCTACTATTTGTTCTCCTTCTTTTAAATAGACCACATAATAATCCTTTCTCAGGACAATTTTAGAATTTAAACCAAAAGAATTTATCAGGCCTGAAAGGTCCTTGCTGTGTTCCTCCTTGCTGGTGACAAATTCTAGGTGATATGTTTTCTCAGGATTGGTAACAGAGCCTCCCCCTAGAAATGCACCCCTTATATATGAACGCTTGCAGCACCTGTTCTCTACTATACTTTCTGGAATCCTATAGTTTGGGTTGAATAGGCTGTAGCCAGCTCCAATTAAAGCTACATCTTCAAGGGTCTTTTTGCATATATGGCTGTCATTAATGACAATTAGATAATTGTTGTTTTTCTTTAGCTGCTTGTTCCTCCTTACCATTACCTCTACAGTTGTATTGTATATGAATTTAAATAGTGAAAATATCCTCCTGGCAATTGCAGCATTCTCTGTGGTGAATTTCAATATCACATTATCCATACCCGAAATTTGTATGGTGCCATTCATGCGTATAAGTGCCGATAGCTCCGCTATGGCACAGCAATTCTCCTCTATGGGAATTCTAGATATTTCGTTTTTAGTTGTAGAAGAAAAAGACATGGACCCACCTCATCTCTTGTCATCAATCATTTTTAGTCCCTTTGATATAATTTTTTTCTCGTCCTGATACTTGACTAGGTTTTCGGCCTTGTCTATATGGACAAAAAGGGCATCGACAAAGCCCTCCTTTTTTTGGGGAGTACAGTCCATACTACTGGCCTTCATCAGATACCAGTGGACCGTTTTGTTAATAATCTTATTTTCCTTTAGGTTTTTAAACTTGTAGTTGACCATTCCTATATACTCTGTTATTTCGGCCCTTGCTCCTGACTCCTCAAAGACTTCTCTCAGGGCCGCCTCTTTTAGACTCTCATTTTTTTCTACTCTCCCCTTTGGCAATACCCAGTCCCCATTGAACTTTTTCAAAAGCAATATGGTATTCCCAAATGTGACTACACCTCCAGCGCTGACTTCTTCCACCATAATACCAGCTCCTACCAAGTAAAATAATTGCCCAAAATCATATTAATCTAATTATACTATATCACAGCTCTTTTTGCTAAATGATTTTGACTTATAGGTCGGCTAGAAATATAATAATATATAGATAAATCAAAGGAGGTATGAGTATGGAATCCATAGTAAAAGATTTGGAAAGACTGCTGAAAATCCCTAGTCCCTCAGGCAATACTGACAAGGCTATAGATTTTGTGGAGGGCCTATTTAGGGGCCTAGGTTTAAAAACTAGAAGGACTGTAAAGGGTGCTCTAATAGCAACTATAGAGGGCAAAAACAAGGACAAGGAGGTCACATTGTCGGCCCATGTTGACACCCTCGGAGGAATGGTCAAGGAAATTAAAAGTAACGGAAGACTAAAGCTTAGTCAATTGGGTGGATATGTCTGGAGCACCATAGAAGGAGAACATGTAACCATAGAGACCCTAGAGGGCAGGACCTATACAGGTACTGTAATGACTACCAAGGCTTCATCCCATATTCATGGAGAAGAAACTAAAAGCATTGAAAGAAATGGGGACAATATGGAAGTAAGGATAGATGAAAAAGTATTGTCCATGGAAGATACCCTGAAGTTGGGAATCAATGTAGGAGATTTTGTGCATTTTGACCCTAGAGTTATGGTCACAGAATCGGGATTTGTTAAGTCAAGGCATCTGGACGATAAGGCTGGAGTAATAGCCCTTGTGGGCATAGCAGAAGATCTGGTAAAGAATAAACTCTTACCAAACTTCACCACCAACTTCTTTATCTCCAACTACGAGGAGGTCGGACATGGTGCATCTAGTTCCATACCAGAAAAGACATTTGAGTTCATTGCAGTAGATATGGCCGCACCTGGACAGGGACAGACATCTGATGAGTTTTCTGTAACCATTGCTGCAAAAGACAGCTCAGGGCCCTATGATTATGAATTGAGAAAAAGGCTAATTGACCTTGCAAGAGAAAACAATATAAACTATAAGATAGATATTTATCCCTACTACAGCTCTGATGGTTCCGCGGCCTTGAGATCTGGCTACGACTTTAAGGTTGGCCTCATTGGCCCCGGAGTCGATGCCTCCCATAGCTTTGAGAGGACCCATATCGAAGCCATTGAAAACACAATAAGGCTTGGGGTCCTCTATCTGACAAAATAGCTGCCAACAAAACACCAGTACAACTGGGTATGAAGGCCGGTGAATTATTTTATTTCTTAGGGGAATTATAATCATGAGGTGGTTTTATGATTATAAATGAAAGATTTATCATAAGCTTACAGGGAAAATCCTATGTAAACTATGAGGGCCTCCTGGACCTGGCACACCAAAAAAACTTGACATCCGTGGAAGTTGAGTTGGTGCAAATTCCCAGGGAGGAAAACAATATGACTGCCATATGCAGAGCCATAGCCATAGCCGATGGAGAAAGATTTCAGGATATTGGAGATGCCTCACCTGACTCTGTAAATTCTACCCTAGTTCCCCATCTAATCAGAATGGCCTCAACCCGTGCAAAGGCTAGGGCCCTGAGGGACTTAACCAATATAGGAATGACTGCCATTGAGGAACTGTCCCTAGAGGAGCCTCAAATAAATCAAGAGCCTCCCACTGTAAGACAAATTGAAACTATAAAAAGCTTGTCAGAAGAACTGAATTACCATATTGACTACGAAAAGCTAACTAAGAGATCTGCTGGGAACATAATTTCCAAATTAATTGAGGAAAAGAAAAAATAGGCCTAGGGCCTATTTTTTTTGGCTATATCTATCAATAGTTTACTGAGCCTGATGTTGTCATGTCTTATATAGTCCTTTTTGATGTCGATTAGGCTTTCCCCTATGAGCTCTATATTTTTAGATCCTAGGGCCTGCCTATCTCCCTCAGCTAGAAGAACTGATTTTGAGCCATCCAGTGTATATTTCTCCAGGGTATCCTGGGGAATTCTTTCAGTATTGGCTATGACATAGTCCAGAAAGCCCTCCTTGCTGTGCTTTAAGATGGCATCTACATGATCTAGGACATTGTAGCCGTCAGTCTCCCCTGGTTGGGTCATTACATTGACTATATATACCTTTGGTGCCCTAGCCCTACATATACTATCGATTATATTGTTGACTAGGAGATTAGGTATTACACTTGTATAGAGGCTGCCGGGCCCCAATACAATGATATCCGCCTCATTGATAGCTTCAACAGACTCACCTAGAGGATAGGAAATCTTTGGATCAGTGTATATATAGTCTATTTTGCTGCCTGATTTCTGGGCATCCAAGGGTATATGGGACTCCCCTATTAGGGTCTGACCGTTTTCTAGTACAGCACATAGCTTTATATTTTCCAAGGTCATGGGCAGTACCTTCCCAGTTACTGCAAGCACATTGGAGGTCTCCTTTATGGCCTTTTCAAAGCTTCCATATATCTCATTCATGGCAGCTATGAAGAGGTTGCCAAAATTCTGCCCCTTTAAGATACCATCTGTAAACCTATATCTCAAGACTTTTTCCATAGTAGGCTCTGTGTTGGCTAGGGCCAATATACAGGAACGGATATCTCCCGGCGGAAGCATACCTAGGTCCTCTCTCAGAATGCCAGATCCCCCTCCATCATCCCCTACTGCGACTATGGCAGTTATATTGGAGGTAAACCTTTTTAAACCACCCAGTAAAATCGATATACCTGTCCCTCCCCCTATGACCACTACCTTGGGTTCGAGGGATAAATCTTTTCTATCCTCATAATTGCTCATAATACTTTCCCCTTTATCTTAGCTTTGAATCCCTATGATCTACTGCTACCCTATGGCCATTGGTCTCTAGTATAGCACCTATCCTGTTTGCAATGGCAACAGACCTGTGTACGCCACCTGTGCAGCCTATACCGAGAATTAGTTGGCTCTTACCTTCACTTATATAGTATGGAATTAAAAACTCTAACATGTCTATTGTCTTGGAAATAAATATATTTGTTTCCGGAAACCTAAATACATAGTCCCTGACATTTTTATCTTCACCGGTAAATTCCCTTAATTCAGGGATATAGAATGGATTGGGTATAAATCTAACATCAAATACCATATCCCCGTCTAGAAGTGTACCGTGCTTGAAGCCAAAGGAAATTATGGAGATAGAAATATTCCTAGTCTGCTTGCCCTCTAGGAAAATCTTTGCCATTTCCTCCTTTAACATTCCAATGGTTAATTTTGAAGTATCTATTATATAGTTGGCCCTTTTCTTTACCTCATATAGGAGCTGCCTCTCCTCTTCTATCCCTTCAATGATACTGCCGTCAGGGTTTAGGGGATGGGGTCTTCTCAATTCCTTGTATCTCTTTATCAGGGTATTGTTGTCGGCATCTAGGAATAGTATCTTGTAGGAAATATTCATCTTTACCAGGTCCTCTAGGCCCTTAAAGAGGCTGTCAAAAAACTCTCCCGACCTGATATCCACCACTACTGCCACCTTGTCTATATCCCTCTTTGATTCATGGCAGAGCTCGGCAAATTTAGTTAGCAATATGGGGGGTAAATTATCCATACAGTAATAGTTCATATCCTCCATTACCTTGACGGCTTGGGATTTCCCTGCACCTGACATACCTGTTATAACTAAGAATTCCATTAAATCACTCCATTAATTTATCTCTATATTTGTTATTCTCTCAAGGGCCAGATTGGCTGACCTTGCCTTGTCTATGGCCCTATGAACCTCTCCCACATCCTGGGGCCTATGGGCATCACTGTTTACCATAAGCTTCACATCTATATCTATTATCTGCCTCAGGCTCTCCACAGATAGCTCACTATGCTTGGCACTTATTTCAAGGGCCACATCCCTTTTCCTAGCCTCTTCCGCCAACTCCACAATATTTACCCTTGCCTTTGATCCGGGGTGGCTTATTAGATCTATGTGGTATTTAGCCATTGCCCTTATATAGGCCCTTGTAATTAATTCCTTGGATTTTTCACTGCCCAAGCGAAAAAATTTGGATAAGGGACTCATGAAATATAGTCCCATCCCATCTATTGGGGATTTGGGGATAGCTCCATAGTGGTAGCCCATGAGAATTATATCCATATATTTAATGATAGTCTCATCTAAATCTAGGCTGCCGTCAAGACCTATGAGGTTGGCCTCTAGCCCCAGGAGTATCTTGAGACCCTTTGGCATAAATTCTTCATTGAGGCGATTTATTTCATCCCTCATCTTTGAAATATTGCTTTTCCTCAGCCCATACAGGTAGTGACTAGGGCCGTGTTCTGTTATGGCGATTTCCCTTAATCCCTTAGACAAGGCTACTTCTGCATTTTCCCTTATGGTTCCTGTGGCGTGTCTTCCAGTTTTCCTATAACCGCTGCTGTATATTGTATGGGTATGATAATCTCCAATGAGCTTTATCATCTAATCCTCTCCAATTATCTTTATCTCTGTTTCCAAATCAACACCGTATTTATCCTTGACTACTTTTTGAATTACTGATATTAATTCCAATACATCCTTGCATGTGGCCTTATCCTTGTTGATTACAAAACCACAGTGCTTATCTGAGACCATAGCCCCCCTATGCCTTAGACCGCACAGTCCGGAGTCCTCTATGAGCTTTCCAGCAAAATAGCCCTGGGGCCTCTTAAACGTACTTCCTCCACTGGGAAATTCCAGGGGTTGCCTAGACTCTCTTCTCTGGGTCAGGTCCTTGATATTGGCCTCAATTGCATCATAGTCTCCCAACTCCAAGTCCAACTCTACACCCAATACTATAAGTCCCTCGTCTCCAACCCTGCTATTTCTGTAGCGAAAGTTCATATCCTCAGCCGAGTATTCTTTTACTTGATTGTCCTTGTCTAATACCCTTACCTTGGCTACTACATCTTTCATCTCTCCTCCGTAGGCACCTGCATTCATAGTGATCGCCCCGCCGATACTGCCCGGTATACCTGATGCAAATTCGAAATTCTTCAGCCTATGTTCTAGGGCAGCCTTGCTGACATCAGAAAGCAGAGCCCCTGCCCCACAGAAAATTGTAGTGGACCTTACCTCTATGAAATCAAGTCCTTGGCCTATCTTTATGACAAGACCCCTTATACCTCCATCCTTCACTAGGAGATTGCTGCCATTTCCCATTATCATAAAATCTATATTATTTTCCCTGCAAAATTTAACCGAAGCTACAAGCTGCTCTTCTCTAGCCGGTATTATCATTATATCTGCAGGTCCACCTATTCCAAAACTAGTATGGTTTTTCATGGGCTCATCGATTAGTAATTTCCCCAAATCCATATCTTCAATCTTCTTGCGAATTTCCTCCATATTCAACTAGTACCACCCCTCTTATTATCACTTCTACTATTGTATCAAAAATAGGGGCAATTTACTAATAAATTTATGCCATTAAAAAATAAGGCCTGTCTAGAAAAAGACAGGTCTATTTGCAATGGTATAGAGGTGTTGTCATTCCCTCTATTTGGTTAAAAATCTATATAATATTGTGGCTACCTCTGCCCTTGTGGCATTGTCATTTGGATTTAATGCACCGCCGTTTCCTTGAATCAATCCCGCTGCATTGGCCCATTCCATGGCATCTATTGCCCAATCCGATATGTCGTCTGAATCTTCGTATCCTAACTCTGATAAATCTGACCTTTCCTCAACATTGAGACCCATATATTGTGCAAAACTATAGAGTACTAGTGCCATTTGTTCCCTTGTAATATTGTCATTTGGACCGAAGCTTCCATCTCCATATCCCCTTACAATCTCATTTTCGCTTGCCCATGCTACTGCCTTCTTGTACCAATCTGCCTGTAGGTCATCAAAATCCCCTTTGGATTTTGCATTTAATTCACCACTCAGCCTCCATAGTACAGTTACCAGCATGGCCCTGGTCATTGAATCCTCCGGACTAAACATATTATCCCCTGTCCCTTCAAATATAGCTAAAGCATATGCAAATTCTACCCCTTCAGTGTACCAAGTATCTTCTTTTACATCTTCAAACCTATAGTTTGTTTTAATTCTAAAACCAATTGGGGATTCCTTATCCAATAATATAGTAGTACCCCCTTTGAGTTTTAAGTTTATGCCATTAACAAATGTTAATCCTGCCTCTGCCCCTTCTGGGATTTTTATGCTGCCATCTTCTAGGATTACCGTGTTATTTGGCAGGTCCATCTGGATATTTTCTCCTATGCTGATATGTCCACCACTTGGCAGGAGTGCCGAGCCATCATCCTTACCTATAACTTCCTGTCCTTCACCCAATTCGATTTCTAGACCCTTCATGGACAGGCTGTCTTCCTGTCCATTATCTTCGCTTTCGTCTTTTTTATCATCTGCCTGGGGTGTAGTTGGTGGTGGAATGGCACCTCCACTGGAGCTGCCTTTACCCTTATCCTCGTCCCTATCTATTAGGCTGATTATTATATTCAATTTTGCATCCTCATAATTGTCCGATTCTATTATTATGGGTAAAGTTATCCTATCCCCTTTACTACCGCCAATCAAAGTGTAAGATACATTACCCTCGTTGTCTACAGACCATAGGCTAATTGTGACAGAACCAATGGTTGAACTCATACCCTTCCTGTAAGTCAAATTTCCTGCATTTTCAGGCATAGGATTTCCTATAGATAGGTTCTGGACTGTATTTACATTGTATTTTTGTGTCCTGTTTTGGTCAACTATGGTTGGGGCAGGAGCCTTATTGATGGTATAGGTTTTCCCGCTTATCTTACCATAGTAGTTGCCTATTCCCTCGATATCGACTATGACCTGCCCGGGCCCAATGCCGTCGCTTTGACTGCTCTCCAGTATTTCAATATTATAGTCTATGTCCCCAGCCAAATTATATCCGGCAAAGGTGACTGTGGGATAAACCACCCTCCCCGTAAAGGTGTAGCCATCATCCTTCACTGTTGCATTTCGGATATCCTTTGGGACAAGGTAGATTCCGCCTGCATCAGGCTGAGAGCCTGATTTAAATCCTTGCAGGATTGGCAGTTTATTGTCTTCTATAATCCAAATTGAATCATCAAAATTACAATCATCAGTCCAAAAATCCCCTCTATATATCCGAGAAATACTTAAGTCTCCACCATCTTGCTTATCCAAGCCGGCATCAATATCTTTAGGTGTATCCCCCACCCTTATGGTCATACCGTTAAAGGCATAGTTATTGCTCATTTCCCCCTTGTGACTTGTTAAATCCGCCACAGAGCCAATCACCCTGCTTACATTAGTATTTCCCTTAATACTTGGATTTAGCGCAACGCAATTTTTTACCCTTTGACTACTGTCAGATCCAAAGTATTCACCAACTATGCCACCGACCTTATCCATGCCTAATACGATTCCAGATGAATAGGAGCCTTCTACTGAGCCGCTATTAATAGATGCCACTATGCCACCGACATTCTCACCGCCTGAAACGTCAGCTGATGAATAGGAGTTTTTGATCTTGGCTGAGGGATTATTCATTACGGCAACAAGTCCCCCTGTTAAATAACTGCTATTAACAGAACCTGTTACAAAACAATTTTCTATCTTACCGGAGCCCATCAAGGACCCAGCCAACCCACCTGCAATACTATCTTCGCTTTTGATCCAAACATCTACCAATCCTAGATTTTTAATAATCCCACCATAAAGACCCCCAAATAAGCCTATATAGGCATAGTCGCTGCTCTCTATATACAGGCCTCTAATAGTATGATGATCTCCGTCAAAATGTCCATTAAATGTGTGTAATATATCGTGTCCTATAGGTATCCAACCCTTGCCATCGTTCCAGTCTTCACCGTAGGCTGATAAATCGAGGTCGGCGGTTAATTTATAGTATTTGCTATTATATTCTATACGGATATTATAATCTTCACTATTGACCAATTCTGCAAACCTTGCTAGTTGGGTAGGAGTTGAGATTTCATAGGCTGTTGCCTCACTCTCCCCATCACCGCCGCCAAAGGGGTTATCGGCCAATAAATGCGACGGCATATCGTTGTTTTGGCTGCCATTTGGAAATCCTGCAAGAATCGGTAATCTGCCATCTGCAAATATCCAAATTGAACCTCCATCCCATTCCAAATCATCGCTCCACAAAACGGCTTTATTTATCTCTTCGGCAGTTTTATCTAAACCCCTCGTGCTATTCATATCATCGCTCGAAACTGTGTTACCGTCTACTAACATACCCGTAAAAGCTATATTGTTAACCAAACTTCCATAGTTAAATAGAATTCCAACAACTCGATCTACAGTCTTATTATTAATAATCGACGAGCCTAGTGCAGCACAATTCTCAATACTAACTTCCTCATCACTTCCTGCCAATACACCCACTAGACCGCCTATTTTGGTGTCAGTTCCTATGACTGAGCCGGTTGAATAACAATTCTTAATAATTCCTTTAAAAGACGCACCAACTAGGCCCCCTACCCCGTAGACTCCAGTTACTTCAGCTAGGCTATAGCAGCTTTGCACAGTACCTTGGCTCAGACCTAAAAGACCGCCGACATAGTCACCGCCATTAACATTTCCATCGGTAAAGCATTTTTCAATTGTAGCCCTGTGATAGATCGTGCCGGCTAAAATACCAACCGTTAATTCACCGCCGGTAACTTCCGCATTTACAATACCGACATTTTTTACTGCTGTTGGGTTTTCCCAATGGCCGACAGCACCAAATAATCCTATATAATCGGTATCAGGACGGTCGATATATAGTCCGGTTATAATATGCCCATCACCATCGAAATTAGCATCAAAGGGGTACTCATTGCCCTTACCTATAGGCATCCAACCTTGATTGCTGTCGTAGTCCTTACCATAGCTACTAAGGTCTATGTCAGATGTCAATTTATAGTATATATCAAAATCATTATAATCCTCATCCCTATTATTCACCAGCTCTGCCAATTTTGCCAATTGGTCAGAACTGGATATTTGGTAAGGGTCAGCGCTTGTCCCTGCACCGCCAAAATAATTGTCGCCAATATCTACAATATGGACGGGTATATGACCGTTTTGGCTGCCTGCTGCAAAACCATTCAGAATTGGCAGCTTGCCATCTTCAAATATCCACCTACTGTTATCATCAAAGATTTCTTGAAAAAAGCTAGTCTCCTTTATTTCTTCAGCCGTTTTATCAGCTCCATCTACCTTGTCCGAACCAGCATCAATAGTATTTGGAAGATGGCTATTCAGGACAATCATACCACTAAAGGCATAGTTGTTGGATGCCATAGTATCTTCAATATACCCTGTTACCCTGCCCATATAGCCTACTCCCTCAACAGCAGGATTCAAGGCTATACAATTTTTCATTGTAGACTCCTGAACATATCCTGCCACCCCGCCTGCATATCCGTCGCCAACAACCGTGCCATTTGCATAACAATTACTTACCACGCTTTGGTAAACAACAAATCCGGTTAGGCCTCCGTAGATATCTTCGCCATAGATATCAGCAGTGGAATAACAACTATCTACCAATCCGCCCCTTATATCTCCCACTATACCCCCAACACCAATTTTACCTCTGATATTTCCACTTATAAAGGAGTTTTGGATTGTTGCACCTTCTCCCCAACTACCGCCCACAACCCCGCCGACACTATTTTTCCCTATAACATTTGCATCAATTATACCAGTATCTTTTATCTTGCCTGCAATATATCCAAACAGGCCCTGAAAACTCTCATTTGGACGATTGATATAAAGACCTGTTATAATATTTCCTCCCCCATTGAAACTGCCCATAAATGGTGAATAGTATTTATAATAACCGTCACTTTCATTGAATTCTGCTTTACCTATGGGCTCCCAACCCTGGCCTCCGTCAAAGTTTTTTCCATAGGCGGAAAGGTCTATGTCATTCATCAATTCTATACTGACCTCTGCATCTTCATCGTTAAACAAAAATAACTCCAATCCATTGGGTTTTGAGTTGACCAAGACTGCTATTTCCCTTAGTTGGGCCGGAGTGGTGATTTCCAGTGGCTCATTCACTGTGCCGCTGCCTCCCATGGCAAATAAGGCCATTCTCCCCTGACTTTTGCCTATATAGACCGTGATAATCAAGGGCTCTAGGTCACCTGCAAATGAATATCCTTCTTCCAAGACCGAATAGAATATATATAGGCCTTTTTCGGGATAATCCCAGTCATAGTCTTGGTCTGTTTCCCAAGTTACAGGTACTTGTCTTTCCAGTCCCTCTACTATGGCTGTAACTTCCTCGGGAAATTCCGGATAGGTGGTATTTTGCCATCGTATATGGTCTGGCAGCTCTTCAAACCGGCTTACCCTACCTCCTATGAATAATCCTTTTCTTTCTTCTTTACTGTATACTGCACTTGTAACTGTTTGCTGAGATTTTGATACATCAAATGATAGCCTTTCCGCTATAGTTGATATTGGAAGCGTACCAAGTATCATAGTTATAGATAATACAAGTGCGAATAGTTGTCTACAAAATCTTTTTCTTTCCATCTCTTTCCCCCCTATTTAGACTCTAAGACAAATTAAAACCTATTTGTCAAGCTCTTATAATAAAATTATATATAAGATATATGCATCTTAATAGATTTTCATTGGTTGGATTATCCAGCGAAATTGGCTATTGACAAATAGACCTATATGTGATTTAGATACAAATAATAAAACTCGTCTTTTATGAGACGGGTTTTATTATTTGTATCATTTATTTGTATTTGTCTTAGAATAAGGATGTTGTCATTCTGAAGGCACCGAAGAATCTTGAGACACAAGATCCCTCGCTTTGCTCGGGATGACAGGGGGCAGCTTTGCCCGGGATGACAGGGGGAGCCCCGCTCGGGATGACAGGGGGCAGCTTTGCTCGGGATAACAGTGGTAGCTCCGCTCGAGATGACTGGGGTAGCTTTGCTCGGGATTACAGGGGCTATTTGTTCAACATTCTATACAATATAGTGGCTACCTCTGCCCTTGTGGCATTGTCCTTTGGATTTAATGCACTGCCGCTGCCTTGAATCAATCCTATTGCATTGGCCCATTCCATGGCTTCCTTTGCCCAATCCGATATGTCGTCTGAGTCTTCGTAGCTGGAAATATCCGACTTAGGACTTATATCCAATCCCTTATATCTTGCATAGTTCATGAGAATTACCGCCAATTGCTCTCTTGTGATTGAATCATCCGGTCCGAATTTGTCATCTCCATAGCCTGACACTATACTATGACTTGTTGCCCAGCCAACTGGATCTGCATAATATGCCTCACCGCTTACATCACTAAATATATTGGATGATGACCCTGTGGGCCCTTCTAACCTATAAAGTATGGTTACTATCATACCTCTTGTGGTCATTCCATCAGGGTTGAAGGAATCATCACTCGTTCCCCTCATTAGACCCTTTTCATAGACGTAGTTCACTGCTTCCGAATACCAACTATCCTCTTTTATATCTGCAAATGGGCTTTCAGTTTTACCCTTGTCATTAGCATCTTCCCCTATATCACCTGCTGGTGGATCAGGAGTTGGATCGACAGGAATAGGTGGTACTATTGGAATAGTTGGCGTAGTCGGTGGTGTAATTGCCCCGCCTCCGCCACCGGAACCGCCTTTACTTCCTCCGCCGGAACCGCCTTTGTCCTTCGTAATCCAATTAGCTGTTACCCTTATGGATTTTCCGGGCATTATAAATGTTGTGGTGGGGGAGTTTTTATCCGCAAAGCTTATGTTATCGGATGAAGTCCAACCGGCAAAGCTATAGCCACTGCGGCTTCCCGCCTTTATACTGACTGTATCTCCCTCCCTGTATATACCTCCGCCTGCCGTAGGGGCATAGCTGCCATCTATGGTTAAAGTATAGGGCACAGCCGGCAATTCACCTATTACGGTAACGGTGGCTATATTACTTGAGACACTGTCGCATTTATCTGCATTGAGCCAGCATACATACCGGTAAGTCCCGGGAGTCAAATCAGTGGGAATAAGGAAAGTATCGCCGGTAGCACCATCTATGTCATCATAACTTCCATATTCATCGATAGTACACCATTGATAGCCGATAGGACTGTCGTTGCTTGCCTTAGCAGAAACGGTCAAGGAACCTGTAATCTCACCTCGGTGAAATTCCAAACTCTGTGGCTGGGCTGTAATTGCAATGGCTTCCTTTGAAAAGAAGCTGCCATCCCAGTGGTAGGATCCCGCAGTCAAACCATCGGCGAAAGGCAATCCATCACGCTCCCCTACTATAGCTTCTTCGGCGGTAAATTCAACACTACGATCCTTGAAGCTGTTGGCAAATCCCTGGATTGAGATGCCCGGGTTTGGTAGATTGATCACAGCATCCACATCGGCAACAAGAGAGCCCGAAGTTTTCCTCAAGGACCCGCTCCCCATAAATATAGCATTATTTATTCCTTCACCCTGACCTAGTTTCACAGTACCCCCATCGATATGCAAAACACCGCCTGCGATTAATATTCCATAATCCCAAAATTTGCCTGTATCGATAGTTCCCCCAGGTTTAACTGTACAGGTATGGCCTTCTTCGATACGGAGCAAATAATGGGCGGACTCGCCATCAGAGACTATGGTCGCCCCATCACCAACGACTACATTTTTGACTCTTATCGCTCCCATACCGGCGGCCATGCTAGTCACTCTTATATTCTCCAGATCCAGCTTTCCTTCATCTCCATAGAAGTTATAAGGGTACCCACTCTGCAGGACTAACTCCCCTCCGCCCTTTATATTCAAGGTATTAGACTGTAAATCAATGAAACCATTATCCGCAATGGCAACGGTTTTCCCTGTGGGTATGGTCAAGATATGGTTTCCACCCAGTTTGATTTGTAAACTACAGTCAAAATTTTCTGTCACATTTATATTGGATGGGAGAAGGCTCTCCAAAGCTACCTTTAAATCGCCTTCATTACCTACATTTATATCCATATCCACTGCCGCAAATAAATTGTCGTTATTAGCGGCTATGGTAAAGCTTTTATTGACCTTAGTGTCTCCTACTTTAAAGGCAACAGTCTGTTCGCCTTCAGGAAGCCACAGGTAGAGCCAGCCCTCGTCATCGGTGTACATATGGGTATAACCGTAACCTATGGGTGCAGTCAAATCCGTAATTAGGGTATTGGCAGGGAGCCCCCCCAACTTTGTTTTATATACCCTACTATGGCCGTCAGTAGGTGCAATGTTGGTTGGCCCAAATCCTTCCCCACCGGAAACATTGACACTGCCGCCTATTATGGTGATGGTGCCTGAGTTGTAATATGCATAAATCCCATAACCTGATTCAGATTGAATATCCAAGGTCCCTCCGCTTATGGTAACGGAGGATTCTGCTGTAATAGCAGTAGAATCCCAACCTGTGGCCACAGCATTGACCGTCCCCCCCTCAATTATGATATTGTCCGCACTCAACCTGCCGTTGATCTTACCGCTTTTTAGTGTAAAATCCTTAATACTAATCATTAATACTGCAGAGTTTGTCTCCAATGAGCCGGTTCCCTGGATGGTAAGGTTGCATTTTTCACTAAAAGAACCTACACCTGCCATATAGCCGCTTAATCTGTTTTTACCCTCAAGGTTTAAAGTAAGGTCCTGAAATAATTCCAGGGCATGAAGCGAGCCATTCATGTATATGTCTACTCCGTCCAAGGTTAAGGAAATATTCTCCCCATCTATGGCGAGTCCATAATAGTCGGTCTCGCCGGTAACGCGGTAAGATTTGTTTGCTTGGTTTAAATAAATCAGGGGCCCTTCACCATAATTCCCAACTGTATATCCGTCATCCACTCCATTAGCGTCTGATTTTATATCATTTAGGTCGATTTCATAGTCGTAGGTACCTGTATCTTGATTGTCTGTCTCTTCTTCATATACTGCCTGGAGCACGGTTAAACCACTAGGATTTGTCCTCCCTATCAGGGACACAGTACCGATAGCTTCTTCCCCGTCCCCTGTAGGCATTATATTGTTCATATCATCTGATGTAAAAACCCCGCTTTCGGCAAAGGCCCCCATGGGCACCATGGTCATAGTCATACAAACTGCAAGCAGAAGGCCCAATACCTTTCTTGTTTTTTCTTTCACCTTTTTTCCCTCCTTATAAATTTCAAACTGTGCTATTAATTAAAGCTTTCCATGAAACAGTAAAGTACCGCATTTCTAGTAACACAAGATCCCTCGCTCTGCTCGGGATGACACGAGGTCCTGCTCGGGATGACACGGGGTCCTGCTCGGGATGACACGGGGTCCTGCTCGGGATGACACGGGATCCTGCTCGGGATGACACGGGGTCC
>Ga0265293_10002309_pt1 | contig 38783 bp, 41 predicted proteins | sample Munlanlewell138R_FD_192505 | JGI IMG/M metagenome (GOLD analysis project Ga0265293, IMG submission 192505) | Leachate microbial communities from a municipal landfill in Southern Ontario, Canada - Leachate well 138R | ecosystem: Engineered > Solid waste > Landfill > Unclassified | place: Canada... | reverse complement strand
ATGCATATCCCGGACGACCCGGGATTTTATGAGAAATTTTACTTCACTCCCGGGGACATTGGGTTTGAACCGATCAATACAAGTGTAGGCCGTCTTGGAGTGCTTGTATGTTGGGACCAATGGTATCCAGAAGCTGCTAGACTCATGAGCCTCAGAGGCGCTGATATGCTCATCTATCCGACAGCTATCGGATGGTTTGATAGCGATAGTACCGAAGAAAAAGAACGACAAAAAGAAGCATGGATAACTATCCAACGCTCTCATGCAATTGCAAACGGCATACCTGTACTCTCGTGTAATCGCGTCGGATTTGAACCTGATAGTTGCGGAGCGATGGATGGCATACGATTTTGGGGCAACAGTTTTGTTTGCGGGGTGCAAGGAGAATTGGTAGCTCATGCAAATCATCAAGATGAAGAGATATTATATGCAGAAATTGACCATAATCGCACAAAAGCAGTCAGAGATATATGGCCGTTTTTGCGTGATCGTCGCATCGATGCTTATGATGATTTGCTCAAGAGGTATTGCGACTAACATTAAATAATGTCATCCGAACGACCTTGAAAGCAGCACTATTGCGAGAAATCTTCGCAGAAATAGTGCGTCGCGATTCGAGAGGATGACGATTTTTGTGCTACTTTTATAAAAAAGTAGTGAAAAAGAAAAATAATATTAAATTTAGATAACAAAGAGGGAAACGGATGTACAAAATAAGTCCAACAGTTCAAGGTGAAAAGATCCATTTCAAAGCACCCGATTCGGCATTTTATGAAGCTATTGGAGGCGAAGAAGGTATGCGCAGACTGATGTATGATTTTTATGACATCATATACGAAAGCGATATAGCTCATTTTTTTCCTCAAGACCGTGAAGAATTTGACGCGATTAAAGTAAGGAACAGCAAGTTTTTTATTCAGCTTTGCGGTGGACCAAAAATTTATGAAGCAGAAACCAAAGGTATGGAGCTAAATCAATATATGGTCAGACTTCATGATGATTTCTCTATCTATGAAAAGTCTCGTTTAGAGTGGCTGGGGGCTATGCGTGAAGCTCTTGAGAAAGTAGATATAGCACAACATCTCAAAGATGATTTTTGGAATTATATAGAGCAGTTTTCCAAGCTTACTGTCAATACTACCATTGACGGCAGTAAATATTACCAAGATCTATAAAAAGAGCACCATTGGAAGCATTAATATCAATAGCAATGGTCTATACGTTTATAGTGCTTGGCTTTGGTGCAAAAAAAATATTTACAAACCAAATAAACGAACAAACACTTGTCCTTATCTCTTTATATTTTTTACAGCCAATACTTACATTTTGGGGATTAACTCGTACACCGATCAATCAAGAGTTATTGCTGGTTCCTTTTATATACTTGCTTACAGTAGGCATTGTATTGCTCTTTTCTATATCTGCGTCACGATATATACTAAAAGATCCCAAAGAGAGATCTATATTTATAGCAGCATCTCTCATAGGAAATACGGGTAATCTAGGCATTCCTCTAGGCATTGCACTATTTGGTGAACAAAGTGTAGCATACACTAGCATCCTCAACATAGCCAATGTATTTTTTATCTATACTATAGGGGTATATTTTTATGCAAAAGGTCAGTTTAGCATCAAGCAGTCACTAATGCAAATTCTTAAAATACCTGTTTTATGGTTTGCGTTTTTAGCTATCGCATATAATGCAGCAGGCATGTCTATCCATCCGAGCATTGATAAATTCTTGGAAATGGGAGCATACGCTACAATTGTAATTCAACTCATGATATTTGGTATATATCTAGCTGATGTTAAGATAAAGAGTATGGATTATGCTTTTTCTGCCAAAATAACTATGATCAAGCACTTCATGCTGCCGCTTGTTGGGCTGGGTGCTATTTGGCTGTTTGAACTAGATTCTCTAGTATCGGCTATTTTACTTCTAGAACTCTGTGTGCCTCTAGCAGTAAACAATGTCAATATGACAGCCCTTTACAATTGTAACCCTGCCAAAACCACTGAGGCGATATTGTTTACAACACTATTTTTTGTGTTTGCAATATACTTTTATATACAACTATTTTGGTTTGTTTTAAAATAATATAATTGAACGCTTTGATTAATCAAAGATAAAATTCAAATCAAGTCTCAAATGATCAAAAAAACGTCATCCTGAACTTGATTCAGGATCTAAATTGTTCATAGAACTAAATTATCTAACGAGTTTAAGTTCGCCTAGATAATTTTTGATATTTCTTCCGCTCTCAAGCCAAGCGATAAGCCCACCTTTTAGGTTTGAGACATTTGTAAAGCCCATTTTTTTAAGCTGAGAAGCTGCCAAAGCGCCTCTAGGGCCTTTGAGGCAATATGTTACTATCTTTGCATCTTCACCGTACACTTTAGCTATTTTGTCAACAGCTGTAAACTCTAGTTTGCCCCTCGGGATTGTCAAGACATTTTTACCTTCTATATAGCCGCTGGCAAACTCTTCAGGTTCTCTAACATCGAGCAAGATAGTGTTACCATCAATTGCAAGTTCATCGCAAGATAACTGAGGTGTCTCTTTTGCTGCCTCTTCCACCAAGGCTTTTAAATGTTCCGAAAGCATTATCTCGTCACATTTAATAGCATATTCATCAAGTTTTGTATGTAAACTTTTCATCTTAGCTCCTATAAAATAATATGTAACATACCTAATTATAGCGAGTTTATTGTTGAAAAAATTGCAATAATGAAATTAAATATGAAGTGCAAAAAATGAAATGGCGAAGCAATACACTGTTAATGACAAATACTATTAAACTAATCTTTTAATGCTTCTGCTATGAGTTCCAATGGATTTTTAAATATAGTTTCCACGCCGCAGGCACTCATTGCTTCACTTAATTGAACCCTGCATGCACTGCATTCTGCGGCGACATATTTGGCTTTTGTTTCATCTATCATGGCTGCTTTTGGTTTACCGGCAAGCTCGGCAAAATGAAACTTTTCAGTCTGCATAGTTACACCTCCAAATCCGCAACATCTATTTGGATCACTCATCTCTACCATAGGGTAGTTTGGCGCGAGCAGATTTCTAGGCTCTTGGTAAATGCCCTGCACTTTTCTAGCATGGCATGGGTCATGATAAGTTACTACATCATCAAACTTTTTGCCCTTGGTAGCCAAAAGTTCTCTAAGCTCGGTATTGTCATGCAACCATGCTGTGGCCATATGGATTTTTGGAAGAAGTTTTTGGATCCTTGGGATCAGTTCGCTCATCTCATGATTTTTACAAAAGATTTCCCAATCGTGTTTTATCATCGCACTGCACGTTGCTTCCGGGATTATCATAGCATCATATTCATCCATAAATGTCTCAAAATAATCCACATTTTTGTGTATTAGATACTCTACGCTTTTAGTATCCCCGGTGAAATATGCCGGAGCACCGCAGCAGAGTTGTTTTTTTGGTATAAAAACTTCTATATCAAGCTTTTTTAATATCTCTACCAAACTATCACCGATAGTTGTATAGTTATAATTTGCCAAACAGCCGATAAATATTGCGACTTTTTGTTTTTTACCTTTGTGTTGTGCCAGGATCTGTTCTGGATATTTATTTAAAAAGCTTGTTTTTGCCATCGATGGAAGAAGTCTGCCCTTTTTAACCATAGGCAGGCTAAAGCGTGCAAAAAGTCCGCGACCCTTTTCGTCGGTAGACAATGCACATGTTTTGAACATATATCCAAATTTCATCGCAATATCCATGACTATGCGGTGCCGCAATAACCAAAAGAAAACTCGTTTAAACCATGCGATACCGAATTTATCTGCGATATCGGCTCTAATTTCTTCAATGACCATATCTGTTGGCAGCGAATTTGGGCAAACATCTGTGCAGTTAGTACACAAAAAACAGCTCTCAAAAATATTTTTGGCGTCTTTATCCAACTCCAAATCACCTCTTTTGTATGCTCCAAGCAGATCAATAAATCCTCTTGGACTTGTAACTTCGTCAGGATTTATCTGATGAATAGTACAAACAGGTATACACTTCCCACACTTGACACAATCTTCGCTGGTGGCAGTAAAATTAAAAATATCTTTGGTTTCTTTCTTCACCATTTCACCTTTATTTTTTCTACCTTCACCCTTCTTCCTTTTTTATACTGTCTTTGAAAAACTTTTTTTAGTTCCGGCATATTTGTTCATATATGCATCAAAAGGCATAGCTATATTGCGTATAAGCATAGCTCCGGTTGAATTAGCTTGTATTTTATCGTCTTTTATCTCTATAAGCCCAGCTTCTTTAAACTCTTTTAGTTCATCTAGTGCATCACCAAAATAACTTTTGAAATCAATATTATGCTGTTTTTCTACTCTTTTTATATCTATAGAGAAGTTTGCCATAAGCTCCATAATTACAGATTTTCTGATAAAATCATCGTCACTTAACACTACACCTCTCTCAAATGGTAATCTTCCGCTATCAAGCGCTTTTTCGAACTCATTCATATCTTTAGTATTTTGAGCATAATATCTCTCACCCTCGCCTATGCTTGTAAGACCGATACCTATCAAGTTTGCTCCGCCTTTGGTGGTATATCCTTGAAAGTTTCTGTGCAATTCACCTTTTGCTATAGCAGTAAAAAGTTCATCGCTAGGTTTGGCAAAGTGATCCATACCTACCATCTTATAGCCTTTTTTTTCAAAAAAATCAATAGTGTATTTGAAGATCTCAAGTTTCACACCAGGATGAGGCAATGTGGTCTCGTCAAATTTTCTCATAGTTTTTTTGAGCCACGGCACATGAGCATAATTAAATACAGCCACCCTGTCTGGCTCTAGGCTAAAGGCAAGCTCAATAGTATTTTTGAAACTCTCAAAGGTCTGATAAGGCAAACCGTAGATCAAATCTATATTGATAGAATTTATTCCGTATCTTCTAGCCAGATCTACCGCATTTTGGGTAAGCTCAAACGGCTGAATCCTATGAATTGCTTCTTGGACTTTTGCATCAAAGTCTTGCACGCCAAAGCTGATACGATTAAATCCGTGTTTGACAAAAACTTTCATCTGCTCTTCATTGAAAAATCTAGGATCTATCTCGCAGCTAATTTCACTATCCTTGCTCCAATTTGGAAAAACTTTCTTGATATAACTTATTATCTTATCCAGGCTTTCGGCACTATAATAAGTAGGCGTCCCGCCACCAAAGTGAAATTGTATAACTTCTCTATTTGTGTCAAGATGCTTAGATAGGATGTCAATCTCTTTTTTGAGATACTGCACATATCTGTCTAGTTTATCTTCTTTAGATGTAAACACTACATTGCATCCACAAAAATAACAGGCACTTCGGCAAAAAGGCAAATGCACGTATAAAGAGAGTTTGTCTTTTGTAGGAGATTCTAGAAATTCTATATATTTTTCGTATTTAAAATCATCGTTAAATTCCAATGCCGTCGGATAGCTGGTATATCTAGGGCCTGCCTTGGAATATCTGCCAAATTTTTCAAAATCTATTTTACTCACTTTTTTCTGTCCCTTCTGCCTTTATCCGCAGCCATTTAATCATTTCGGTGATTATCAAGCCACACCATGATCCCTTTTTGTGTGTGAAGTCTATTTTCTGCTTCCAAAAATATCGTCTCGCTGTGTGCTTCAAACACCTCTTCGCTTACCTCGTACCCTCTATAGGCAGGCAGACAATGCATAAAGACTGCATTTGATTTTGCAAAGCTCATCATGGCATCATCTACCATATAACCGCCAAAAGCTTTTAACTTAGTCTCTTTTTCGCTCTCTTGTCCCATAGATATCCAAGTATCGGTAATAACTACATCCACCCCTTCAACTGCAATTTTGGGGTCATTTGAAAATGTTATCTTCGCTCCGCTTTGTTTAGCAAAGCCCATAGCCTCATCAACTATACTTTGCTGACACTCATAACCTACAGGGGTAGCGATTCTAAGTTCAAGCCCAAGCTTTGATGCCAACATCATCCACGAATGGGCTATATTGTTGCCGTCTCCAACATATGCCACCACAGGATCATTAAATCCTAGCTCTAAAAGTGTAAAATAATCCGTCATGATCTGCACAGGATGATATTCGTTACTGAGTCCATTTATGATAGGCACTTGTGAATAAGCGCTAAACTCATCGAGACGGCTTTGTTCAAATGTTCTTATCATCACCATGTCTACCATACGAGAAATGACTCTAGCAGTATCTTTCATAGGTTCACCACGGCCTAGCTGTATGTCATTACTAGACAAAAACAGCCCAATTCCTCCAAGTTGATAGATCCCCGTCTCAAAGCTTACCCTGGTACGAGTGGAGCTTTTCTCAAATATCATACCTAATGTTTGGTGCTCAAGATATGGCACAAACTGTTTTTTCTTGGTTTGTTCTTTTATCTTTTGGGCTAGAGATATCATCTCCAATAGCTCGTCACGACTAAAATCTTTTATACTCAAAAAGTGTCTCATATGCCTATCCTTGGAAAGTAAAAACAAGATTCTATCATAACTTTCATGCACCTTGCTTTAGAAGAATAGCGGCTTCTTTAGCATGATAAGTAATGATTATGTCAGCCCCTGCTCTTTTCATGCCAAGCAATGTTTCCATCATTACTCTATCATAATCGATTACTCCAGCCTTTGCTGCAGCTTTTAGCATCGCATATTCCCCGCTTACATTATATGCAGCAAGCGGCTTGGATGTATGCTCTTTAACATCTCGGATGATATCTAGATAAGCAAGAGCCGGTTTGACCATGAGTATATCAGCGCCTTCCATTTCATCTTCTATGCTTTCACTTATAGCTTCTCTGCGATTAGCCGAATTCATTTGATATGTTCGTCTGTCTCCAAAACTAGGAGCAGATTCTGCTACATCGCGGAATGGTCCATAATATGCTGAGGCAAACTTTGTGCTATAGCTCATAATTGGTAAATTGACAAATCCTGCGCTATCAAGTCCACCCCTTATTGCTGTAATCATACCGTCCATCATACCGCTAGGCGCTATCATATCTACACCTGCTTTGGCATGAACTACTGCTTGAAGTGCTAGATTATCAAGTGTTATATCATTATCTACAGAGTGAGTATGCGGATCTAGTACTCCACAATGTCCATGGTCGGTATATTCACAAAAACAAAGATCAGTTATCACAAACATATCTGGATATGCATCCTTGATAGCTCGAACACTTTGAGCCATTATTCCATGCTCGCACATTGCATCGCTTCCTACGCTGTCTTTAACATCAGGAATACCAAAAAGAATAATCGCATTAAGTCCTAGCTTTTGCAGCTCACCACACTCTTTTATAGCTTCATCTATGCTCATCTGAAATACACCTGGCATAGAGCTTACCTCTTTTTTGATGCCGTTGCCACTGCGAATAAAAAGAGGATAAATAAAATCTTCTACCCTCAAATGAGTTTCACATAACATATCTCTTAATACCGGGTGCATACGGTTTCTTCTAAATCGTGCAAACATATAATAGACCTCTTTAATACATAGTAAGATATTGTACCTAATGATGGCTAAAAGGTTGCATTATGAAAATTAATTATATGATGCAATTTATCAAGATATATTTGCAGAATTTATGTTATAATCGTTATTATCGCACTGGATAATGAAACTGCACACCAAAGGAGTGTTACAATGTTTGGTTTTATTAAAAGATTATTCGGAAAAGCTGAAAAGAGTACCGTCAAGGTAGCAAAAGATCTTGAAAAAAATGCTACAGAACTTGGCAAAAAGGCTAAAAAAGCAGCTGATGAGAGCATAGAGGAGTTAGGCGAATTAACTCAAAAGGTTAAAGCCGCGGCCAATGAAGGTTTAGAGGAGTTAGGCGAACTAGCTGAAGAAGCAAAAGTCAAAGCCAGAAAAGCTACTGCTACAGCCAAGAAAACTGCAAGCGCTACAGCCAAAAAGGTTAAAGCCGCAGCCAATGAAGGTTTAGATGAGTTAAATGAATTGGCTGGGGAAGCAAAAACTAAAGCCAGAAAAGCTACTACTACAGCTAAAAAAACTGCAAGCGCTGCAGCTAAAAAAGCTACCGGCAGTGCCACTGCTACAAAAACAACAAAAGCATAAAAAACCCATAAGGATAGAAGATGTCGGATATTAAAGATAAAGCAAACGAAATAAAAGAAGAATTAAAAGATAGTGCTGATGAGATTGGAGCCAAAGCCAAAAAAGCTACTGCTTCAGCAAAAGAGAAAATCGAAGAATTTGCTCATGATGCAAACGAAGCAAGAGTACATTTTACAGAAACAATAAGCAATGCCACAGAAAAAACTGTAGGTTTTTTTGAGCCTATTACTCATCAAGTAAGAGAAGCAATACTTAGTTTTGGAGAAGTAGTAGTAACCATCTTTGTGGTAGTTGGTTTAGTAGCTGCTGTCATCGGTGGCTTATCAGATATGGCAAATGTCGGTTTTTTTGCCGGACTTAGCAGTATGTTTCAAGAGATTGTAACTGTAGTGATGGGTGCTTTGGTTATATTCTTGTTATTTGCCATCAAAGACGGTCTCGATAAAGACATAAAATAATTTTCTACCGTTGGCTAGGCTTTTTGCCTACTCAACAATACACCCTATTCGTTTATTCTCTCTTTTATATTTTTTGCGATTTGACCAATTTTATTTAATTTTTCTTTATTGCTTAAGTGTTCATCTAGAAGCACTTTGACTAATGCAGAACCTACTATTACTCCATCTGCGCCCTTGACTTTATCTTTGGCAGTGTTCTCATCTACGCCAAACCCTACATAAATAGGTGTATCTGTATGAATACGAATGCTAGATATTGTGTCATCAAGCGATTCTGCTTTTCCGCTTCCTGTAATACCCGCATATGCGACCAAATAGATAAATTTCTGTGCATTTTTAGATATCATAGCTATGCGTTCAGGCGTATCCGTAGGAGCTATAAAATCAATTAGTGTCATGCCGGCATTTCTCATCTGTTTTTGATATGGTACTGCCTCTTCATATGGCAGATCAGGGATAATAAATCCGCTCAAGCCTGATTTTTTTGCCTCAGCTATAAAGGTGTCAAAGCCTTTATGATAAAATGAATTAAAATACCCCATCCATAAAGTATCGATCACAGGAGCGATCTGTTTGGATACATCAAACAATTGATCTATCTTAAAGCCATTTTTGAGTGAAAGTAGATTTGCATATTCAATAATAGGTCCATCAGCTACAGGATCAGAAAACGGGACACCGAGCTCCAAACTATCTACTCCAGATTCAGATAAAGTATGTGCTGCCTCGATTGTAAATTCAAGCGATGGAAATCCTGTGGTAATATACGCGACTAATTTTTTCAATTTTTCTCTTTTGTGTATGAAATCAATGATGATATTATACTTTTTTTTGATAAAATAGAGTCTAAATTACCGCGCTAGGCAAATACCGAAGTTTTAGATATTAGCTTCATTTGATAATAAAATACAAAAGGGATATCTTTGAATAAAAAAGTTACACTCAAAACTCTTCAATCCATGAAGGGCAATCAAAATATCGTGATGATAACTGCATATGATGCTTTATTTGCCTCTTTGTTTGACGAATACGTAGATGTAATTCTCATAGGAGATAGCCTTAATATGAGTTTTGCCGGCAAGCCTGATACTCTAAGTGCTACACTTGATCAAATGATTTATCATACACAAGCAGTACAAAGAGGAGCAAAGAAAAGCTTTTTACTTGTTGATATGCCATTTGGCAGCTATGCAGATAAAAAACAGGCACTAAAAAATGCCATAAAAGTTTACCAAGAAACATCAGCAGATGCTATTAAGATAGAAGGCGGTAAAGAAAAAGCGGATATAGTTAGATATCTTACAGATAATGCTATAGCAGTATTCGGCCATGTAGGCTTAAAACCACAAAGCGCTAGAAGCGAAGGCGGATATAGTGTAAAAGGCAAAAGTGAAGAGGAAGAGCAAAGTATTATTGCTGATGCCTTAGCTCTTGAAAAAGCCGGCGCAGTTGCGATCATAGTTGAAGGAGTCAAATCTGAGGTGGCTACAAAACTCACTAAAACACTGAGCATCCCCACAATCGGCATAGGTGCAGGAAACGATGTAGATGGCCAAGTATTAGTATGGAGCGATTTGCTCGGGCTTTTTGAAAAATTTGTACCAAAATTTGTCAAAAAATATGCAGACGGCAGCAGCCTAATAAGAAATGCTGTACAACAATATGCCGATGAAGTCAAAAACGGAATATTTCCGGATGAAAATTTTAGATACTAGGAATGCAGATGAAAAAAGCACTTATAAGCAGTATACTTTTACTTGGTATGACATGGCTGGTAAGCGGGTGTTCTGCGACAAATGGCACAATAACTGCTACCAAAGAGGCTTCAACTAGAGTTACAAATTCTCTTACTAGAAATATAGAAAAAAAATTAAATAATTGCAAAGAGCTTGAAGGCTCAAACATCTATGCTGAAGTCGCTCCAAACGGAGTACTTCTTACGGGCACAGTAATTACTGAAAAACAAAAATATCTTGCTAGTGCAATAGCTAATTCTTTAGTTAAAAAAGGAACGGTAATAAACCGTATAACCACTATAAAGCTAAAAGCCAAAAAAACAATATCTGTTAAAACCGAAAAATAGATGCAACGAATTGTAGAGATAGAAAAATTTGAGAGCGATTCCAATATAGAAGTCTCTTTGCGGCCTGTATTATGGGAAGAGTATATAGGTCAAGAGAAAATCAAAAAAAACCTGCAAGTTTTTATAAAAGCTAGCAAAAAACGCCTTGAAGCCTTGGATCATATCTTGTTTTTCGGCCCTCCTGGACTTGGCAAAACTACATTAGCAAATTTGATAGCTCTGGAGATGAATACATCTATAAAAACCACAGCTGCTCCGATGATAGAAAAAGCTGGCGATCTGGCTGCGCTGCTTACCAACATAGAAGAAGGAGATGTTCTTTTTATAGACGAGATCCATCGTATGAGTCCTGCCATTGAAGAGATACTATATCCCGCTATGGAGGATTTTAGACTTGATATTATCATAGGCTCAGGACCTGCTGCACAATCAGTAAAGATCGACTTACCTAGATTTACACTAATTGGGGCTACTACTAGAGCAGGTATGCTCTCAAACCCTCTCAGGGAGAGATTTGGTATGCATTTTCGCATGCAATTTTATGCACCGAATGAACTCGCTATTATTGTCGAACAGGCCGCAGCAAAACTTGGCAAACATACCAAACGGGAATCTGCTCTTGAAATAGCCAAAAGAAGCAGAGGTACTCCCCGGATAGCTCTTAGGCTTCTAAAAAGAGTGAGAGATTTTGCTGAGGTGGCAAATGAAAATGAGATCACACTCAAAACTACCCAATATGCTTTAGACGAACTCGGAGTCAATCATTTAGGATTTGATGAACAGGATATCAGACTGCTTGAGCTTCTCATGAGTGCAAAAGGAAGGCCGATGGGGCTTGGCACCATAGGAGCGGCTTTGAGCGAAGATGAAGGTACTATAGAAGATGTCATAGAACCTTATCTCATCGCAAATGGCTTTATCGAGAGAACTGCTAGAGGACGAATCGCAACGCAAAAAAGCTATGAACACTTCAGACTCCAAAGTCCATATAGCCAAAGCGATTTGTTTGAGCAATAATCAAATAACGATTTAGGGGGGTCAATACCCACACCACCAATCACCGATTATTAACCTGCCTTCTGCCTTCTGCCTTCTGCCTTTTTTAATACAAAATATATACCCAAAAAGAAAAGCATCATAGCCAAACTCATAACTTGTCCCATGCTCATCCATCCGCAACATACATAGCCAAGCTGTACATCAGGCATTCTAAAAAACTCAACTATAAAACGCATCATTCCATAAAGCATACCATACCAAGCTATCATAGCACTATCAAATGGCTTTTTGTGACGAAGCAAAAAAAGAATAACAGCTATCACCGCACCTTCCAAAAATGCTTCATATAGTTGGGATGGATGACGAAGCACGCCATCTACGTAAATACCCCAAGATACATTGGTTATACCGCCTACCAACTCTTGATTGAGAAAATTACCGATACGGCCAAAGACATACCCTGCTGGAATGCCAAGGGCAGTTATATCAAGAAGTTTATATATATACTGTGGATGTTTGCGGCCATAAAAATATGTAGCCAAAACTGCTCCGATAACTGCTCCGTGATAACTCATACCACTAATACCTACAAAATTACCGCCGGCATCAAATGGACTAAATATTTTCCATGGATTTGAGATGTAATAATATGTCGGGTCATAAAATAGCACATAACCAAGCCTAGCACCCAAAATCACACCTATTTCTACCCATATAAAATATCCGTCTATTGTCTCTTCAGGGATACCCATATTGTCATGACGATTGATCCATTTGGCAAATAAAAGAGCTGTAACAAGTGCCAATACATACATGATACCATACCAATGCACTTTAATAAATCCCATATCTAATGCTATAGGATTGAAATGCGCATATATATGATTCCAGTATTCCACTAGCTGCTCCTTTAAAAAATCACATTATATCATGTTGGTATTTACATTCAATTAACCTTTCGAGATTATACTTCAAAGTGCAAAATAAGACGAAAGGAACTATATATCATGAAATTACCTTTTATATCATACAAAACAACATTGGCTATATTTGCAGCTATAGGTATCTTTGTTGGTATAATGGCATATTTTACAAATAATGCCGAAGCACAACAAGTACAATTTGAACAAGCTGCACCAAGCCCCCAAAGAACTCTGCCATCATCAAATCAAATACTATCATTCAATGACATACTAAAGGACTCCATGAATGCGGTAGTCAATATCAATACAAAAATAAAAGTACGATCCAATGAACTTCAAAGTCTATTCAATGATCCGCAATTTAGACAATTTATGAATCCAAGATATCGCCAATCTCCACCAAAGGAACGTGTTCCAAAAGGTGCAGGTTCTGGCGTTATACTGACTAGCGACGGTATAATAGTTACCAATTATCATGTTATAGCAGATGCGAGCGAAATCACAGTAACTTTGCCAAATAGCAAAAAAGAGCATAAAGCCAAACTTATAGGTGTAGACAAAGGTACCGACTTGGCTGTCATCAAAATAGATGCAAAAAATTTAGAACCTATCAAAATGGGTCGAATAGAAGATGTCAGGGTCGGAGATATGGTGTTTGCCATAGGCAATCCATTCGGTGTGGGAGAAACCGTAACCCAAGGGATAGTTTCTGCTCTTAATAAACAAAATATGGGTATCAATCAATATGAAAATTTTATCCAAACGGATGCTTCTATCAACCCTGGCAATTCCGGTGGTGCATTAGTAGATAGCAGAGGAGCGCTTATAGGTATCAACTCAGCTATATTTTCAAAAGGCGGAGGAAATGACGGTATAGGATTTACAATTCCTGTGGATATGGTACAAAACATAGTATCTCAAATAGTAAAACACGGGAAGGTAAGCAGAGGCTATATGGGAATCACACTATCTTCTTTGGATGAAAAATCAACTAAATTTTATAATCATGAATATGGGGCTATAGTTGCTGATGTAGAACCAAATAGTGCCGCATTAAAAGCCGGCATTCAAAGAGGCGATCTTATAATAGCCGTTAACGGCATAAAAATAGAAACTCCTGGTGCACTTCAACGATCTATAGGCGACAAACAACCATCTGAAAAAATTGCCCTCACCATAGAAAGAGACAAGCGCACACAAAACATATTTCTCATACTTGATGATAGAGCCAAAGCACTTGCAGCATTGTCCCAAAATATACATGGGTTAACATTAAGCATGATTACCCCTCAAATCAGACAAAAACTAGGCCTTAGAAATGTTAATGGTGCTATAATAACTGACATTGATCCAAAAAGCAAAGCCGCCCAAGAAGGTTTTCAAGTTGGAGATGTTATTATACAAATAGAAAACCAACCAATTTCGTCGCTTGATGATGCAAGGAAAGCTTTTAGTTTACGTGGCAAAAAGAGGGTATATCTCAACCGGCATGGTATTATGGGGATATTGATTATATCATAAACGCATATAAAGGATTTATTATAATACGCATTTTACTTATAGAAGATGATCCTGAGCTAGCCCTTCTGCTAACCAACTATTTAAGTAAGCATGATATGGAAGTCATAGGCGCAGAAGATCCTTTCATAGGACTTTCTCTTTTAACCCAACATGAATTTGATCTGATCATATTGGACCTTACATTGCCCGGGATGGATGGGTTGGAGGTAATCTCAAAGATTAGAGAGGTTACCAATATGCCTATCATCATATCATCAGCTAGAGATGACATCACAGATAAAATAATAGGGCTTGAGAGGGGTGCTGATGATTATATGCCAAAACCATATGATCCCAGAGAACTTGTAACCCGAATTAAAACCATCCTTAGACGCACACATACCGCCTCAGAGCCTTCAAAAACACAAACTCCTACTTTTGTTGTAGACAATAATGCTAAAATGATTATATTCAAAGATGAAATGCTTGAACTGACTGCTGCAGAGTTTGACATATTATCAATGTTGATCAAACATAAAAACGGTTCTGTATCAAGAGAACAATTGCTTTATGAAAGTGAGCATATAGATGATGAGAGCTCAGTTAAAAATATAGATGTTATCATATCTCGCATACGACAAAAAATTGCTAAAATCGATAGCGAAAAGTCATACATCAAGCCTGTTCGCGGTGTAGGATACATGCTAACTGACCGTCAATGAAAAATCTTTCAGTTACTACTTTTGTTCATCTTCTTTTTTCATTAACGATTACTATCGTTGTAGCGACCTTATTTATATTTTGGTCGTGGAATACCGAAAAACACAAACTTAATGAAATGTATCATTACAAATTAATAGCCGATGCATTTTTATCAAATATACAACTTGATTTAACACCCAAAGAATTAGATAGGCTATACAAAGATTTTTCTGTCAAAAACGTAAATTTGGAAACTGCAAAACTTGATATTGAAAAACATGGCAAAACCATTTTTGGCGGACAATCCTTACTTGGAAGTGTAAGAATATTTGAGACACCAACTGCACACTATATATATGTCCAACGCTTGGGCTACAATTTAATGCTTCAAGACGACCGTCCTAAAAATTACACTCTAGAGATCGGACTTGGCGTGGGAATACTTTTGATATCAGTATTGCTGCTTTTGTATATAGCGATCCTTAGAAAGCTAAAACCGCTAAAAAAATTAAACAAAGAGATACAGGCATTTGCAAAAGGAAATATGCAAAAAAGAATCAGCTACAAAAGTAATGACGAGATAGGCAAAATAGCCAAAAGTTTTGATGATGCTATATTGCATATCAATCATTTAAGCGCTTCTAAAAATCTCTTTATGCGAAATATTATGCACGAGCTTAAAACTCCGATTACCAAAGGCAGGATTATAATAGAATCCATAGATGATATTGAAGTAAAAAATGTTTTAGTACGCGCATTTGAGAGAATGAACGAACTTATAGAAGAGCTTGCAACCGTTGAGAGAGTAACTACTCAAGGGTTTGTGCCTCATCTTGAAATGACAAGCATATCTGATGTAATATCAAAAAGCCAAGAACTGCTAATGAGTGACAAAAATTGTGAAATTATCAATACCGGCGATAGAACTATACTCACAGATATTAAACTCCTAAGCCTCGCTATTAAAAATCTATTGGATAATGGTATAAAATACAGTCCTAATAAAAAAGTGTTGTTAAAAACTACAAACAATAGCATAGAGATCATATCGCAAGGAGAAATGCTAAAACATCCTCTTTCATTTTATACGGAGCCTTTTTCACAAGAAGAGAAAAGAAATAGCGGATTTGGGCTCGGGCTTTATATAGTCAAAAATATTTTGGACAAACTCCACCTTGGATTTAAATATCGTTACAATAACAACAACAATATATTCATTATCAAAATACAAAACAGTCACCATAAAATAATATCATAATAAGTGGTAAACATATTTGTTTACATATTTTATTTATCTGTTAAGCCTACTGCTATAATCGACTAATAAACATTTGTATAATATAGCAAATATTCAGATTGACACATTTGTTATATACTAATTTCTCTTTTATTAAACCACCATAAAAATGCAAACAAAAGACCGGGGGTCTTGATGGTATCATCATCAAACATTAATTTTTTAGCTTCATTAATATCAAGATATACAACCTCTATCATTTCGTGATCTATACCGCCACCTGATGACACCATCATAGATTCATCAATTTCAGCATAATAAAGAGTTTGTTTACTCCCCGCAAATCCTACAGAGGTATAAAAAGAGGTGATTTTGGTGATTTTTGATAACTCCACATCATATCCGCACTCTTCTAGTATCTCTTCTTGGACTATTTTTTCAAGCGAGAAATTTTTGTCCACTATACCCGCGCAAAGTTCAATACTCATACCTGTTGTATGGGCACTGGCATATGTGGCTGGACGAAACTGCTTGACAAGCACAAAAGCATTTTTTGTCGTGTGATAGAGCAGTACGGCTACACTATCATGAGCTTTGACAATTTCCCAGCTCTTTTTGATGCCGTTTTGATAATATGTAGCCAAGGATGTAAATACAAAACGAGGGTTAATTAGCGGCTGAATAGAAAAATCAGTTATCTTCATTGAAAATTCTCATCTAGTTGGTCTTGTGCTCTTTGGCTTTCATGCTTTTTCCAGTCATATGAAGGAGTTTTATTGCTTATATGCGACTTTAACATATCGCGGTATTTTTCAGCATTAAATATAGGTATTTTTTTTGTTTGTGCTACTTGCGTGCCGCTTATTGTGCCACTGACTTTATCTATTAGTGTATCGACCACTGAGCTTTCTTCTCCAAGCACACTCATGGGATCTATTGGTGAATTACTCAGATATACACCTAGATGCAAATGCGGACCGGTGCTTGTACCGGTATTACCGCTGTAGCCTATAACATCTCCTTCTCGTGCAACATCTCCTACTGTTGTTCTAAATCCACTCAAATGCCCATAAATTGACATATATCCATTGCTATGCTGAATCTTGACAGCTTTCCCGTAGCCCCCAAGCCATCCAACATGTGTAACTATGCCATTGCCTATAGACATGATAGGTGTACCTCTTTTTACACCAAAATCTGTTCCAAAATGAGGACGATAGATACGCAATACAGGATGATACCTGCCATAAGAAAACGGGGAGGTGATCCTAGGATTTCTTACGGGCATACTAAATGTTCCGCTGCTGCTTGGTTTATACGAAGTTTGTCTAAAAATAGCAGTTCTTGGACTATCGGTCATATATGATATGGTTTCAAATGGCTCTTTGTGCCCAAGACCGTCATCGTCTACATAAACAAACTGTTCTTTATCGCCTTTTGTTATTTTGATTACATGTACAATTGGATCGCCGTGTAAATATCCGACAAGTGTTTTTTGTGTATACAAAAATGAGATATTATCACCCTTTTGAAGCCTTGATATGTTATTTTTAAGTGCTTTTTTTATTTGAGATGTTAATTTATCATTGTGTGTATTTTTTGATATATCACTCCAGGGATTTTTTGATATATCTACATTAGCAAAATATTTCTCATCTTTAAATTTTATAGGTACTATGGAAAAGCGATATTTATCCGATTTTGCATCTTTTGAAAGTTTGATTTGCATCGTAGAACTAATAGGTATCAAAGCCTGCAGAAGAGTGCCCTTATCGTCTTTAAGCTCGTAAAAAATTTGACCGCCCCTGATCTCACCTACTACTTGCTCTTCAAGTTCATCCAATGTTTTAAGAACCGATAATGATATATGTTTAGACCGAAGATATGAAGAAAATTTTTCTCCAGACTTCCATTTGACCCTAGTTACTTGCGTGCCCCAAAGCAAGGAAGAGATCAATAACAACACAATGATAATTTTTTTCATTTAATCCTGATGTTTTCCTATTATGTCGATAAATTATAGCCAAAAAAATCAAAAGTGGCAAATTTTAATATTTCGCGAGTATAATCTTATAATAAATCAACATTAAGGATGTTTTTATGCGTAAATTCATTTTAGTTTCAATAATTTCTTTACCGCTTTTTGCAGATATATTCCCTGCCACGATAGAAAGTACTATTGCAAATACACAAAATAATACATTGCAATTATCTTCACCATTTCCGGCAGATGGTATGAGCGGCATAGTCATACACACATATGACCAAGGACTTAGAGCGGCTACAACTTATATTATGCAAACTTCATCTAATGGAAATTCCAAAATGCTCAATAAGCCATTTATGGAAAGCAGCAACCTGCCAAATATTGCCACAAAAGCAGCTTCTGGAGACAGGGTGATAGGCGGATACCTATATGATAATGTCCTTTTAATTGCGCCTGATGAAACTACATATCAAAATATTACAAGCAAATATCATAAAAAATGGATTCATCCTGATTTGTACGCAACATTTATATCAGAAAAGAGAGACGGAGAGATAACAAAAGAAAACCTTGCCTCTTTTGCTAGAGCTTACCAAGTAGGTCTTATTGCTATAGTCAAAAAAGATACTCTAGCCCTTTACGACCCCGTAAGCGAAAAAATAATTGCCCAAGAAACATTCCAAGCTCCAAGCAAAGCGCAATATCCGTTTTTTACAAGATTTCAAAAAATCAAATCCGGATGGTTCGGTTTGTCTGCAAAAGGTGAATATTATAACAATGTGGAGCAAATTCGGTGATAAGCAAAACACATATACAAGCTTTTGAAAATATCGTAGGTTTAGAGAATGTATATAGCGACAAAGCTCATTTAATTGCATATAGCTATGATGCAACTCGTACAAGATTTGAGCCTGATGCTGTTGTTTTCCCAAGAAATGAAAATGACGTAAGCCAAATTCTTCGTTATTGCAACGAACATAGTATAGTGATCACACCAAGGGGTGCCGGAAGCGGATTTACTGGAGGTGCATTGCCTGCAAGCGGCGGCATCGTACTTGCTATGGAAAAACATATGAATAAAATTCTTGAGATTGACATGCAAAATCTAGTTGCCGTAGCGCAGCCTGGAGTGATCAATAAAGATCTTCAAAGAGCCGCAGAAGAAGTCGGGCTTTTTTATCCGCCAGACCCGGCAAGTGAAGAATATTCTACCCTTGGCGGAAACGTAAGCGAAAATGCAGGCGGCATGAGAGCTGCAAAATACGGCATCACGAAAGATTATGTCATGGCTCTAAGAGCTGTACTGCCTAATGGAGACATTATTCGGGCCGGCAAGAGAACGATCAAAGATGTCGCAGGATACAATGTAGCAGGCATATTGATCGCTAGCGAAGGAACTTTAGCTATCATTACTGAGATCACTCTTAAATTATTGCCAAAACCGCGATTTACAAAAGCATATATGGGTGTTTTTCCTACCGTAGAAGATGCCATGAATGCTGTTTTCAAATCACTTGCAGCCGGAGCTAATCCTGTAGCAATGGAATTTTTGGACAGTTTAGTAGTGCAAGCACTGAAAGAAAAATTAAAAGTAGAATTGCCGTCCAATGCCGGTGCGTTACTTATAGGTGATGTAGATGGAAATGTAATAGAGGAAGTGGAATTTCAGCTCCAGACACTTGAACACTCTTTTAGGGAAAATGGTGCCAGTGATTTTCAAATAGCGCATGATGCCAAAGAGAGAGATAATCTTTGGTTTGCAAGACGAAATGCATCACAATCGATCACTATTTATGGATCAAAAAAACTCAATGAAGACATATCTGTTCCTAGAAGCAAACTTCCCGATGCGCTAAAAGCCATATATGCTATAGGGGATAAATATGGTTTTAAAGTACCATGCTTCGGACACTCTGGGGATGGCAATATACATGTAAATGTAATGGTTGACGGAAATGATGCAAACCAACTTGACCTTGGTCACCATGCCATAGAAGAGATATTCAAAACTGTAGTTGAAATGGGCGGCACTCTTAGCGGCGAACACGGTATCGGTATGAGTAAAGCTCCGTTTATGAATATCGCTTTTAATGAAGCTGAACTAGCGCTATTTGAATCTATCAAAAAAGCATTTGACCCAAACAATATACTCAATCCAGGCAAAATGGGGCTTACTGCCACAACTAATAATTAATCTCAAGGGATGAATATTGGAGGAAGATTTTAAAAAACTGCTCAAAAACTATTATGTTTTTGTCCGTGATTTTTTTTATAGATTGTTTGAGGGAAGAATAGGATATTATGCCTCCAGTCTTAGCTGGGATACCATTTTTGCTATTATACCGTTGATGGTGGTATTTATATCAATTTTTACCATATTGCCGATTTTTGATATGTTTTTTGAACAATTAAAGCTATTTTTATTTTCTGTATTGATACCTGCAAATTCACAAATTATCCTACAGCATCTAGAGTCTTTTTTACATAACGCAGGACAACTTGGAGCAATAGGTTTTATTTATGTCGTATTTGCTGTTATTTTGTTTTTTAAAACCTATGACTATATCATAAATGATATTTTTGAGACCAAAAAAAGAGGCTTATATAAAGCATTTAAAGTTTATATTTTGTTTATTATTTTAATTCCTATCGGTATTGGCAGTTCATTTTATCTCTCTTTTTATTTAGAAGACGTGCTAAAACTTCATGCAATAATCGTTGGCATACTTCCTTTTATTATTACATGGGGTATGTTTTTTGCTGCTTACAAAGTATCTCCAAATCGCCATGTAAAACCTTGGGCATCATTAACTAGTTCATTTATAGCATCCTCTATTTGGTATATATCAAAAAGCCTATTTCTTATATATATTTCTAGAAACCAAGCATACAACACTATATATGGAAGTGTAAGCATATTGCTATTTTCCTTTTTATGGATATATCTTTCATGGGCAATATTTTTGCATGGTGCTAGATTTTGTTATCTTTTAAATAAAAGCAAAGAGATAGATACTATATCCTAGTGTTATTGCACATAAAACCCAAAATAGATATTTATATTTTATTGCACCAAAGCTAAGTGTTATATATCCGCTAAGTGCCCACCAAGGCAACAAACTATCAATTGTCTCTTGTGGCGGAAATGCAAAGAGAGCTAATAATGTATTGTCCAGCGCTCCTCCAAATCCAAAAAAATGAAGTGCCATCGTTGCAGGATAAAATATAACATAAAGAAACTCGAGCGGTATTGACAATAATTGATAAACTGACGTAGCACCGAAAAATCCATGCACCACTGGCTGCATAAACGCAAAAACACCAAGCGGTATAAATATCCAGGCTATTAGATGTTTATTTGTCTCCTTATTGTAATAAAGTATCAAAAATATATAAAAAACTCCGCCTATTGAAAACCAAAAACTAAGAGAAAGTATCAAGGACGGGAATACCGACAATAGCATGCCGCCGACAAGAGCTAAAAATGAAAAACTGACCAGCTCTAAGCCTGCCAACAAGATTCCCCATCCCATTACTACCATAAGATACGCCCTTATAAGTGATGGTGAAAAATCAGTCATATACACATAAATTCCCAAAAACACTATAGCCACTATACCCAAATCGAACAGTGCAAATCTATATGGGAAATAACGTTGCTGCAATGGCCCGTAAACCAACCATAAAACTCCATAAATGACACCCCATAATATACTCAAATTAAAACCGCTAAGAGCTATAAGATGACTTATACCAAGAACTATAACAGTATCTCTAAGATCTTTTTCTACCGGTGTATTAAAGAACATGGCAGGGTATAGACTTTTGATATTTTGATCTGTGTGTTGACTTCGAATGCCGGAGACTATCTCATCTCTAAATGTTTTTTCTGCCTGTACAATCTCTTTAACTTTACTGTTTACAAAAAAGATACTTATATATCTTAGAAAATTTATCTTTTCATCCGGAAAAATTTGTAAACGAATTCTTTTTATGTTTTGAGGAAGCTCAGTATAAGATTTGGTATAAAATTCAAATCCATCATCACTTTGTATTTTTAAAAGAGCATGAGGATAAGCTGCATCCGGCTTTGACTCCATACTAAGCACTTTGCCGTAAGTAAAATAAAATGGTTTTGTAGTAAATTCTTTGTATCCGACATAAAGATAAAATAGACGAGCGATCAATATAACTACAAGAATACTCATAGCTAGCCAAAAAGATTTTAGAGTCGGAAAAATTTGTGGCTTAGCTAGTTTCATCTATCAAATCGGTGGCATATTTATAGTAGTTTCTTTCATCTCAAAAACGATCTCATGCTTAGCCCCTATTGTTGCATCCACAAAACGGGTAAAGTTTTTTTGGAACAACAAATTAACAGTACCTGTTGGCCCATTTCTCTGCTTACCAATGATGAGCTCTGTCTCTTCTTCTACTTTGCGTATATATTCGCTTTTATAGTCTTTGCCTTCAGCCTTTGCTTTCATTTCTTTTTCTTTTTCTTTTGCTTCGCGGTAAACATCATCACGGTAAACAAACAAAATAATATCAGCATCTTGTTCTATCGCTCCAGATTCACGCAAATCACTCAGCATAGGCCGTTTATTTTCTCTGCTCTCTAATCCCCTATTGAGCTGCGAAAGAGCAATGATAGGCATTTGCAGCTCTCTGGCTAATTGCTTCAAACCTCTTGATATTTCTGAAATCTCTTGCTGACGGTTATCTCCTCCTCTTTTGCCGTCTCCTACCATTAGCTGAAGGTAATCGATAAAAGCCACAGTAATCTCTGGATGCTGAGACTTTACTTTGCGAAGTTTGCTTCTGACATGATGGATAGTAGCATATCCTCCATCATCAACAAAAAGTTTTTTTTGTGACAACTCATGAGTAGCAGAAGAGACCCTCTCCCATTCGTCATCTCTTAGATCCCCCACTCTTAATGCCTGTAGCGGTATGGAAGTCTTGGCTGAGATCATACGAAGCATCAATTGTTCTGCCGGCATCTCAAGCGAAAAAAATGCAACACCTTCATTTCTCTCAATTGCTTTTAACGCCATATTAAGCACAAGGGCCGTTTTCCCCATCGCAGGACGAGCAGCTACTATGACCAAATCCCCTTTGCCAAATCCGCTTGTTTTGTCATTTAAGTTGCGAAAGCCTGTATCAACACCAATGAGTTTCGAATTACCCATTGCTTTTAAGCGTTCTATCTCGGCAATAGCTGCTATGGTGATAGCTTTGGCATCTCTAAAGTCTTGAGCTGTGCTTTCCTGGGTAATCTCATAAAGTTTCTTTTCAACAAGATTCATTACCTCATCACTTGGCAGATCATCTTCGATAGTTACTTTCTTTATCTCCGTTGCAAGTGTTACTATTGCTCTTTTAATAGATTTTGCCTTGATCTCTGCTATATATGCTTTGGTATCAGTAATAGGATTAGCCGATAGCATGTCTATCATTGATCCTTCATCAAATTTGCCCATCGATTGAAGCTTGGAGATCAAAAACTCTTCTGATATTGGTTTATCTTCTCGTGTTAACTCTTCCATAGCAGTAAATAGATACTGATGGAATGGCAGATAAAAATCTTTTGCTTTTAGGCTGCTGGCTACCTCTTCATAAATTTGCGGATCAAAAATCACAGCAGAGAGTACGGCTCTTTCTATATTTAAATTGTACATATTTTCCATCATTATTTACCTTTTGCCATATTCTCTACTTCAATTATAAATCTATCTACAAGTTCATGTTCTGAAAGTTTAGCTACCACTTCGCCCTTGACCATAACCAGTCCGCTCCCTTTGCCATATGCTATAGCTACATCGGCATGTTTTGCTTCTCCTATGGCATTTACCACGCAACCCATAACTGACACATCAAGCGGTGCACTAATATGTGCCGTGCGACGCTCTATCTCGGCTACCGCGCTTACCAAGTCTGCTTCGATTCTGCCGCAAGTAGGACATGATATGATATTAAGCCCGCCTTTTGCCCTGCCGCTGTCTTTTAATATCGCTTTGGCTACCTTTATCTCTTCTTCCAGCTCACCTGTGATAGATACTCTCATTGTATCACCGATCCCATCAAGCAACAATGCTCCCAGTCCGATTGATGATTTGATAGTAGCATGAAATAATGTACCGGCTTCTGTGACTCCCAAATGAAATGGATAATTATTTTTAGGTCTTAGCATTCTATAAGCTTCCACAGTTCTTTGAACATCGCTGGCTTTTAGAGATACTTTAATATCCGTAAAATCCAGATCTTCTAAAAACTTGATATTATACTCAGCACTTGCTACCATGCCTTGTGCTGTAGTGCCATATCTATCTTCAAATTCTTTTTCAAGCGAACCAGCATTTACGCCTATACGAATAGGCAGATTTCTCTCTTTGCATGCTTTTACTATCTCTATTATACTGCTCTTTTCTCCGATATTGCCAGGGTTAAATCTTATACCGTCTACCCACTTGGCAGCCTCTAAAGCTAGACGATAATTGAAGTGAATATCGGCGATAATAGGCAATGAGGTCGCGGCTTTTATCTCTTTTAGGGCCAAAGCATCTTCCATAGCTGGTACTGCCACTCGTACTATATCTGCCCCTGCAAAATGTAGTCTATTTATCTGCTCGACAGTTGCACTCACATCATGAGTATTGCTAAACGTCATAGACTGCACTGAAATCGGAGCATCTCCGCCTACAGCTACATCACCTACAAATATTTTTTTAGTTGGATATCGTTCTTGCATTTTATACTTTCATTGGCTCTTAATTATATAAGTGATTTTATCACAATAAACTATAATACTATCTTCTATTATATAAATCAATGTCATCCGAGCGCTCAAAAAGCAGCAAGATTTTGAGCATATGCCGCAAAAATCTTGCGTTGCGATTCGTGAGTGGTGACGCTTTTCTTTGGCTGCCTTTCTTTTCTAAAAAGAAAGGCAGAAAAACGGTAAACCAAAAACTATGAATTACGAAAAATCCACCGGATCCATATCTATCTCGATTCCTCTTTTTGCGACCCCGTGAAGTGCGGTAAGCAGTGCTTTTTTACTCTTGGAACGCAACAAAATGTGATAACGATAACGATTTGCTATTTTTTCGATCGGTGCTTTGCCGTGCCCTATGATATCAATATCATTAAATCTTTTTAGTCTCTCTAGAGTATCATTTAATTGTTTCTCGGCCATATCCGCTTTTGCATGAGCTATAAGCACTCTAGCCATTGATATAAAAGGAGGGTAAGAAGCAATGCGTCTAAACTCTAATTCATCTTGCAAAAACAGTTCATAGTCGCTCAAAAACGGCTCAAAAAAATGGCCGTGTGAACTTTGTATATACACAATAGCATCTTTTGTTCTTCCGCTTCTGCCTCCTATCTGAAATAGCAAACTTATAGCCCTCTCTTTGGCTCTATAATCAGCCAAACCAAGCATATAATCAAGCCCCATGATTATGCTCAGGGTAATATCTGGGTAATCATGACCTTTACTTAACATCTGCGTACCAACCAATATATCTATTTCTTTATTGCCTAATTGCAATAATGCAGAGTCGAGTTTTTTTGGAGTAGTGATACTGTCTTTGTCAAATTGGGCTACTCTGGCATCTGGCAATTCTTCAATTATCATCTCGATAGCCTCTTTTGTGCCTATGCGCTCACTGCTTAGAGGTGCATATCCGCACGCACTGCAACTTTGTGCTATTGGTTCCGTGTAGCCGCAATAATGACATCTCAAATGCTTGTGGTTGCGATGAAGAGCCATGCCTACTGAACAAAAGGGGCATTTATGTGTCTCTCCGCATGATGGGCAATATAGATATTTAAAATTCCCGCGAGTCGGCAAAAAAACTATAGCTTGTTCGTCTTGGTTCAATGTTTCTTTGAGTGCGTTTATGCACTCGCGATTTATACTATCTCCGCTTATGAATTTATAGCTTTTAGCGGTGGATATATAGGCTTCTTTGAGCCGTACAAGAGGATATTTATAGTATGATGACACAGACGGAGTTGCAGAAGCCAATAGTACTTTGGCTTCTATCTTTTCAGCCATTAATACAGCAACATCTCTAGCATGATATCGCGGCCTTGTCATTGATTTGTAACTGTCGTCATGCTCTTCATCAACTATAATGAGCCCTACACTTTCAAGAGGCACAAATAGAGCTGATCTAGCCCCCGCCATTATACGTATCTCACCCGAAGCTATGCGGTTTAGTATGTTTTCTTTTTGTTTTTTAGTGAGCCTAGAATGCCAAATAGCTACGCTTTTACCAAAATATTTACTAAGCCTTTTTGACATCTGAGGCGTAAGGGCAATTTCAGGCATGAGCATTATCACATTTTTACCATCTTCTAGTGTTTGAGCCATAAGATGGATAAATATCTCTGTTTTTCCTGCACCGGTCACTCCAAATAGCAAACTTCTTTGATGTGTATTAATTTCCAGCAGTGCTTTTTGTTGGGGTTTGGTAAGTGTGGGTAATGTGCTGGTGTGTTGGTGGTTTGAGTGTGGGGATGAGTTAGCGTCATCCTCGTGTTTGACACTGAGATTCGCCAAATTCCTGCCTTCTGCCTCTTCCCTTCTACCTTCTACCTTTTCATGCGGTATAAAAAGTGCCAATGCTTCAGATATTGACGAAAAATAATATGATGAGATAAATTGTGCCAATTCAAATTGGTTTGTGTTGTAATATTTGCTAGTAATATCCGACACTGCCAATGTCTCAAACTCTGGTTTTGATGTTTCTCTAATGACAATAGCTTCTTTGGTAGTACTTTTCATTGGCACTTGGATGATAGAGCCGATATCTAATCCTATTTCAGAATGGTAGGTCAACACCGGAGCCGATGAATTTGAAAGTGCTATATGATAATAGTATATGAACGACTCACTTAATAGATATAGAATATTTTATTATACCACAAAAAGCATATCAAGGAACAAGTTAGTCGCTTCGTGCCAATAGTTCAAAAACAACAATACATAGATACTAAAAAATACTATTGTGTTAGCTTTCTACAATTGACATCATTCGTGTTACAATTAAATTGACCGCCTGTTAGTGTAAATGAAACTACTGCCCCACTTCCTGGCATTCGGTAATTTAATGAATCTTGCCAACAACCGGTTTGTGAACCGCTGCATTTTGGAATTGATACTTCCAAAACTGATTGATTACTGTCGCTAAAGGTAGATATGGCCGTAGATGCTATGCCGTCATTGTCTATGGATGTAATTGCTCTAAAATCACCACGCAGGATTCTTAGCTGCCTTTCGTTGGCAAGCGAGCTGCGCACAGCTGCAACAGTAGCTTTGGTACTTGAAATTTTTGCATCATCTCTTGTAGCTGCAAATCTAGGGATCGCAATAGATGCCAAGATCGCTATTACAACTATAACGAATGTGAGCTCTATTATGGTAAAAGCTTTTCTCACGCCTATCCTTTCTATTTATAAAAAAATATTATAGCATGTAAAAAATATATAGACAATAGTTTTGGTTTTAAAAATATTATTATAAGAAAATCTAGAAGAAAAAAGGGACAACAAAAGGGATTTCCTCTTTTGTTGCCAAGCGTGCAGAGATTAGAATCTAATTACTCCGCCGCCGCCAAATGAATGAGTACCGTTAAGATCTCTCTCAGTAGCTACAGCCTGAGCTCTAGGACACCAATTCGGAACATTATCTGCAGCACTACTAACCGTAATATTCCCATCTTCAGATCCTGTAAACGTAAAACAACTGCTTGCTTTACATGAAGTAAACAGCCCTTTGATCGCAGCATCTGTTGTGGCATTTATTTCACCTGCTGCTGTATATCTAGCACCGTAATCTTGGATACAAGTTGAAAGGTTTTGAAGTTCTTTCGAAATTTCTGCATCATCTCTAGTAGCAGCAAGTCTTGGAATGGCAATTGCTGCCAAAATCGCTATAATTACAATAACAAAGATCAATTCGATCATTGTAAATCCTCTTCTCATGTTAACTCCTATTTTGTAAATTATAAGAATCCACCATTCCAGTGAAAACTTATTATTATTGTAATATTAAAAATAGATAAAGTCAAGAAAATAAAACAAAAAAAATATTTATTCTACTTATTTATCAATATTATCTATTTTAGAAATGATACTATTTATCTGATTTTCATGTTCGCTTACCTGTTTGGCCAAACGAAGATAGGCTTTGAGAAGTTTATCTGTTCTATTGTCTTGATTTAGAGCTATATCTGCGCTGGTCAGATCATCTATGATAAATTTTGCCAAGATTTTATCAACTTCAAATTCATATCTGGTACCATTTATAGTGAGAGCTACTTTTTGCATGATTATTCTAGCAATGCTTCTATTTTGGCTATGATAGCTTCTATTTCAGTATCTTTTTGGGCAAGCTCCCCTCTAAGTACTAATATCTCTTCTTCTAATGGAGCTATATTGGAAACTTTTAGTCTTAATTCCTCATTTTCTTCTTTCAGTATATCAAATGATAATTTTAATTCTTCGATCTTGTCTTGAAGTCTTTGAAGTGCTTGCATATATAATCGCCTTTTAGTTATGGTTTTCTTTTGTTATAATATCACAAATTTATTATATTACCACACCAATAATTACAAGGATGCCCATCGTGGGCGCTAAATAATTTAAGATTAAAATATATTTTAGGAATACTTTTGAATAAACCTTTCCGTGTAAATAGCCCATATGCCCCATCAGGTGATCAGCCAAAAGCCATAGAACAATTAAGCAGATCTATATTAGACGGCAATCGCTATCAAACCCTGCTTGGAGTTACCGGTTCTGGTAAGACATACACTATGGCAAAGATCATAGAAACCATCCAGCGTCCGACACTCATTATGACACATAACAAAACCTTAGCTGCTCAGCTATATAGCGAATTTAGAAGCTTTTTTCCAGATAATCGCGTAGAGTATTTCATCAGCTATTATGACTATTATCAGCCAGAAGCCTATATACCGCGCCAAGACCTTTTCATAGAAAAGGACAGCTCCATAAATGAAGAGTTAGAACGCTTGCGTCTAAGTACCACGGCAAGCTTGCTTAGCCACAAAGATGTCATAGTCATAGCCTCAGTATCTGCCAATTACGGGCTTGGTTCACCGGAAGACTATAGCTCTGTAGTACAAAGCTTGGAACTTGGTCAAAATTACCCGCAAAAAGCTCTTTTGCTTAGACTGGTAGAGATGGGCTACAAAAGAAATGATAATTTCTTTGACAGAGGTGATTTCAGAGTAAATGGTGACGTAGTAGATATATTTCCTGCATACAGCCAGGAAGAAGCTCTGCGTATAGAGTTTTTTGGCAACGAAATCGAAGATATGTATTATTTTGATGCTCTTACCGGCGAAAAAGGAGCTTCGCCAAAAAATATCACTATATACGCTGCCAATCAATTCATAGTAGGCAAAGAGAAACTTGCTCTTGCTATGAAAAGTATAGAAGATGAGCTTGGAGAGAGGTTGGCTTTTTATGAGAGAGAAGGCCGCATGGTGGAACATGCCAGACTCAAACAACGTACCGAATTTGACTTGGAGATGTTGGAAGCCACAGGAATGTGCAAAGGAATTGAAAATTATTCAAGACATCTTACTGGCAAAAAAGAGGGCGAAACCCCATATTCTCTCCAAGACTATTTTGAAGCCATGAGTGAAGATTATCTAGTTATAGTAGATGAATCACATGTAAGCCTTCCTCAATTTCGAGGAATGTACGCAGGAGATAGAAGCAGAAAAGAGGTACTCGTGGAGTATGGATTTAGATTGCCAAGCGCTTTAGATAACCGCCCTTTGATGTTTGATGAATTTATCCAAAAAGCCCCGCATTATCTGTTTGTGTCTGCTACTCCTGCACCGCTGGAACTTGAATATTCTAGTGTAGTAGCCAGTCAAGTAGTCCGTCCGACGGGGCTTTTAGATCCCATTATAGAAGTAGTGCCTAGCTCATCACAGGTCGAGCATCTATATGATGAAATGAAAAACGTTATTGAACGAGGTGAAAAAGTACTTGTGACAGTACTTACTAAAAAAATGGCGCAGGAGCTTGCTAATTATTACAATGATTTAGGTCTAAAAGCTAGATATATGCACTCTGATATGGATGCTATAGAGAGAAATCAAACTATACGTTCATTAAGACTTGGAGAGTTTGATATACTCATTGGTATTAATTTGCTTCGTGAAGGACTTGACCTTCCCGAAGTAAGTCTTGTTGCTATTTTAGATGCAGACAAAGAGGGCTTTTTGCGCTCACAAACCTCCCTCATACAAACAGCCGGCAGGGCTGCTAGAAATGTAAACGGTAAAGTTTTAATGTATGGCAATCGTATCACGCCTGCTATGGACTTTACTATCAAAACCACAAGCGAACGCAGAGAAAAACAAGAACTTTACAACAAAGAACACGGGATCACTCCTCAAACTACCATAAGAGAACTGGATGCCAATCTCAAACTAGAAGATCATGGAGAGTTGTATAATAAAAAAGACAAGCTTGACAAAATGCCAAAGGCTGAGAGACAAAAACTCATGAATGAATTAAAAGCCAAAATGCTCGCAGCTGCCAAAAGCTTGGAGTTTGAAGAGGCTGCACGATTGCGTGACGAGATAGCTAAGATAAAGAATTTGTAATTAAGCAAAGCTTTGCTGGTTCCCATCGTCCTCGATGGGAACCCATACTTGATTATCAGCTATTAATCCATGTCCAATGTAAATTGATGAAGAATATCGGATATCAAAGCTATATACACACTCCCATCGAGGACGATGGGAGCGATGGAAAAAAATCTAGTTTTCAAGGTCGTTTAGGTGACAGTTTTTATTGTATAATGTCAAAAAAATATAGGCAAAAATATGATAACTAATTTTCAAAACTACACTCCAAAACTCGGTACTAACAGCTGGGTAGCCAAAGGCGCAAGTGTCATCGGGCGCGTAGAAATGGGAGAAGATAGTGCTGTATGGTTCGGGTGCGTTGTGCGTGGCGACGTACATCATATAAAAATAGGTGATAGAAGCAACATCCAAGACCTCAGCATGGTGCATGTCACACATCACAAGCTTGATGATATGAGTGACGGCAATCCTACTATTATAGGTAATGACGTCACAGTAGGACACCGTGTAATGCTTCATGGCTGCACTATAGAAGACGCGTGCTTGATAGGTATGAGTGCGACCATACTAGATGGTGCGGTCATTGGCAAAGAATCAATAGTAGGTGCCGGGGCACTAGTGACCAAAAACAAAGTATTCCCGCCAAGAAGCCTCATTATGGGAAGCCCTGCTAAAGTTGTAAGAGAACTAACAGATGAAGAAGTAGCAGAACTTTACGCAAGTGCAGCTAGATACGTAAAATTTAAAAATCAGTATCAATAAAATTTAATGTCGCCCGAACGCTCGAAAAGCAGTACGATTTTGAGCATATGCCGCAAAAATCGTACATAGCGGTTCGTGAGGGTGACGCTTTTCTTTTGGTACTTTTCTTTATAAAAAGAAAAGTATAAATAGCAATATTTAGATTCCCAAAAAACAAGTTCGATGACAATGTTCGCTAGCTCTTATTTGCCTTTTTGACTCTTCGCTCTTTTTTGCTAGATGATGCAAACTTGACTAGGTCATCGCTGCTCTTAATATGTTCCGGGATAGTCTCCAAACTTTTTTGCATCACAAAAGATGCAGACAGTGCGTCACTATAAGCCCTGTGATGCACAGTAGTAGGAATACTTAATGACTCTATAAGATAAGCAAGTCCATATCTTTCACTCTCAAAAGTACGTTTAGCCAGATCAATACTGCACATAACAGGATTCCCTAAAGCACCAAGTCCATGACGATGGAAAGATGCAGACAAAAAAGATGCATCAAAGCTGGCATTATGAGCTACAAATATAGCATCTTCTATAAAAAGTCGCAATTTTGTCAATGCTTCTTTCGGGCATGGGGCACCTATAAGATCTTCATGTTCAATACCGGTGACTTTAGTAATATACTCAGGCAGGAATGCACACTCTACAAAGGTCTCAAAACTATCTATAATTTCTCCACCGCTCATCATGACAGCGCCTATCTCTATAACTTGAGATGATGACGGTTTGCTTCCATTGGTCTCTATATCTACGATGCAAAATCTTTCTTCATGATATGGGGTAAAGTATGGTTTAAATCTATAGCCGCCCTCATCCAAGCTTTCTATGGGATAACCGGAAGCTTGAAGAAGATAAAAAATAGTATCACTCTCTTCAAAAAGTGTAGTATGTTTATATACAACACTATCAAAAGTCTCTTGACTGATAGTACCGCCATAACGGCGAAATGTTTTTGTAAGATGCTCAAAAACGTTTTGCATTATCTACAAACTCTTTCACTTTGGCATGGTCTTTTTTGCCCTTGGTTATCTCAACCCCACTACTGACATCTACTCCATAAAAATTATACTTTTCAAGCTCATGTAGATTTTGCGGAGTCAAACCGCCTGCTAGGATAATTTTGGAGCAATCAATCCCATCAAACCAATCAAGTGCGATCCTCTTACCCTCTCCTCCATAACTTTCAACAAAAGCATCTGCTATGATATATTCATCTTTATATTTTTCTATGTCTTCTTGACAAGTTGCTCTAACAACTCGTATATATGGCGTCTGCAGCTTTGTAAAAAATTCAGCATTAGCTTCAAAATGAATTTGAGCCATATCTATACCTGCAAAAGTACAAATATCATCCACTTCTGAAGCTTTTACATTTACAAAAAGCCCTATAGTTTTTACAAACGGCGGTAAATTTTTTATGATCTCTTTTGCTTTTTGAGGCAAAATATATCTTGGAGACTCTTCATAAAATACAAAACCTAGAGCATCCGCACCTGCTTGACAGGCTATAAGCGCGTCATCTAGATTTGTGATACCGCAGATTTTTACTTTCATTTTAATGCACTTATAGCTCGTGCTACTCCACTAGGATATTTATATATGAATGAACCGGCTACTACCACATCCACTCCAGCATCACGCAATAAATCTATATTTTTATCGCTTACTCCTCCATCTACCTCTATGAGGCAATCTGGATTTTTGACTTTTATAAGTGACTTGAGCCGTTTAGCTTTTTCTACTACTGACGGGATAAATGACTGCCCTCCAAATCCTGGATTAACACTCATAAGCAATACCATATCAATATCCTTTAATAAAAATTCGATAGCTTCTGGAGGTGTATGAGGATTAAGAACAAGCGCAGGGCGTATGCCATACGAACGAATCTTTTGGATAAGTCTGTGAGGATGCTTCTCTTCTTCTATATGGAAAGAGATAAATTCAGGCTTCAATGGAGCAAATAGATCAACAAAAAAGGTATTGTTTTCTACCATTAAGTGAATATCCAAAGGCTTGGTCGTAACTTTTGCCACCGCTTCTACAACTACGGGTCCGATTGTAAGATTCGGTACAAAATGCCCATCCATGACATCCACATGTACAAAATCGCAACCGCCGTCACAAATGGCTTTTACATCATCTGCCAAATGTCCAAAATCGGCAGATAAGATACTAGGTGCTACGAGCATAAAGGTCCTTTTTTTATTACTACCGCATTGGGTATATCGCTTTGTTTTGATACAAATGATTTTGTGCATAATCAAGACGAAACTTTAATAGCATAGCCAAAGCTACGCTGAGAAGTTTTAACGATGAGTATGTGCAAAAGCATTGTACCCTAGGGGGAGCATAAAAGATTGCTTATCTTTCATGCTCCCAAAATTTAAGTAATATACTCAATGTGGTAGTAGCATTATAACACAAAAAGATTTTTTATTTAAGTATTCTTTAGGCTATTTTGGCTATAATCGCACACAAAAAATGTCAGTTTTGTCCCTTATTATAGACAAAAATTACATTCATTACTTTAAATAAAGGCAGATATTATGGCAAACAGATGTGCAATCAGCGGTAAAGGTCCATTAACTGGAAACAATGTATCACACGCAAATAACAAAACAAAAAGAAGACAACTTCCAAACCTAAGAACTCTTAGAATAGCAATGGAAGACGGTACTACAAGAAAAATCAGAGTAGCTGCTTCAACTCTTAGAACTATGAAAAAAATAGCTGCAAAAGCAACTACAGAAGCATAAACCCTAATATTCTTCGCAAGGCAGAATGAGCCTTGCACACTTACTTTAATTTTTGGAGATACTCCAATGTTTCAAATTCTTTCACTAAAAAACGGTCTTGATAATGTCCAAGGTTTCTTCAACGGTTCAGCCAATGTAGGTCTTCGTATCAAACCAAATGAAGATGGTTCACTAGACGGCGATGTAGCTTTTATTCGCAGCGACAAACTATGTGACGTTGTATCAAGATTTACTACCAATCGTTTTGCAGCTGCACCCATCAAGCACTTTCAAAGATATCCTAAAGGTTTCCAGACCAATTTTGTGCTCATTAACGCCAAAAATGCAAATGCTATGACCGGTGCCAAAGGAGTTGAAGATATAGATACCCTCTTAGGCAAACTTGAAACTAAAATCACGTTGCATAATCCTATTATGAGTTCTACTGGCGTTATTGGATATAGATTACCGTTAGATAAATTATCAACTGCGTTTGATAATTTTGATTTCAATGGCAAACAAAGCGAAAAAACTGCTAGAGCCATTATGACAACCGATAGTTTCAAAAAAGAGATTTGTTTTAAAGTCACTCTTGATGATGGCAGCTCATTCCATATTGCGGCGATTGCCAAGGGTGCGGGGATGATAAATCCCGCTATGGCTACTATGTTATCTTTTATAATAACCGATGCAGATATTCCTAGAGAAGATATGGATGAACTCCTGGGCATTGCCGTAGAAGATTCTTTTAACCGCATTTCAGTTGATGGAGATACCTCCACCAATGATACAGTTTTATTACTAGCCAATAAAACAAGCGGCTCATATGATAAAGATGCGTTCAGAGAAGCTCTAAATAAAATCTCATTTGAACTTGCTATGATGATACTTCGTGACGGCGAGGGTGCCACCAAAGTCGTTGCCTTTGAGGTCAAAGGTGCGATTAGCAACGAAGATGCTAAAAAAGCCAGTGTCTTGCTAAGCAACTCATTGTTGGTCAAAACCGCATTATTTGGAGAAGACCCAAACTGGGGGCGAATAGCATCTACAATTGGAGCAAGCGGTATAGAATGCGATGAGGATAAGCTTGTCATTCATTATGACAATTTACTTATATATTCTGGTGAACAAAGAGAATTGGACAAGGAACGAGAAGAAAAAGCATACAAGATAATGAAGCAAGAAAGTTTCCGCATCTCGTGTGACCTTGGGCTTGGAAATGGAAGCTATACAAGCTATGGATGCGATCTCAGCTATGATTATGTCAAGATAAATGCAGAATATAGAACATAATAGCACTTCTATATTTTAATGCACTTTTCAAGACAAAAAAGATAAAATAATATATCAAATAAATTAGGAGTAACGATGTTACATGAATATAGAGACGAAATAACAGCTCTTAAACAAAGCAATGCACATTTCGCAAAAATTTTTGAAAAACACAATGAACTTGATCAAAAAGCAAAAGATGCTGATGAAGGTAGAGCACATGTAAGTGATGCAGAACTCGAACAAATCAAAAAAGAGAAACTTCTTCTTAAAGATGAAGCACTTAAACTCATTTTAGAATACAAAAACGCGCAAGCTTAAACAGTAAACTATAAATCTCATCCTTGCGGTGGGATTTTGTAATTAATTATATAATTAATTTTCTTCCAATACTTCTTTTTTCATTTTCCATACATAAATAACAGCAATAAGCACAATAACACCTAACGCTATCATGGTTGCTCTGCCTAAATAATGTTCTATCAACACTTCATTTGAACCTACAAAATAACCCAAAAACATCAGTACAAGTACCCATATAGCAGATCCTAAAGTAGTATAAACAGAAAATTTAACCAAATTCATTTGGGCATACCCTGCCGGAAGAGAAATAAGATGTCGCACACCAAGGATCAATCTGCCGCTAAATGTAGATATTTCACCGTGTTTATTAAAAAAATGTTCTAATTTTTCTAGTTTTTCCGGAGATAGAAGTATATATTTGCCATATCTAAGCAGAAAAACCCTGCCGTATCTGGCAGCAAAATAGTAGTTAAACAGTGCTCCGCCAAGGGAACCAAACACACCCATTAATGTAGCAATGATGAAATTCATCTCACCTTTTTGAGCCAAATAACCAGCCGGTATCATAACAACTTCACTAGGAACAGGCACAAATGTGCTTTCTAAAAACATCAATATAAAGATGCCCACGTAGCCGACACCACCAATGGCATCAACTATCCATTGGGCAATTTCATGCATCATAAAAAGACCTATTATTCAGTAAATGCGCCTACAGATGTAAGCTTTGTGTATCTCTTTTCAAGCATTTCTTCTGTAGATATTGATCGAAGCTCTTTTAGTGACTTGAGATAGTATGCTTTTAGTGCATTTGCTGCGCTTTGCTTATCTCTATGAGCTCCGATTAGCGGCTCATCAAGTACATCATCTACAAGATGATGCTTCACCAAATCATCAGGTGTAATTTTGAGTGCTTTTGTTGCTACTTCTACCTTTTTAGGATCATCCCACAAGATAGCTGAACAACCCTCAGGAGAAATAACTGAATATACAGAATATCTCATCATAGCAAGTCTATCTGCAACACTAATTGCCAATGCTCCGCCACTGCCGCCTTCGCCTATAACAATAGAAATAAGCGGTACTTTAATACTTGTAAATTCAAATAGATTTCTAGCGATTGCTTCGCTTTGGCCTCTCTCTTCTGCTCCAAGTCCAGGGTAAGCACCCGGGGTATCTACTAACAAAAGTACAGGTATATCAAACTTCTCGGCTAATCTAACTGCACGCAATGCTTTGCGATATCCTTCCGGATTTGGCATGCCGAAATTTCTTTTGATCTTATTTTTTGTACCTCTTCCTTTTTGTTCACCTATGACCATCGTTTTATGACCATCGATCCAACCAATATAACATACAAGTGCTGTATCATCGCGAAATGCACGGTCACCATGGATCTCGTAGCTATTTTCCAAGATCAAACGAATATAATCAAGTGCATAAGGACGATCCGGATGACGCGCTAGTTGGAGCTTTTGATAATCATTCAAGCCGCCATAAGTTTTTTGCACTTCTTTGTCCAATTCTTTTTGAAGCTTTTCAAGAGTTTGCAGATCCCCCTCGGCCTTTGCAGATTCTATAGCCTCATCTAGATGCTCGATACGTTTTTCGAAATCAAGATAAGTTACCATCAAAAATCCTTAAAGCTTTTTAAAAATAACAACGCCGTTAGTTCCGCCGAAACCAAACGAATTGCTCATAGCGATATCGATATTTGCTTTTCTAGCCTCATTAGGGACATAATCCAAATCACAATCAGGATCAGGAGTGGTGTAATTGATAGTTGGAGGCAAAATGCTATCTCTCATAGCCATAAGAGTAATAACTGCTTCTATCGAACCTGCAGCTCCAAGACAATGGCCTATTTGCCCTTTGGTAGAACTTACAACAGGAATATTTGAACCAAATACATCTTTGATGGCCGCAGTTTCATTTTTATCATTAGCAGGTGTACTTGTACCATGAGCATTAATATAATCTACTTTTGGATTGTCTGCCATTGCAAGCGCAGCTTTCATGGCACGAGCAGGACCGTCAACTACCGGTGTTGTGATGTGATTGGCATCTCCACTTTCACCAAAGCCTATAATTTCTCCATAAATCTTAGCTCCTCTTTGCATAGCAGATTCGTATTCTTCAAGCACTAAAGCTCCGGCACCCTCTCCCATTACAAATCCGTTTCTCTCGCTATCAAAAGGCCTAGAAGACTGTTGTGGATTTTCATTATTTGTACTAAGTGCTTTCATAGATGCAAATCCGCCTATTCCTACAGGACAAATTGCTGATTCTGCACCAACTACCAACATTTTATCTGCTCCGCCTATCATGATCGTTTTCGCCGCTTCGGCAATGGCATGCGTTCCGGCTGCACAAGCTGTGACCGATGAAAGGTTTGGTCCTTTTAATCCATGATCTATAGATATAAATCCTCCAAGCATATTTACAAGTGCTGATGGTATAAAAAATGGAGAAATTCTGCGTGGACCTTTTTCTTCACATACAAGCGAGTTTTTCTCTATGTTTGGAAGCCCGCCTATACCTGAAGCTGATGAGATGCCAAATCTCTCTTCATTATATCCATCTGTAAATCCAGCATCTTCCATAGCTTCTTTAGCTGCTTTTATACCTAGCTGGATAAATCTATCCGCTTTTTTGACTTCTTTTGGATCCATTACTTCATTTGGGTCAAATCCTACAATTTCTCCTGCTATGCGAACCGATTGTTCACTAGGATCAAAAAGCTCTATTGTTTTAATACCGCATTTGCCAGCTACAATAGCCTCAAAAGAACTCTCTTTGTCATGTCCTAAGCTGTTTATCATGCCTAGACCTGTTACTACTACTCGTTTCACGATTTCTCCTCATTCTTTGCTCTGGCTAATATAAAAAATATAAAAACTTTTTACATTAGCCAATTCAATCCCCCCCGTATAAGGGGCATTTTGATATTTTATTTGTTGTTTTCGATAAAGTTGATTGCATCACTAACAGTGGCAATTTTTTCAGCTTGATCATCAGGAATTTCGATATCAAATTTCTCTTCAAGAGCCATAACAAGCTCAACAACATCTAAACTATCAGCGCC